>ERZ772969.826-NODE-826-length-27214-cov-3.379506_pt1 | contig 27214 bp, 18 predicted proteins | sample MGYA00511676_ERZ772969 | MGnify/ENA primary metagenome ERZ772969 (study PRJEB29015, sample SAMEA2737651) | human gut metagenome | biome: human gut; feature: human-associated habitat; material: faeces | place: China | collected 2012 ... | reverse complement strand
GAGGCCTGCCCATAGTACGAGAGGACCTGGGTGGACGAACCTCTGGTATGCCGGTTGTCGCGCCAGCGGCACGGCCGGTTGGCTACGTTCGGGAGGGATAACCGCTGAAAGCATCTAAGCGGGAAGCCTGCTCCGAGATTAGGATTCCTTGGGCCCTTCGGGGTCCTGCAGCCCGCATGTGGAACACGTGTTTGATAGGCCGGAGGTGGAAGCCCCGCGAGGGGTGGAGCCGACCGGTACTAACGGGCGACGGCGACACAGCATCCCATTCCCCCCTCTTGTGTGGGGGTGGGTCCGCGTCTTTTTCTGCTGCTGGATTGTTCCAGGCGACGATGAGCGCCGGGATGGTCATGAATACGATGTCGATGAGCGTTTTGTCTCGCGTCCGCTAGCCGGTTCCCGGACCGTCACGGTCGTGATGCCGGAATGGTTTCCCTTTGTGGTCGTCCGTTCCGTTCGATCATGGTTTTTGCGGTGGCCATGGCCCAGGTGTGACGCCCGGTCCCTTTCCGAACCCGGAAGCTAAGGCCTGGCACGGTGATGGTACTGCACCCGGCAGGGTGTGGGAGAGTAACACGCCGCCGCAAGCATTCGTTCAGGCGGGGTGCCCTTTGGGACCCCGCCTTTTTTTGCATGTGCTTGCCTTTGTTCTCTAGAAGGCGCGTCACATCCGATGATCCCTGCGATCTAACCGTCATACCTTCACTCTTTTTGGATCCCCGGCGGGCTTTCGCCCGGCCGGGGATTTTTCGTATCCACCACCAACAGGCACTCCTGCTACATTGGCGTGGGAGAATTGGTGGAATCCGCCATCCAAGGTAAACGGAGGGCAGATACGCGGTTACCATTCGTGATATGCATACGAAGAATAGGACCGCCGCTGTAGTGATCGCAACGGCCATACTGTGTGGCCTCGTACCGATGATCGGCATTACACTGCGGAATTCGGCAATCGTAACCACGCGTGAGACACGCGTGCTGCAGGCACTGTCCACATGGCCGGAATATTTACATGATTGCTCGACGGTACTGGCGTACATGTTTTCCACCATAGGGTGCATCATGTTGTTGGTCATTCTGGCGGCCATCGATATGCGCATCACCGGCAACAGGCGAATCGTCATCAGAGACATCGTGGTATCGGCCACGCCAATACTGTATGTGACCGGCATCAAGTGGGTTGTCGAAAGACCTCGTCCCGTGACCTCTATCGGATCAGGCCTATTGCCGGGCGATCCCAGCTTTCCAAGTGGACATACGGCCGCGGCGGTCATCGTATCCGTCATGATGATTCTGACAGTACGCAATTGGGCCTGTAAACGCTTCTCAGACGCTGAATGGGATCGAGTGAGAGTGTTCCATCGCAGATCGGCAATCGGTGCCGTAGCGCTTGTTTTCGTGGTCGCCTGCTCGCGACTCCTTCTCGGCTTGCATTTTCCGACCGATGTGATTACTTCGGCGGTGATCTGTCCGCTGATCTCATACGCGGTTTGGTGCGTATGGGATGAGATGACTGCATGAGGAAGCTTAAGAAGCATTGCAGATTATGCCCGGATAACGACAGGTTATCCGGGCTTTTTGTTGAAATGCCTGAACCGTGGCCGATCAAGAAAAGCTGGCAACGCTTGAAAATATTGAGTTAGATGGACTTGCGAGAAAATGAATCTGATTTTTGCATGATGATTCGTATGATTTTCGGATTGGTTTGCGATTTCCCTTTTCCAGACAATGGAGCCATCAAGCCGTCCGCACTGTGGCGGAAGGCGTGGGAACAGAGAAACCTAGGAAGGAATCGCCATGCTGGAAATCAACATGGATGACGTCATCGCGGTAATTCAATCCATCACACCGCAACTCATAGCTGTTGCCGTGGCGCTGATGCTCGGCATCATCGTGACCATCGCGATCAACAAGAAAACCGTAACGAACCAAGGCACGCGTAAGCTGGTGCGTTCGACCAGTTGGGTCGTTGTAGCGACTGCGGCAATCGTATCGATTTCCATGGCCCTGACCGGTCCGCTCAACAACATGTTGACCATGGCCACCGCTACCAAGCATGAGCTGACGCAGGAAACCATCGACAAGACCAACAAGCTCGCCGTAGACATCGAACGAGAGGGCATCACCCTACTGCAGAACAATGACGGCATGCTGCCGATGAACGATGCCGGCAACATCAATGTATTCGGCTGGGCGTCCACCAACCCGATCTATGGCGGTACGGGCTCCGGTGCGCTGTCCGACGCCTACGACACCACGACGTTGCTTGATGGTCTGCATGATGCCGGCTTCAAGACCAATGAAGAACTGACCAAGTTCTATACCGACTATTCCACCGCCCGCGGCGTCATCGCCGTGACCTCAGCCGACTGGACCCTCCCCGAACCGGCGGCTGGCACCTATGCCGACGAACTCGTCGGCAATGCGAAGAACTTCTCCGACACCGCAATGGTAGTTATCGGACGTGTGGGAGGCGAAGGGCTCGACCTGCCGACCGATATGAAGGCCGATGGCGTAACCTACAACGACAATTCCAAGGATTACGAGGACTTTCCAAAGGGTACGCATTATCTGGAACTCAGTCAGTCCGAGAAAGACATGATCGACTTGGTTACGAAGAACTTCGAGAAGGTCGTGCTGGTATACAACGGCGCCAACGCCTTCGAGTTGAACTTCGCGAAGGACTATCCGCAAATCAAGTCCGTGCTTTGGGTGCCGCATCCGGGACAGGCCGGATTCGAGGCACTCGGTGAAGTGCTTGCCGGCAAGACCAATCCATCCGGACGTACCGCGGACACGTTCCTGACCGACCTGACCGCCAATCCGACGTGGAACAACTTCGGCAATTTCGAATATGACAACGTCAAGGAATTCGAGGTCGATTCCGCTCGCGGCGTGCGTTTTCCGCACTTCGTGAATTACAACGAAGGCATCTATGTCGGCTACCGGTACTACGAGACCGCAGCGGACGAAGGCCTGATCGACTACGATTCCGTGGTACAGTATCCGTTTGGCTACGGGCTGAGCTACACCAGCTTTGATGAGAAGATGGGGAGCGTCGCGTACGATGCGGAATCCGGCACGATCAGTTTCGATGTGACGGTCACCAATACCGGTGATGTTGCCGGCAAAGACGTGGTTGAAGTCTACTACAATCCTCCATACACCAATGGCGGCATCGAAAAAGCCAGCGCGAACCTGGTTTCCTTCGAAAAAACCAAGGAACTCGAACCTGGTGAATCCGAAACCGTCTCCATCGAATTCGACGATGACGATATGGCGTCATACGATTACCGGAACGCCAAATCCTATGTGCTGGAATCAGGAGATTACCGAATCTCCGTACGTACCGACTCGCACAGCATCGTTGACGAAAAGACCGTGAACGTGGCTTCGACCATCACCTACAACAGCGAAGACAACACTCACAACGGCGATGCCATCGTAGCCACCAACGTGTTCGACGATGCGAACGGCGGGCTCAACTATCTGAGCCGCACCGACCACTTCGCCAACGCGAAGGAGGCGCTGGCAGGCCCGGTCAACTACTCCATGTCGGATAAGGATAAGTCCACCTTCTACAATGTCGGCAACTACGATCCGACCAAGTTCGACAACGACTCCGACGACATGCCAACTACCGGTGCAAAGAACGGTCTGCGACTTGTCGACTTGCGTGGCGTCGACTACAACGACGCCAAGTGGGACCGGTTGCTCGATCGGCTCACCTTCGATGACATGGACAACCTCATCGCCAACGCTGGCTATCAGAATGCGGCCATCAAGTCGATCGGCAAGGTGCGTCTGTCCGATGTGGATGGTCCGGCAGCCCTGAAGGACAACTTCACCGGCGTGAGCTCCATCGGCCTGCCGTCCAATATCGTGCTTGCCTGCTCCTGGAACAAGGATCTGGCCCGTGAATATGGTGAAACCATCGGCGACATGGCTCACGAAATGCAAGTCTCCGGTTGGTATGCGCCATCCGTGAACCTGCATCGCTCACCGTTTGCAGGCCGCAACTTCGAATACTTCTCCGAGGATCCGACCCTGTCGGGCGACCTGTCCGGCGAGCAGGTGCTCGGTGCCGCCGACCGTGGCGTATACGCGTTCATCAAGCACTTCGCGCTGAACGAGCAGGAAACCCAACGCAACGGCCAGCTATGCACTTGGGCCAACGAGCAGTCCATCCGCGAACTGTACCTGAAGCCGTTCGAAACCGTAATCAAGGCCGACGGCGACGCCCAGGCCGTGATGGGATCGTTCAACTACATCGGCAACACATATTCCAGCGCCCACACCGGACTCAACCAGACCGTCCTACGCGGCGAGTGGGGTTTCAGGGGCTTCGTGGAAACCGACTACTTCTCCGGCTCCAACTACTCCTATCAGACAGCCGATCAGGCGATCCGTGGCGGCACCGACGCAATGCTGGCCACCACCGAAACCACCAATCACATCACCGACCACAGCGCCACCTCCGTTAAGGCCATGCGTGCGGCTACGCACAACATCCTCTATACGGCGGTCAACAGCTGGCGCTACGCGGACGGCGAGCCAGCCGATCCGATGCCGGGTTGGAAGGTGACCATGATCGTGGTCGACGTGGTGCTGGGCGTCACTCTGGTAGGTCTCGAAACACTTGCTATCAAGCGTTTCCTCAGCCGACGTAAGGCAGTAGCGGCCAAGTAGCCATCGCCATCCCCCTAGCCAAGACTTACAACCAACTGCCCCATGGCGACGCTTCACGACAAACGTGGGCGTCGCCTTTGTGATTGCACGTGAAAGGCACGTCCTCGACAACGGCGTTCCAGGGCAATGGGTGCAGTCCGCAGACTGATTGTGCGGGTAAAACGACAGGTTGTGTAATACGGGCTTCGCAGGCTGCCGGCGGCTGGTTCAATCAAACTAGCGGCGGATTTCGTATGCGGTGCAGCAGAAAGGATTCGCGAAGAGCGGCATGGCTCGGGAGAGAGCCAGGCGGTTTGCGTACGAGTTAGTGCAAGGGAGAACCAATGGAACTCGAAGAACTTTCGGTTGTCGAAAAGGCTGCGATGCTTTCCGGTGGGTCGGAATGGGATTCACGAGGCAACAGCAGAGCCGGCATCCCCAGCTTTGTAATGAGCGATGGCCCTCACGGTGTACGTCGACAACTCGGCGAAGGCGATCATCTCGGCATCGGGGCATCCAAGCCGGCCACCTGCTTCCCGACCGCTGGCACCGTGGCCAATTCCTGGGATCCGGCACTCGCCGAGGAAATGGGCGAGGCGCTCGGCAAGGAAGCGCACGATCTTGACGTAAACGTACTGCTCGGTCCGGGCATGAACATTAAGCGCAACCCGTTGTGCGGTCGTAATTTCGAGTATTATTCCGAAGATCCGGTCGTCGCCGGTCGTATGGCGGCGGGCCTGATTCGAGGCATCCAAAGTAACGGCGTTTCCGCATGTCCGAAGCACTTCGCCGTCAATAGTCAGGAACTCCGCCGCCAAGCCAGCAATTCAGTAATCGACGAGCGTACCATGCGTGAACTGTACCTGACCGGCTTCGAAATCGCAGTGCGCGAAGCCAGGCCGATGACCATCATGACCTCCTACAACGAGATCAACGGCATCTATGCGCACGAAAACAAGCATCTGCTACAGGAGATTCTACGCGACGAATGGGGATTCGACGGTATGGTCGTTTCCGACTGGGGCGGTTCCAACTCCGCGGTCGCAGCAGTCAAGGCCGGTGGGTCGCTGGAAATGCCGTCTCCGGGCTTCACTTCCGTACGAGAGCTGGAAGGTGCCGTCAGAGCCGGAACACTGTCCGAAGCGGATCTTAACGCCCGTGCGTCGGAGGTCGCCAAAATCGCGGTTGCCACCAAACTGGTCGGCGTTGGGCGCGATGACCTGCTCAAAGACGATATCGCCGCCGCACATCACGAAGTGGCCCGCAAAGTCGCCGAAAACGCAAGCGTGCTGCTCAAGAACGACAATGCGGTCCTTCCGTTCAAACCGGGCACCCGCGTGGCCGTCATCGGCGATATGGCCGCCACTGCGCGCTATCAAGGCTCCGGCTCCTCCAAGGTGAACGCCACTAGGGAAGAAAACATTCTTGAGGGAGTCAAGAACGCAGAGGGTCTGCATCTTGCCGGCTATGAACCAGGCTATGACCGCCAAGGTGCGATTGATCGAGGACTTATTGAAGATGCCATCGCGCTCGCCGGCAAAGACAGTGTGGATGTGGTGCTTGCCGTGATCGGTCTCGACGAGCGTAGTGAATCCGAAGGTCTTGACCGTTCCACCATGGCGATTCCGCAGGTGCAGAATGACTTGATTGCCGCCCTAAAGGGAACGGGCAAGCCGATTGTGGTGGTGCTCGTCGCCGGTTCTCCGGTCGAATTGCCCTGGATGGATGACGTTGTCGCCGTACTGTATGTCGGCCTTTCCGGACAGGCAGGAGCCTCTGCGACCGTGCGTGCACTTACCGGCGAGGTCAATCCTTCCGGTCATCTGGCCGAAACGTGGCCGCTCGTATACGGGGATTGCCCGAGCGCCGGCTGGTATCCGGCGATCGGACGTGATGCAATCTACCGCGAGGGTCCGTTTGTCGGGTACCGCTATTACGGGACCGCCGATGTTCCGGTGCGTTTCCCGTTCGGTTATGGTCTGAGCTACAGCGATTTCACGTTCTCCGATCTCAGCGCGGACGATAATGGTGTGACGTTCACCGTCACCAACGATTCCGATATCGCCGGTGCAACCGTTGCACAGCTCTACGTGCGCGGACCGCAGGGAGGCGTGTTGCGTCCGGATCGCGAACTCAAGGGTTTCGTCAAAGTGTGGCTTGACGCGCATGAAAGCAAGAAGGTCACCATTCCGTTCGACCGTTACACCTTCCGTCATTTCGACGTTGCGGCCAACGTATGGCGGACGGAATCCGGCACATGGACGCTGCTGGTCGGCGATAACGCCGAACATCTGCCACTGTCCGTCGCATATGCCGTTGTGGGCGACATGGGGGCCACAACGGCAAATCCTGCGCTTGGCGGTTATCTGACCGGTCATGTCAAGGATGTGACCGATATGGAGATGGCGGTTCTGTTCGGTCATGAGGTAATCGCCCCGGGCAAGCCGATGACGTTCGGTGTGAATGATCCGATCATGTCTTGGGCGGGCTCCAAGGGTTTCGTCGCGCGCACCATCGCCAAAACGCTCACCAAGCAGGAAGCAAAAATCAGGCAGAAGACCGGTTCTCCGGATCTCAATACCTTGTTCGTGCTGAACATGCCACCGCGTGCCATGAGCAAGATGACCCAGGGCAGAATCGACTCGGCGATGGTCGACGCCATCGTAAAAATCGCCAACGGCCATACTTTCCGCGGATTGGGTGGCGTGATCGCCGGCTACTTCCGCAACCAATCCGCCAACAAGCGCACCGCAAAGGAGCTGAACAATGACTGACAACAACGCGATGCAGCCTGCCGAAAAGGTCGGCCCGATCCGCCGGTGGATCAAGGAACATCCGAACATCTGGGAGTTCATCCTGTTCAACGTGCTGTCGAACATCTCCACCATCACTCGTTTTGTGGTAACGTGGATCGGTACCGCCATCTTCATTTCCGGCATGGGACTCACGCAGCCGTTCCACTTCCTGATTTTCAACTACGACACCAAAGGCAACGGTTTGGGCGGATTTTTGACCTTCCTGCTCGCTGAGGTGCTCGCGCAGGTGGTGAACTTCTTCGTACAGATGAAGTGGGTGTTCAAGTCCGACTCCAGCTTCAGGGACGCCGCTTGGAAGTATGTGATTCTCGCCATGATCATCGTGGTCGTGAATCTTGTACTGCCGGGCTATATAACCGGTCTGTGCCAGGGATGGGGTATGAATGCCGGCGTCGCGGGCACCATCGCCTCCGTGGTCAACACCTTGCTTGCCGTGGTCGTGAGCTATCCGTTGCTCAAGTTCTGGGTCATGCCGAAAAGCGAGTCCAAGGAGACGGCCAAGAGCGAGGAGGCCGCCAAGTAGCCCTATTCTGAATTCCTTTCTTCCTTCTTCCTTTCTTCATTCCCGCCCGGATTTTCCGGGCGGGTTTTCCATGCCTGCTTCGCGCCTGATGTCGTTGGAAGGCGTAGCGTACCTTGCAAATAAGAAGGGTGGTGACTCAGTCGATGAGCCACCACCCTTTGTCATGCCGTGCTATCTAGCGATCAGGCCGGGAAAACGACCTGGCAATTCACGCAGGTGATTACCATGGCCAAAATCGCGTTGATGATGCCACCGAGGTACGGATTGCGGGTCTTGGAATAGATGCCGCGAGCCGTCAGCGGAGTGATAAACAGCAGGAATACGGTGAGGAACATGCTGTCCGGAATGCGGGTGTAGGCCGCACCGAACAGGTCATTGACACCGGTGAGCATGAACTTGGCCCAGCCTGCGCCGGACACCAGTGCCGGCACGGCGGCGGTGACGAGAGCGAGTACCAGGATGTTCACGATCTTGTTCTTGCCATAGGAAGTGTTGTAGTTCATGCAGTTGATGAAGATGGAGGAAATCACGTAGCCAATCAGGAAGATCGGGAGTACCTTAAGCATGTCCACGATCTTGAAGGAGCCGAATGGCATGATGCCCCAGTACAGGAACGAGAAGTTCGTCTTGAAGAAGTACTGCGCTCCCCAGACCAACAGCAGAGTGCCGCCGGTGACGGTGAGAGCCAGCATGATGGTCTTGAACACGCTGAAAGCAGATGTCTTCAAATCGATTTCATCGATGTTCATACCATTCTTCTTAGCGAAGCAGCGGTACCAGATGTAGGTGACAATGGCGGTGAACACGGAGGAAATCGCCAGCATGGAGCCTGCAAACAGTGCCTGCCCCTGCCTGAAGAACGTGCCGATATGGGTGTCGACGCCGTTGTAGTACAGGAACAACGTGCTGACGGTGGCGAACAGGGTGTTGACGATAAGGCAGCCCCATGCCCAAGCCTTGGTTCCCGGATGCGATTCCGCGATACGCATGACGGCATTGCCACGAGAAGTTCCCCTGAAGAGCGGCATCTGGGAGAGCCACAGAGCGAAGAACACGGCGAACATGAACATGCCGATGAAACCGATGGTGCTGCCGATCATACGCCACTGGTAGATCTGGTCGCCCGACTGCAACGAGGTGTTCACATTGAAGGCTTTGACCATGAACTCCATGGCAGCTGCGGTAGAAGACGACTGGAAGAGCTGCGAAGTGTGGAAGCCGTTTTCCAGATAGATGACACGGAATGCTTCCTTGCCATCGACCTTCTTCGTATAGTACTTGCCGCTGACGCCGTCGGCAGTCGAAGAGTCAGGCGTGATACCGAAGTTCAGGAACGATTTGGCGTTATTGTGCTTGAGATAGTCCGGATTCGGCAGCATCTTGCCGGTCGTCTTGTCGGTCTCCTTGAAGGAGTACTGGTCGAATTTGCCGGCGATGATGCCTACATTGCGATTGCCGTAATAATTGAAGTACTCGCCGTTATTCTTGGAGGCGGCCTGGGCTGAAGTGGTCTTGCCTGGCACATAGCCGAACGACTGAGTTTCGTTGTCTTTGTAGACGGCGTCGCGGCTGACGTACAGCACGGCCTTGATCAGCTGCTTCTTGGCCTTGTTGTCAAGAAGGATCGTCTCGTGAATGGTGTTGCCTCCGCGGGACTGGCCGGATACGGCGATCTGGTCCTTGTCCACGAATGGAAGTGTGGTCGCGTACTTTACCGTGTCATACAGGCCACGGCCGTTGACCAGCCATTCGGTGTTGTTCAGAATCTCGGAGTCGCCGTGTCCGTAAAGATCGAAGGAGAACACGACGAAGCCTCGACGTGCCCATTCGATCTGGTACAGATCCCACTTTTCCTTGAGACCGTTGCCGCCATGCGCGAACACGATGGTGGGTGCCGGCTTGTCGTTGGTGGCGGTCTTGGGCTTGAGCATGTTGACGCCGAGCCTATGGCCGGATGATGTTTCGATGGTCAGATTCTCTTTGGTGACGTTGCCGAAATCCGTCTGTGCCAGATTCGCGATGCAGCTGCCCAGAATGCACAACAACACCGTAACTATGGTGAGTGCGCCATACGCATGCTGCTTCAAGTATTGCCATACTTTCGACATGGTATTTTTTCTCCCTCTGTTCCTTCCGCATCACCCGAAGATCACCCTTCGGTAACGCGGGGCCCGGTTCTTCCTTGAGCCGGTTATAGACTAATTTGAGGGTGAAATGGCATTGGGATGTGAATGAGAATATGTGCAGTTCGTCACACTGCTGGTTTACCGGAGTATCGGCTGATGATGGGCTCAAAACGTATGCTTATCGCGCATGTTCGTATGGGCGTTGGAGATAATATGCACATATGTTCAAAGATTCCGCGCTTGCGTCGATGCAAACCAGACAGCATATCGAAGAGTTGATTCGTGTATCGCAGATGTATTATGACGAGGGACTCAATCAATCACAGATTGCCGGAGAGGTCGGCTATTCGCGGTCATCGGTGTCACGCATGCTCACCGAAGCACGGGAAACCGGAATCGTACAGATTACCATCGGGCACCCATTGCAACGATTGCAATCCCTTGAGGAGAATCTTCGGAACAAATACGGATTGAAAACGGTACGCGTCGCATATTCATACGATGACAACATCGCATCGACGCTAGTGCCTCAATGTGCGGCGCAGCTGCTGGTGGAAAACCTCAAACCGGATTCGTTGATCGTTACATCGACCGGGACGCCGATGGCGGCGACAATCAGAGCCTTGCCTCCCCTTGACTACCCTCGTGCGCATGTGACTCAGATGCTGGGTTCGTTGTCTTCCGCCAACTCGTTGACTGATTCTCCGGAAATCTGCCGAATGATGGCAGAACGTCTGGGATGCGCCTACTCGTTGCTTCCTGCGCCGCTGATCATGGGATCCGCGGAAGTTGCGCAGGCTGTGCGTTCGGAGAAACTGATCGCCATGACTTTGGCTTTGGGTAACCGAGCCGATATCGCCATTGTCGGTGTGGGAGCGATTCGGCAGGGACATTCCGGAAGAATCTTCCATTCGTTCGAAGACGCTGCAGTAGCACGGGAGTTGCAGGAAAAGGGAGTGGTCGGGCATATTTGCGGACATCATATCGATATGCATGGCAATCATGTGCGAACCAGTCTGTGTGAGCGCACCATCAGCATCGATTTCGAACGGTTTCGTGACATTCCATTGGTCATTGGAGTCGCTTGGGAGACGTGGCGTGCGCGGGCACTGCACGCATGCCTGGTCGGTGGACTGATGTCGGCACTCGCTACCAATCAGGGAATGGCTGAGTTGTTATTGGATATGGACTAATTACCGTTAGGATGCCGGAAGGATTGGGTATGCCCGTGCGCCACCGTGATGATTGCAATTGCTGCCAGCACGTACAACAGCACGTTGAGCGTCAATGACGCTCCATATCCGCCGGTCATGTCGAAAATCAGTCCATGAACTGTGGTAGCGATGGCTACGGTCAGCTGGCCGGTGGCGTTGATGACGGACAGCGCGCGGGCATAATCATCTCCCGGGAATACGCGGCGTATGCTCCAGGGAAGTGCAATCATGAGCAGGCATTGGCCGATTCCCGCCAGAAAACTTGCAGTGATCGCAACTTCCAGATTGGCTCCGAAAAGCAGACTGAACCATCCTGTGGTTCCGATGGCGGCAAACAGCGTGATTGCGAATTGCGGTCTGACACGGTCCAGCGTCGAACCTATGGCAAGTTTGCCGACGCTGGCTCCGATCATGCGGGCCGTGACCACCCAAGCGGCCTGTGTAAGCGTGAGTCCGATGGAAATCCCGTACGCGGGAATATGCTGATTGATGCCGGATACGATTTGCAACAAAATCATGGCGGCTGACAGCAGCAGAAACGCCGGTGAACGAAGCATGCCGATGAGATGCCCGCTCTTCGTCCGTGTATCATGCGCAGGTTTGGCGTTTGGTGCAGACGCAGTGTCGAGCTTGCCATGTGGATATGGTTTAAGCAGGTAGGAGCAGGGGAGTAGCAGCACCATCAGCATCACACCGGTCAGTAGATATGCCGATCGCCATCCATATGACGCGATGACGTGCGAAATCAGAGGATTGAATATGGCTCCTCCCAATCCTGACAAACAGCCGGTTATGCCAAGGACCGTGCCGAAATGAGTGGGAAACCATGCCGCAAGCAGAATGGGTGGCATCAGCGTTATCGGAATAACATAGGCGAGTCCCATCACAGCGAATGCGAGATAGAACTGCCAGAGGGCATACGCCCGACTGCAAAGCAGGAATCCCACGGCGCAGATACCAATGCAGCCGATAAGTGTGGGGCGCAAGCGAATGCGATGTGAAAAGCGACTGAACACGGCCATGGAGATGGCACTGCAAATCAATCGAATCGATACGGTTAGGCTGACCTTGGCTCGACCCACATGTAAATCACGGCTGATGGCGTCGAAATACAGCCCTGAAGTGTTGGTGATGAGAGCGAAGCCGATGAAGGACATGGCGCAGCAGCCTACGAATACTGCCAGTGAGGAGCGGGTGGAGCGAATCCGTTCTTCCATGGCGTCCTTTGCGTCCTTTCCTAGCTGGTCGTTGGGCGGTACCGTTTGAAGAACGTCGCCGCCTCTTTTACGATTTGCTGTGATTCCTCATTATGCTCCAGGCCGACCTCCTTGACCGCGAAGTCGTGTACGAGAGCGTGGTCAAGACCTTTCGGGAGTAATCGCAGTTCATAATCATGATGGCGGTATTGCAGGATTCTTGCGAATTCCAGAGTGTTGTCCGCGAGGTAATCCTCGGTGCTGGTCTGCAGATAGAAGGGCGGAAGATTGCCGTCAACTACAAGGCGATCGACATCAAGATAGGGGGAGATGCGAATTCGTTCCTTCAGCGTTGGAAAGTAGCCTTCCGCATAGTATCCCATCGCAGTTCCATGCACGCCGCCTTCGAAGCGATACATGCCGCTGCATCCTGCAATGGCAAGGATGTGGGCGGCTCCGTAGGCTTCCTTCATGCCAAGCTGTGACGCGACGACCGGTGAATGGAGTACGGCGGTGAGGTACAAGATAAGCAGGGTGGCCGCGGAATCTCCAATCAGAAACAGAGCATTCGTATCCATGCCATAGTCATGCGCGTGCTCATTCGTCCAGATAATTGCGTCAAGCGCATCGTGTAGTTGGTCTTGGAATCCAATTTGCGGGACCAGCCGATAGTTGGCATTGACCACGGCGACCCCATACTTCGCTAAATACATATCGCGACACATGGTATTTTGTTTGTCGCCATGGTAGAGACCCCCGCCATGGAAGTCGATGATGACCGGAAGAGGTTCATGTTGCGTTTTCGGACGGTACAGGTCCAATTTGCGCAGTTGGTCCGGAATGCCATATGGGAGATCCGTCAGTATATGCACTCCGTTCGGCTTATGCTCTTTGGCGAGTCTGTCTGCGTCGCCGGCATGACGGGCGTTGGTGTTGGACTCAAATAATGCTTTCACTGGTTCGCTGAGCATATGTCACCACCTTGGTTGCGCATGATACGAATACTGTATGCCTGTATCTGGAGTGAACAGTCTAGGGGTTGCACATATGTGCAACCTACGGTTCAGACAAGTATCCCAACTATTTCGTCAGTACGTCGAACGGCGGATTGCCTATGCGCCCATGACAGTGTAGACGTTGTCATGGGCTCTGATTTCACGCGCCATTGTGCACGGCTGGTCATTCGAATAGCGGGGAGTCCATCCCCCGTTCAACGTGCCGCCGTTTCATCGTATGATTTTGTTGTGTATGTTTACGATTATACAAATCGTAAACATACACAACAAAGTGGGTGAACGCGACGAGGGATTGGCATGCACCTGACGGCGTCAGCGATTCCTCTCCGCAAAATCGCGCATACGACGCAGTCCCTCACGCAACTCATCCGCATCGCCGGCGTACGATAACCGCACAAAACCGCGTCCCTCCTCGCCGAATGCCTCGCCGGGCACCACGGCGACGTGCTTGTCCTGCAACAGTCCGCGGGAAAAATCGTCGGAATCCAAGCCGGTAGCTCGCACATCGATGAACGCGTAGAACGCGCCCTCCGGCTCGATCAGACTGAGTTTGGAACAACCGGCCAGCTCGTCGACGACAATCTGGCGTTTGACGAAATACTCCTGGCGCATGTCTTCGACCAGTTCCTGCGGGCCGGTCATTGCGGCCACGCCGGCATACTGGGATACCGAATTGACGGAGGAATGCACCATTTCTGCGATTTTGCCGGTCTGCTCGATGATGCATGTTGGTGCCAGAAGATAACCGATGCGCCACCCTGTCATGGCGTACGTTTTGGACAGGCTCTCGACGACGATGGTGCGTGCCTTCATACCCGGCACCGCCGCAATGGATGGTGCGGTGGCAGGTCGGCCATCCTTGCCCTCGCTGTAGACGATCGAATGGTAGACTTCGTCGGAAATCGCCCAAATATTGTGTTTCTTGCAAACTTCGGCAACCTGTGCCAGCTCTTCGGCCGTGGTGACGGCGCCACTCGGATTGCCGGGTGAGTTGATGATGATGGCGCGCGTTCGGTCGGTCACGGCCGCCTCAATGTCAGCGGCGTTGAGGTGCATGCCGTTTTCCGGACGCAGTGCGACGGGAATGGCTACGCCTCCGCACATCATGATGGACGATTTATATGATGCGAAATACGGTGATGGCACGATCACTTCGTCGCCGGGAGCCACCACCGTGTTGATGGCCAGAAACAGGCCGATGGTGGCACCGTCCACAGCTTGGATTTCGGTTTCCGGATCGTAGTCAAGCCCTTTTACGCGGCGTGAATAGTCCGCCGCGGCCTTGCGAAATTCCGAAATGCCGAGGATATTGCTATACCGAGTCTTGCCCTCCCGAGCTGCTTCGGCCGCGGCCTCCACGACATGAGGGGCGGCCGTTCTGCTAGGTTCGCCTACGCACAGTGAGATTACGTCGTCGATTCCAATCACACGGTCGAACACGTCGCGGATACCGGAACGTGGCACGGCCCGCACGTTCGCCGAAATCGGCATCATCGTATCGTCTTCCATGAAACACCTCTCTTTTGTATCGGGAAAACACTGACACAAAAGAGCTATCACCGAATTGCTAACGGGAAAATCCGAATATGACGAGACGGTTTCCGATTCGAGGAATTTCGTTGCGTAAAGGTTGCCTGATGTGCGTAGGCTCAACGTCGATTCGACTACTCCGGCAGTACGTCGAACGGCGGATTGATCTTGCGGTCGTGCCAATAGTAGACGTCGTCATGTTCGCCGATTTCACGCACCACCTTGCACGGTTGGCCATACGCCACCACGTTTGCGGGGATGTCCCTGGTGACGAGCGAACATGCGCCGATCACTGAATTCTCGCCAATCGTCACACCCGGCAGTATGGTCACGTTCGCACCGATCCATACGTTGCGGCCGATGGTGACCGGCAGCGAATACTGCGTCGCTCGCTCGCGCAGGTCCGGACGAATCGGGTGGCCGGTGGTGGTGATGGTTACGTTCGGACCGATCATCACCTTCTCTCCGATGTGTACTTCGCCATCATCGACAAGCGTGAGATTGAAATTTGCATATGCGTTACGTCCGAAATACGTGTTGCAACCCCAGTTGGCATGCAGCGGCGGCTCGATCCACGCGCCCTCTTCGTACCCGCCAAGCAGTTTTTCCGCGATGGCGCGGCGATGTTCCGGCTCGCTCGGTCGACTGGTGTTGAACTCGTATAGCAACTCCATCTGATCAGCCTGCGCCTGCAGGATCTCCGGATCGTCGAAGGCATACACTTCACCGGAATTCATGATGTCCAACACCCGTTGCGGTACGGTCATGGTTCGCTCCTTGCTGCTTTGCGTTACTCTTATGCTGCTATTCTGCCGCATGTTCGGCCATTCGGGCGAATGAGGTTTCCTGCTGAATTCCTCCACTGGCATTCGAAAGGTTAAGTGCGTCTCGAAACTATCCTGAACGGAGGAAGTGAGCCAGGCAATCGCATAATGACATGGCGATTCGGCTTCAGGAGTGAGAACGTTCATGAACTTGCGAAAAGTTCGACGGCGGTGGGACGATTGCGGAAGTGAATCGAACGGAGGCATGAATTGCGGCAGAAATCTGAAACGGCGGAACCGCAACCGCTACTCGGCCGGCTCCCGGCACTGGTCGCGGCGGTAATCATCGTCGGCGTCGCCATCGGTGCGGCTGCCGGTCTGTTGACGCTCATGCTGTACGGCATCGAGCGTCTTGCGCTTGGCTATGTGGAGAGCACGCATGAATCCGGTCCGTTTAACGTGTCGCCATTGCGCCGTGCGATTTCCGTCATCGTCGGCGCGAGCGTCGCCGCCATCATCTGGTGGCTGCTGCGCACACGCAGCACAAAGGTGCCGTCCGTCAAAAAAGCCGTGAATGGCGATGAGATGCCGATCTGGCAGACCGTCGTGCACGTGCTGTTGCAAATTTTCATCGTCGGCACAGGCATGTCGATCGGTCGAGAGGTCGCCCCACGTGAACTTGGCGCCATGTTCGGCCAGCGTTTCGCCCGCTGGGTACGCCTTGACGCGAAAGACACGCGCATGCTGGTCGCCATTACCGCGGCCGCCGGTCTGGCCGGCGTCTATAACGCACCGCTCGCCGGCACGTTCTTCGCGGTGGAGATTCTGCTTGCCGATGTGACGTTGGAAACGGTCACACTTGCCTTCTCCTGTTCCGCACTCGCCTCATGGGTGGCGTCGCTCGTCAAAGGCACTCACACGTTTTACGTACTCGGCAAGGCCGAGGGCCTGTTCACGCCGGATTATATGGCGTTCGCACTCGTTGCGGGCCTGATTCTCGGTGTGGCCGGTGCATTGTTCCGTCGCGGCTCGCAGCGGGCCGAGAAGAACAAGCCAGCCGGTAACGGGATCCTATGGATGATGCCGTTGGCTGGCGCGTTTACTGTCGTCGTGGCGATTTGGGTGCCGCAGGTCATGGGCAACGGTCGTGCCACGGCACAGTTGAGCTTCTCCAGTAATGCCGATTTGGCCGTCATTCCGATTCTGCTACTGTCTTTTGCCGCCAAAGCGATCGTCACATTGCTGACGATTCGTTCCGGCGCCTCTGGAGGCGTACTGCAACCGGGTATCGCATTGGGCGCTTCCGGTGGTGCGGTGCTTGGCATTCTATGGATGCAGATATTCCACACGAACTCAATCGGCATGTATGCGCTGCTGGGCGCGTGCGCATTGCTGGCGGCCTCGCAGCAGGCTCCGCTAATGGCCATCTGCCTAGTGATGGAGCTTGCAGATGCCCCGATTAACCTATTCGTGCCGATAGGCTTCGCCGTCGCCGTCAGCGCCTTTACGGCTTCTCGTCTTTCTGGATCGCTTGCCGATTTGTCTTTGCCTTCCTTCAGGGCGTCATCTTAACCGACCGCTCTGCGGGTATGAATTTCATACCTGTTGTAGAATTTTTTCCCTCGCATTATCGATTGCGCAAAGTAGTGAGCCTTTACAACCTGTCTGGGACTCGTTCATTGCAAGCTGGATATGGGGGGAAAGACTGTTTCTGTCTCTTAGCCTTCGTTCTAATTCAGGTAGGCAGAGTTCCAAGAAGGGCCTCATTCGTCCTGTGAAGACAACCACATCTGGATCCGTGGTGGCGCATAGCATACTCACAAGGATCTCCAGACCCGAGATTAAGGTCTCTGTGAATTGTTGCAGTTCCGGATAATAGGGAACCATGGTAGACAGTTCACCGATGTCAGTCGTCAAACCGTTTCTTTTGGCGATATCGCAAACTACATCTGCGCTGAAAAGCTCATCCGCAGTTCGGGAGGTATCTACAGCGGAAGTTAGAACGAGCGGCATATTGCCGATTCTGCCGACAAGGTTGCGTTTGCCTCTGAGTAACTGTCCCTCAAGCGCGATGGCGGCGCTGACTCTGGTGCTTACCGTGACAAGTGCAGCGTTTTCCATTCCTGCTGCAGCACCCTCGTGCATCTCACTGACTAGCGCCATATTGGAATCGGTGTCTAGGACGATATCCGCATCGATCCCTTGCTTTAGCGCGTTGAAGAAATCATTACTTGCTTCAGGGGCATTGTCTTGCGAGATTTCAAAAAGAGAATCGATAATAGTATGTCCATTTGATACGCGCGAAGCTAAAGCAATTACTGCTGCACTGATTTTATCGGTATATGAAGTGGTGCCAACCAACGCTTTAATGGCACCGATTACCGCTTGTGCCAGCGCACGATAATCAGAAGTCTTAGGTGTGGTGAACTGACTCTGTCCGATGATTGTGCCTTGAAGATCCGCACAAAGCAATCGGCAGTTCGTCAGTCCTAAATCAACGCCTACAACGCACCCAAGTTCAGGGGTGGGCCGCAAAATGCTCGCTCCAGGTCCTCTTCCTGAACTGCGAGTCTCCTTTCCCTCCTGAATGAGATTTCGGGCGAGTAGTTCATCGACGGCTCGGGACACTGTAGCCTTGCTAAGACCGGTATGTTTAACTACGTCTGTACGAGAAACGGATGGTGAGTCCAGCACCGCCCGTAACACGACGCCGAGATTGTGACGATGAGTGGAAGTCACTCCTTGTGTCGCGTTACGAAGCGATGTGGAAGCCAAATGAATACCTCTTTAGATGGGGTCGTTGCCTTAAGGTTGTGCTACTCCATAAATTGTAGAGTCTCACGAAGAGCGTTCATGAAAATGTCCACGTGATTTTCCTGGAAAGGCAGCTGTGGTCGAATCTTCAGAATGTTTGCGTTTTTGCCGGTTGCGCCGATAAGAACGTGACGCTTACGCAGTTCATTGACGAGCGTGAGGCACATGGCGGGATCCGGATTCCCGGATCCGTCAGGCTGGACGATGTCCAGTCCGAGGAACAGTCCGGCTCCTCGGACATCGCCTAGATGTGGGTTGTCTTGTGCGAAGTTTTTGAGTTCCTTCAGGAAATAATCTCCCACGCGGGAGCAGTTTTCCATCAGATGTTCGTTCTTGATAACGTCAAGCACCGCGGTGGCTGCGGCGATGCACACCGTGTTGCCGCCGAAGGTGTTGAAGTAACGTTGGCTGGTGCCGAATTCATGCAGGACCTCTGGGCGTGCTGCCATGGCTGCGATAGGTAGTCCATTGCCCATTGGTTTACCCATGGTGACAATGTCGGGGACCACGTCATGTCGTTGGAATCCCCACATGGTTCGTCCGGTACGGGCGAATCCTGGCTGAACTTCATCCGCAATAAAGACTCCGCCTTCTTCATGCACTGCTTCGACCGCTGGCTTTAAGAAGCCAGGCTGGTCCGTCAGCACGCCATCGGTCGCGAAAATGGTGTCGGCAATGAACGCAGCCAGCCCATATCCATGACGTTTGAGGTCTGCCGCAGCCTTATGAATATTTTCGGCAAGTACTTCACCGACGTCCTTTCCATCGTGGTGGTCAATCGGGGCTGGCACCCAACGAACATTTGGACTAATCGGCACATTTGGACCCATTGACATGGAGATGCCGGTGATAAGGGATGTGTTGCCGTGATAGGCATTCTCTGTGACGATAATGCCTTGCGCATGTGTATGTGCCTGAGCTACGCGAAGCGCAAGATCATTTGCTTCACTTCCTGTGCAGGTATACATGATATTGCCGATTTCCTCGGGGAACGTGCTCAGCAAACGCTCTGAATAATCGAGGATCAGCTTGGAGCCGTAACGTGTATGCGTATTGAGCGTCTTCAGTTGCTCGTGCACTGCGTTTACAACATATGGGTGGGAATGACCTACGGATGGTACGTTATTGTACACATCCAGATATGCTTCGCCATTTTGGTCATAGAGATACACTCCTTTACCTCGGACGATTTCGACTGGCGTCTGGTAGAACAATTTGTAGGCGGGCCCCAAATCATTTTCACGACGCTGGACGATGCTACGCATTTCATCGTCGAGTTTGTCTGTGTCCTCCACATTGAACCCGTTGACCATATACCCTGTCTTAGAAAGATCAACTGGCTTAAACTGCTTTTTTTCTGTAGCAATGGTGGACATTGGTGTTCCTTTCTATAAATTCAAGAATTCTCTTATGTTCTGTTTGGGTGTTTGGGTGAGCAGATTGAATTGGCGCCACGTGAGCTGATTGTTACGTAGGATGTATTCCGCATTGTCAGGGAATCTAGTCGCGCGCCATTCCGTGACGGTGAGACGCACTACCATCCGAGCGATCAGTAAATCGGGCAACAGTTTTCGTTCTTCGTGCGAAAGATTCCTAACATCGAGATATCCCTTGAGAAAAGCATTTACTGGCGTGAACAGGCTATGCAGGTTGCCAGGGCTCCCAAGTTGGTAGGCGCAGGCAGAGGCGACGTCAACAATGGTTGGAGCTCGAACCATATCGCCGAAATCGACGATTCCCGACACGGTTTTTGTTTGTGGGTCAACATAGATGTTGTCTGCGCTGAAATCATTATGAATCGCCTGCACTGGCATTTTCTCCAGTGCGGGTTTCACGGATGCTGTGAACCATCGGATTTTTTCGGATAACGTTTCGCCTATCCGTTTGTTTTGGATGGATGCCGCAAGTGGAAGCAGAGAACCAAGGTCGCATATATTCCAAAGATTTTGACGGTGCAGCGCAATGTGCTCGAAAGTGGACATTGCATTTTCCAAGGTGGCCAAGGTCTGCCCCATGGTTTTTCGAAGAGACGTATCAAGTATGTCTCGCGTAGCAGGAACCCCGTCGATCGTTGTTTCTGCGTATGCGCTTCGTGCCGTATCGTGAATATCGACGTGCGTAACGAGATCTCCGTTGTTGTTCTCCACTATTTTAGCGGTCGGGAGATTGGAGATGTGGTCAGAAAGATACTGGAGGACTTTTATCTGGCTATCAGTGACATCCGACGGCTCGTGTTCGTTCACGATTTTCAGGAACCATGATTCTTTGCCATCAGAGAGTAGGAAATTGTCGTCGCGCTCGCCGCTGACCATTTTGGCTTGCGCAGTGATTCCATAATGGTCGGCAAAGATTCGTTCGGCATCTTGTACCGTCGCACAGGATGTACGCTTTTCGAGCAGACTCTTGTGGACATCCATGATGACGTCCGTCGAAAGTTCTTCATTCTTCGCTGCGGTGCACATTTTTCAGAAAATCCTTCGTGCGCTGATTCTTGGGGTGATCGATAACTTCGGATGGAGTACCCTCTTCAACGACTACCCCCCTATCCATGAATACCACCCGATCGGCAACGTCGTGAGCAAAGGCAATCTCATGTGTTACGACAATCATGGTCATTCCGTCAAGAGCCAGAGCTTTCATCACTTCGAGAACCTCTCCTACGAGTTCGGGATCAAGGGCGCTGGTCGGTTCGTCGAATAGCATCAGCTTTGGGCTCATCGCTAGGGCTCGTGCGATTGCGACTCTTTGCTTCTGACCTCCGGATAGTTGCTTTGGATACAGGTTCATTCGTTCTTGCAAGCCGACCTGAGTAAGCAAGTCGCGTGCAGTACGTTCCGCATCGAGTTTTGTTGCCTTATGGGTGAGTATTGGAGCCAGACAAACGTTTTCAAAAGCCGTCATATGCGGGAAAAGGTTGAAATTCTGGAATACCATGCCTATCTCGCTACGCTGATGGTTGATTTGACTGGGGGTAAGTTCCCAAAGCTTGCCGTCATGCTCTCGGTAGCCGCATGATTCCCCCATGACCTCGATGCGGCCGCCAACGATATGCTCAAGTTGATTGATGCATCTGAGAAGAGTGCTTTTCCCGCTTCCGGAAGGACCAAGAATGCACACGACTTCACTGGGGGCGATGTCAAACGAAACATCTCGAAGCACTTCAACTGGTCCGTAGTGTTTACGAACTTTTTGAATTCGTACCAAAGGTCTTGAATCGTTCAAAATCGCGGTATTTCTTAGCATGGCTCCTCCTTATTCAGCTCTATTTGCCTATTTGTTTTTGCGAGTGCCGAACGATTCTTGAATGTGGCGACTCATTTTTCCTAGGAATGAGGTTTCGGACGATTGCCCCTGCTTCGTTGAGCCTTTTCCGTAATGCCGTTCTATGGCATGTTGGGCGATGTTCAACAGACTTGTCATGAACAGGTACCATACGCATGCAGTGAGTAGCAGAGGGATGGTCTGGAAGTTGCGTGCGTAAATCACCTGCACTGAGTACAGCAAATCACTGACGGCGACCACGCTTACCAGTGACGTGGTTTTTAACATGGTGATTGTTTCATTGCCGGTTGGTGGGATGATAACTCTCATGGCTTGAGGAAGTACTACCTTGTGAATCGTCTGTGCTCGATTGAGACCCAAAGTCTCTGCGGCTTCATACTGTCCTTCATCGACTGATTCAAGCCCGCTTCGAATGATCTCGGCCATATACGCTGCTTCGTTGAGACTCAATCCAAGCAGTGCCGCCATCATTGCTGTCATTACGGAATTGGTCGGTATGGAGAACAATTCCGGGCCGAAGGGGATGGATAGACTTAGATTCGGATATAGGGCCGAGAAATTGTACCAGATAATCAGTTGCACCAAGAGCGGTATTCCTCGAACGAACCAGATATAGAATGAAGCGAGTCCGCGCAATACCGGTACGTTGGATTGTCTCATTAAGGCTAGGAGCGTACCGAGAATCAAAGCGGCAGCCATGGAAACGATGGTTAGGTAAAGCGTGATCCAGAGCCCGGATAATATCGGTTCAGAAAAGAGGTAAAGCCATATTGTCGACCATCCGAAATTCGGATTTCGTGCCACTGAGACCACTGTTATCAGAGCAATGGCTACGATGAGGATGGAACCTATCAACCTGCCGGTATGTTTCAGGGGAACAACCTCTGCTTCGCCTAGGAATAGCTCGTTCTCATCGTTCTTTTGCGGGTTAACACTCATAACGTCTCCTGAATGGATGAAACCGTATGCTTCAGAGTTTGAGCGGGTCAGCTCTCTGCTCCGTTGATGACGGACTTTTCTATTGCCTGCTTTTCGACGTTCCATTTAGAGAGGATTTGCTTGTACTGTGGACTGTCGATCAGCTTCTGAGTTGCTTTCTGCAATGGCTCGGCCATGCCGCTTTCCTTCGGAAGCGCCATGCCCCATAGACCTTCGTCAAAACTCTCGCCGACGCCGATCATCGAATTGTTGGTGGATTTCGCCAAATACACATTGTTCGGGTAGTTCTGTACTCCAGCGTCTGCTTGCCCGCTAGACACTGCCTGGATCTGATCGGATTGTGTCTTGAACGATTTGATATTGATGGCTTTCTGTCCATCTGCAACGCATTGCTGGCTTTGTTTTTCGATACTTTTCACTTGAACAGTGCCCGACTGCATTGCTACGGAATGGCCGCACAGATCCGAAACGGTGTTGTACTTGTCTTTGTTGTCTGCCTTGGTGAAAATCTGCACGCCTGTTTTCGCGTAGGTAACAAAATCGACTTGCTGTTCACGTTCCTTTGTGTCTCTCATGCCAGAGATCGTCAGGTCATATCTGCCTGCTTGCAATCCTGGAATGATTGAGTCAAAACTAATGTTGACGAGTTTAATCTTGAGTCCCAGGATTGAGCCGATCTGATTCAGGAAGTCTATTTCGTTGCCTTCGATGGTTTTTCCGTCTGAAGCGATGGATTCATTCGGCGGCGCTGTGGCGTCGGTTGCGACCACTAGGGTGCCTTTGTCTTTGATTTTTTGTGGTACCAGAGAGGCGATCGAATCATCCTTGGCGATAGGTGTGATCTGTTCACTGCCGATGTTTGTTGTGGATTCGCTTTCGGGGATTTTTGTTCCGCAGGCGGCCAAAGAGCACAATACGGCTGAAATGGTGATGCATGTGACCATGGTCCGAAAGATTGGGTGTCGAGAATTCTGTTGTGCATGAAATGACTGGGACATGAGATACTCCCTACACTGCTGGTGGTTTATCAGGCTTGATGCAATCTGGTTGGGATTTGTTTCGACTATTTCCCATAAAGGAATGTTTTGTTTGCCGAACTTGATCAACAGCAAACTACTGTTTTGTTCCCTATCGTTTTCACTCACATTTCACAAATGTTTCATGTTGAAACAGTAATGATTGAATGTGGCTTTATAGTTTCTGTATGAAACATATTAAGACGAAGAGCGCCACAATCAAAGGAAAAGCACAGGTGGCATCAAACGGAGCTTGGGTTATATGGCTTTGCAGCATGACTGCTTATGTTTTCGCAATCGCGAATAGGACATCGTTCGGCGTTGCCGGGACATTTGCATCTCAGCGTTTTGCCTGCTCGGCATCGGTGCTTTCTTTCTTTACCGTCATGCAATTGCTGATATACGTATCGTTGCAGATTCCGGTTGGTATCCTATTGGATAAATTTGGGGCTCGAGTTCTTCTTACAATTGGCTCGTTGCTTATGGGCTTAGGTGAGCTGTGCATGTCGCTCGCGGTAAGCGTTCCGACGGCTCTGGTTGGACGCACGCTGGTTGGCGGCGGGGATGCCCTGACGTTCATTAGTGTCATGCATCTTCTGCCTCATTGGTTTGCGAAAAAACAAGTTCCTCTGATATCTCAGCTGAGTAGTTTGATTGGGCAATTTGGTCAGGTGATATGTGCGTTTCCCTTTTTTGCCGTACTTGCATGTCAAGGATGGACTTTCGCATTCGAATGCCTGTCACTATGTAGTTTCGGTGCGGCTCTCTTGGTCGTGATTCTAGTCAGGGATCATGCGAAGCCTATACGGGGCTATCAAGAATTTGCTCGTCCTTCCATTGTGGGCGACCAAGAGGTTTCACTGCTTGCAATATGGAAAAGACCGGGAACGCGACTGGGATTCTGGATTCATTTCACGGCGCAATTTCCCGGCACGGTATTTGCGTTGCTCTGGGGCGTCCCGTATTTGGAAGCTAGTGGGGTAGATGCGTCATATGCATCTGGCACGCTGGCACTACTGACTATTTCCAGCGTCATCGGTGGATTGTTGTTTGGGCTATTCTCCACTAAATATCCCCAACATGAGCTTGCTCTTGTATTTTTTAGCATTGCGGCTTGTGTCTTCTCGTGGATTCCCGTGCTGCTTGCGCATGGGTGCCCTAGTCGCGCATTGGTTACATTGTTATCTGTCTGTCTTGGTTTGGCGGCGCCTGGTTCCATGGTTGCGTTTGACTACACACGCCGTCATAATCCGTTGTCTCAGCAAGGACGGGCTACCGGAATAACGAATACAGGCGGATTTACTGCCTCGTTGGTCGCAATGCTTCTTATTGGAATTAGCCTTGACCTGATGGATAGATTTATCCCCGATGGTTCACTGTATTCGGCTGATCACTTTAAGCTCGCTATGATTTCGCAAGTTGTTGTGCTCCTTATTGGACTAGTTGGCATTGCTACCGCGGCGTATGGGCTTCGAATCGAGCAAGAACGGATGAAAAGTGCCTGAATGACCTGCGGGTTATGACGGCAAGTCATAAAGGCGACCAAACAAGTTGATTTCCATTCGTCCTGTAGAGTTCATAGAGCCGGCCATGAACTATGTGTCTATTTCATCGATTCCGCTTGCAAAGCTTCGAGTTGCCGCTCCAAAAGCGTCAGACGTTCATTGAGCATACGAATCTTCTCGTAATTGTCTTGAATCATTGTGTTGCGCAGGTCGGCGGAGAAGTCCGTTGTTTCCTGACGCATCTTGGCTTCCCGCATCAGGTTCGAATCTCGTTTCCAGCGGTTGATGGCACGTTCGATACGTTTATAGCCGATCAGCCTTGATGGCAGGCCGACGCTGGCGAAGATCACGGAAGGTTTCTCGTCATGGAGGTATCGGTGCATGCAGTACAGCTGGAACTCGTGTGAATAGACGATTCGTGATGCGCTGGCATGCGCGACCGCAGGTAGCGCCTCGAGGTATTCGATTTCCTGTTCGGTGAACGTGCGGTGTGCCATATACTAAGCCCCCAATCGTACGATAGTGGCTTTCATCATTTCGTGTCAGCGGGACCGGAACCTTTGGCCCCCGTTATTTCATGAGGTTTTACGCCGTTCTTTCGCGGCAGGGGTGCTGACGTCGGCGCGTCGACCCCCGAGGTTCCGTATCGGGATTCCGGATGCTCGTGATGTTACATGGCCATGAGACCGGTGCGGCGTGGAATGAGCACGGTCAACACGAACCAGTGGTCTTCGGTGCGGATCGTCACCTCGCCGCCATACTGCTGTGCAATGTGCCGGATCGACTTCACGCCGAAACCATGCCTGTGCCGGTCGTCTCGCTTCGTGGTGCGCAGGTTGCCGTCCGCATCCTTCTTGAGTCGGGAATCGTAATAATTTTCGATACGTACCACTGTGAATTGATTCTGCGCATATAGCGCCAGTTTGATGAGACGTTGGTCGGCGTTCGGCAGTTTCGACGTCGCTTCGATTGCATTGTCGAGCGCATTGCCGAACAGTGATGCAATATCCATCGACGACATGTTGTTCAGCAGCGAGCCGTCGGCGACGGCGGTGAACGTGATGCCGCGGTCGGCGCAAGTACGCTCCTTCGTGGTCAGGATGACGTCCAGCACGGGATTGCCGGTATGCTGCTGCGCACTGTATCGCTGTACCGATTTTTCCAACTGTTCGAATCCTGCGGCTGCATGCTCCGGATCGACCTGTGCGCGCAATGCCGTGATCTGATGCTTCAGATCATGCGCAAGACGGCCCAACGATTCGATATTCTCCTTGGACTGCAGATACTCCTGATGCTGGCTTTCCAGCTGCGCGTTGATCGATGCGAGCTCCGTGTTCGCCTCGATGCGCCGTACCTGCTCCTGTTGCGCATACAGAATCGCAAAACCGCAGAAATCCACCAAAGTGCGGATATAGAAGACCTCCTGGCCTACGGAGCCGGAGAATGGGGTGTTCGTCGAAACGAAACTCAGGTTGCTCATGGCGAACGTGACCACGGTGATGGCCACCGTCGCAATCGCGGCGGAAGTCGTCGGCAATGTCGGTGCGGTCTGACTGAAATTACCGCGTTCCACTAGCCAAGCCAATCCGAAGCAGATCGCATAAGTGCCTGTCAGCGAAAGGATCGACCGCCAATCGAAATCCAACGTGTTGTCACGCATGCCGGCAAAAGTCACGATCTGCCAATGCAACGACGCGACCAGCTCTCCCAACACGAAGGCGCGGGCCGTGATATACAGGCTTTCACGTTTGCCGGCGCCGGCGCCGAACAGAATCGTCGCATACATGCATCCGAACGCCAACGTC
>ERZ772969.821-NODE-821-length-27315-cov-30.338555_pt1 | contig 27315 bp, 18 predicted proteins | sample MGYA00511676_ERZ772969 | MGnify/ENA primary metagenome ERZ772969 (study PRJEB29015, sample SAMEA2737651) | human gut metagenome | biome: human gut; feature: human-associated habitat; material: faeces | place: China | collected 2012 ... | reverse complement strand
GCACTGCCGACTGAATAACACATCCCCGTCAATACGGTTCTTGCTGCACGCTTACGATAAAAAACGTGCTGTGAGTTCAGCTAAGGAAGATTTCAGGTACAAAAAAACCGCAATTTGTGAAACACATTGCGGTTTATCAGCATCATAGGTGTTGGTTGCGGGGGCCACAGTCAAGAGGTTAATCCAACCTTTTGAAACTTAAGACATTCACTGTTCCCGAACCCAAGCTATCTACCGAAATATACACTCATTATCTGATGTGAATCAACGAGTAGATCGAATGGCCTGTTCCTCTCTTTTTTGTACACAGAGACTCCTTTTAAAAAATGGCAAGGGCACATATCCCTTATTGGTACATAAATCCCCCGATGTTTACTGACTTTGTTCCACCTTCGTATCCAGTAAAATGACATAGCGATTCAACAACTGATTTAACCGGGTATCAATTTGCGTCAACAGCGTTGGCGAAACCTCTCCGGTCTGTTTTTGCTCTTCCAGTTGCCGAAGCAGTTCTTCCAGCGGCGGCTCCTTTAACGACTGCCGGATGCCGTACACCGCCGTTTTCAGTTCCGAACCGGTCAGATATCTCCCCTTACGTTCATCCAGTGCATCCAGCTGCGCCGACAGGCGCTGTAGCTGACTCTGCGCCTGAGCATAGCCATTCAGTGCCTCAGCAGACAGGGCGCTCAGCTCCCGCTGTTTGCGCCACTGCGCGTTCAGCGCCCTGACCTGAGGATTATCCGGCCACAGGGCATCAAGCTGGCGTAGCTGGCGATATCCCTGCTCCAGTGGCCAGCGGGCAGGCAATTTGTTTAACTGCTCCAGTTGCATCTGACTTGCCGCAATTGTTCTGTCCTGAGCCAGCAGCGCCTTATCCTTTACATCCAGCTTTGCCAGTTCGCCGCTCTCCAGCGACTGCGGCAACGGCATGACAGACAGTTGTATTCGCTGGATTAGCGCGTCCGGCTGATTAAGCTGCGACCAGCCCCATAATCCTGTTCCGCCGAGACCGGCCATCACAACCATTCCGGCCATAAATATCGGCCATGTCCACTGCCGGGAGATTTCAGGGGATGGCACGGGTGGACTGGCATCCTTATCGTTTTGCTGAACGGATCTGGTTGCAAAAACCGGCTGTGGACTTTCCTCTGACTTTTTCGGTTGATTCATTTCCCGGCGGGGTAATTCAGGGGGAGTGATAATGGTTTCCGCTCCCTGAGGCGCCAGCCGTTCCAGACGCAGAGCCGCATTGCGAAACTGCCCGGACAATACGTCCAGCTTCGTCATATGCCACAGTTCACACTGTTGCAGCGTGGTTTCGATGGCGGAAAGATGCTGTACACAACGGTAGATCTGCGGCAGATCCTGATACTGAATATCCAGCGTTCTCAGTGCCTGCTGCATTTTTTCTGTGACCCAGTTGAGCAGTGATATTCTGGAATGTACCTGTACCGGCCAGAAGTCAGCCCAGCGCTGGAGCAGTATATCCAGTGAACCGAGTCCGTCTGCCATCCCTGCCAGCCCCTGCCGTCTGGTTATCGCCAGTACGTAACAGACCAGCGTCTGTAGTTCCACGCCATTTTGCCGGAACAGCGCGAGGCTGAGTTTTTCCACCTGACGCCAGTCCACATCCGGTCGGGCCGGGTGAGTCAGTTTACTCATTTCAGCCTGCAGTTCACCGGATTCCTTATAAGTACAAGGATCGCCGCCCATGACGAACTGGCTGATAAAATTCGCGTTACTTGCCATCAGTACGCCCGCTCCTGCTGTTTGAGATGACGCAGAACAATTCGTCCTTCCGGAGAAAATACGCCATCAAAGCGTATCCAGCCGGTATCGGGAAGCTGCGCGTGGATCAGGTAATTAAGATGCCCCGGACGGGGCTGGGGGAGTAATTCCACCTGTATCTGACTCAGGCGTGGTTCATAACGCAGCAGTGTTTCTTCAATCTGACGCATCAGGCCATGAATACCCGCAGCCATCCCCTGATGGATCAGACTGAGATCCGGCAGACCGTAATCCGGCAAATGCGCCAGCGTGCCTGCCCGGCAGTTGATAATGCGTTGCATATTGTCCATCACGGAAAGGATAAGCTGATCCCGCTCGCTGACCTGTTCCAGCGGTAACTCGCCGCTGAAACTGAACGTCAGCATTTCATATAAGGAAGGTGTCGACATCGGTTATTTATCCTTGAGAGGCAGCAGTCGCAGGTCGCTTCTCATCAGTTCAATCGAGCGCGGCTTGTCGGCCTCCAGTTCGTCCCTTTTGATCACCAGACGCCAGCTGTCGCTTTTTTCATCAGGGTGATAAAACTGCCCAATAATGGCGACAAACTGCGTCTCTTTATCCAGCGGCACATTCAGGGATGCCGTGCCTTCCGGTTTTACCCAGACGGTGTGTTTTGCCAGTACGTCCTTCTCCAGCGTCTTCTCTTCCTGCATAAACAGGGTGTCGTAATCCGCCTTGTCAAAATCTTCGCGGGTTTTCAGTTGCCAGACATGCACCATCGTGGAAAGCGGCGTATCTTCCGCATCCGTATTCAGGGCGCTGCGGGAGAAGAAATCGAGATGCAGTATTTTGATTTGTTTGTAGAAAACGGCTGAGGCCACGCTTTTCGATTCATCCACCACTTTCTGAATCAGCCCGCAGCCACTCAGAACAACCGTCAGCATCGCCATACAGAGCAACGCCGGACGTTTAAAACGAATAGGAAACATGAGTCATACTCTCCCTGTTACGAATGGAAAAAGCGGGTATTAATCCCTGATAACGCCCCAGACTGACCGTCACTGTTCCGGTCGCGGGCGCGGCAAAGGAGGCGCGAAGGATGCCGGTACGGCTAATCTGTACACGCTGTTTTCCCAGCCGGGCAGCAGGCAACAGGCTGACGGGCAGCGTCAGTTGCAGACGGGCCTGACAGCGCCAGCCCAGATAAACGCGCAGCAGCACCAGCAAATCGCTGTGCAGTTGCCCGCCGGGCAGCCAGCCACGCGCTTCTGCGGCATCTTCGGTATACAGTTTCAGCAGCAACTGGCTGTTGACGTCGGTACCGGTACGCCCCAGCAGCGTTCGCGTTTTCAGGCTGATGCGTGAATTTTTTGACAGACCCGCAGGGGCCGGGAGAATTACAGGCTGCGGATCATGAGGCACCACCGTCGCTTTCGTCAGCGGGGCAAGCAGTCCCACCAGTGCCGTAACGCCTTCCGCCGTGCGCGTCGGCAGGCGCATCACGCTGAGCAGGGCCAGAAAACGGGATACCGGCGTGGCGATATGGTTCTCGCTGCCGGGAATACCCAGCCCGATGAGTCCCAGCAGACAACGGGAAATGTCATCCACGGCACCTGCTTCAAACGACGCCGGGTAGTTATATTTGCGCCAGATGCGGTAATACTGGGTGATAAAGCGGTGGTTAAAAATATCGAGAAACGCCATCACTGCGTCATGTCCGTCATGACGCTGGGTAATGTAGTCCAGATAGGCGGTTGGCAGCGGCGAATCCACGCCGTACAGGCCGAGAAAGGTGGTGCGCACCGTGGGCGGCGCGTCGGGATTGCCCACGTCACGTTCAACGTTCTTTAACTCGCTGACCGGAAAGCCCATTCCGGGATGGGGACGAAAGCGCACCGCATCGGCGGCGGGGCTGTCGGTACTGCCCAGCGGCGCGTTCTGCTGGCTCTGTTCCAGCAACTGGCAAAAACGGTAAAAATTGATCCGCGCAATATCCGGGGCCAGCCGGTCGGTCAGCCCGGTACGCGCTGGCTGTGATGCTCTGTCCATTGCAGGCACTTTCCTGTGGGTTGCAGAATTAAGGTCAGTTGAGTGAATAAGTGGATATCGGCATACAGTGCGAAAAAGCGGTGCAGCAGTTCACCAAACAGCGTGATATCACCTTCTCCGGCAAAGCCGTTACTGTCCAGCGTCACCTGAATATCCACGCCACGCAGCAGAAAGCCTCTTTCAAAACGCTGTATCAGGCTGTGCTGAACGTCGACAATCGCCTCCAGACGACGGCGGTTCATCTCACTTTCGGTCCAGTCGTACAGTGCCAGCGTGCCGCGCAGAATTTCGGCGTTATCCATCATCGATAAAAAGTTAGAACCAAGGTGACTGAGCACCCGCCAGTGGAAGCGGTCACGCGCAGGGGGATAGCAGGGCTGCGTCGGAGCGCACAGGTTGCGCACCCGCAGGACGTTCTGTGAGGCATGAACTGGCGTATCGAGCAGCGTGCTCTGTAAAGCCTTACGGGGAAGCTGCCCGTTAGTACCGGTCAGGCTTAAAGAGAGCGTTTCATCCTCCAGCATCCGGTCAGTATCAAACGCATCGCCGCCCAGAATCAGCCAGGTGTCATGCAGGCCGGAAGGGCCGCGCTTTACCCGCGTGTGGTAATAGCGTTCCGGCGCATCGTGGCGCAGCATCCCGCCCCGGTGACGAAAGCTGGAGAAGGGGACATACGCCTGACTGCCGGTATGGCGCGAAGAAATAATGTTGTCGACGGAATAAATCTCGGTATGCCCGTCCTGAATGCGCATCGGGCGCAGCAGAAATTCGTTTTCCAGTGGCGAAAGGTGTAACGGATCGGCTTCGAGCGGGAACAGGTTGATGACCGGCACGCAGTGCAGACGGATATTATCGCTGTCAAACGGCAGGTCGTGAGGCCAGTTCTCGTTCAGCACCACGTCAATCTCAAAGCCGGTTATCCCCTCCGGCCATGCAACCTGCTCCAGCCCGTTCAGCGCCACGAACATAAACTTCTCGCGGAAGGTGAAATACTCCAGCAGCAACTGGTAACCGCTGAAGGCTGACTCACCTTTTGGCCAGAGCCTGTCATCATCCTCAAAGCCCATCGGGGAAAAGTGTGCGCCAAGCATCCGGCGATCCTGCCCCGGCAGACGCAGCCAGAACTGCTGCGTGCCAAGCGTTAAAGCCCGGTGCAACGCACAGGCTACCGGGCTGTCGGCATTGAGATAGAGCAGCAGGCGGGATAAATCGATCTGCGACCAGTCACCAACCAGCGGGCCGCACGCAAAGCGCAGACGGATAACCGAGCGTCCGTCCGGTTCATATTGCAATGACACGTCCGGCAACGCCAGCGGATGCAGCGTGATATCACGCGTGGCACTGTAGACGCAGCGGGTTCTGCGCTCGCCAACAGGGCGCGACAATACCTGAAAATCGCTCAGCGTTTCGCTCTGCTTCATCTGCCGGTGATCTGTCGACAGTTCAACCACGGAAAGTGACGGGATGGTTCGCAGGTAGTGGGGCCACAGCAGGCTGACCAGCCCTTCAGTCAGTTCCGGCAGATCGTCGTCCAGCTTTTCGCGCAGGCGGCCCATTAAAAAAGCGAAGCCTTCGAACAGGCGCTCCACATAGGGATCGCGTGCGCCGGGTTTATCAAGATTGAGCATCGCGGCGCGGTCGGGGTAAGCCTGCGCAAATTCTTTCCCCGCTTCACGCAGGTAGCGCATTTCGGCTTCGTAGTAGCGTTGGGTTAGATCGTCCATCGGAGGGATTATCTTCCTTTCATTGAAAGTGAATATCATGCAGGTGTAGAAGTAACATCATAGTTAAATTTATTCTATGTGAATATATTATGGATAGTTGCTGACTTATTGATTTTAATAATGATGTATTCTTGTCTTTTCTGAACCAAATTAAATTTACCTTACATAATAGGCAATAATTAATAATTGTGAACGAATAACTTAAAACATCACGGGCAAATTTCCTGACTGTCGATTATATATCTTATAACTCCGTATTTTCTGTCGTCTTTTGTTGAAATATCTCGTGATAATCTAATTAAGTCATTCTTCCCAAATTTTTTTTCGCGCCCTGACAATGAAATGGTGAATGGATAATCCAATTCACCGCGGCTATCTTTATATATCATGAATGCCCCCTCATATTTAAAACCATCATCAATATCTGCCGTGGGAAAATATACTAATACATCACTATCACCAACTGGCAAGTGTATATTATGCTGATAAATCAGCGTAGAACCGGAAACATATCCCTGAATAAAGACATCGATATCTGAGGAGCATCTATTCTCAATCCTGACTATATTGGAATACTCTTTTTGTGAAGTACACCCACTCAAAAAAAACAATAAAAAAACAATTATTCTAATCATTAAAACTCACCCTGCTCAACCAGATCAATGCCTGAACATCTTCATCTGCCGCGACCAATCTCTTATATCTATCAGGTGCATAGCTATCTGCATATTTCATTATATCAATCTCTCCTGAAGATGGCATTGGAGTATTAGGGATGGTACTTTGACCCCGCGTGGATGTCCCCTTATGTGTCCATGATTCAGAACCATATTTATCCATAACTTTATGTCCCATCTCATGAGCACTATCCCATTTATATCTTTCATTACTATATAGAAGAGCCTTTATTTCATCCTTGCTGTTATTATAATAGCCACCATAGTTATGGTATATTTTTTCAAACCCCAAAAGACTTACCGACGACTGCATATCTGGATCTAACGATGATATCAAATCAAAAGTTCGCATAGATGGAGTAATATTTATCTCAGCCTTTACATTTACTTTAAAAACCCCAATCGCTGTAACGATATTACCACCAATTCCCCCGCCGCGACTTCCATTTCGTGACCAGTAAAACTCCACGCCATTTTTAGTAAGACTAACTAAATCGCTATAAGGTATTGGCGATAACTCAGGGTTACTGCCTTTTGTACCGCTATCCTTAACAGATAATCTCCATGTTATATCGACCACTTTATTATTTCTGTCAACTTTTACATCAACCCACTCTTCTTCTTTCGCAGCATTTTTCAATGGATAATCAACTTTTATCATCATATCACCACATAAAGCAATCAGTCTTACGAGTAGTGATTTGCTTTTTATCTTAGTTGTATCCAGTATGCCTTGATTACTGTAACCATCCCATTGCCAGGCATGCTCTCCCTTATCACAATATTTACCGGTCTGCCGTTCACTATAAATCACTTCATTACCATCAAGCACTTCCAGAGAAAGCGCTTCAGCCTCATCGCCTTTATTTGTGATAGTAAAATCTATTTTTTCTGTATTCTTCGTACTACCACCGCTTATCATTTCTTTATAATCAGGTATATTCAGTGGCGTCAGTATCTTATTACCTGATAATTTAATTCTGTAATCCAGTTTTACATCATCAGAGGATGAATCAGAACCAGAAGTCAGATCCTTTTTCGCCGACTGCGCATGTTGTTCCGCTTCACTTCCCCCGTCATCCACCTCATAGGTATCATCCATCATCGACGCAATAAACCGCGCCTTACACGGGCAACTGCTCTGGCTATCCAGCGTCCCCGCCATCAGCCTGCCGTGAATATCTGTTTCAGGAACGCCGCCCACAATAATAAACATTCCCGGATATCTGCCGCAGGTGACCCGGTCCATATCCCGTGCCTGCGGGATACCCATGATCGTATGGTCGTCCGCGCCTTCAATAATTTTGCCGCCGCAGGTAGTCTTATCGCCCCTGACCAGGAAGTAGCCTGTTCCCATTGCCATCAGTCCTTATGTTGCGTATCACACAATACCGCTGCCCGCACCGGATTGATTGCCACCAGTGTACCCAGCAGGGCATCCATTTTTCGGTTCAGCAGGGCTTTATCCGCATAGCGGTGCGCCCGCAGACGCAGCAGTTTCAGCTGTCGGGCTTTTACTTCAAACAGCAGTTCTGGCTCCCACTGCGTCAGCGTTATTCCCTGTGCGGCTGTATCCAGTTCTTCCAGCAGCAGGAGCGCCATCTCGTTTTTACCGTACTGTTCCGCCACCCGCGCCATCAGCAGTCGCAATAGCAGGCGCTGTCGTGCCGTGGTGATGCCCGGACGGGTCTGTATCCAGCCCAGCGCCGCTTCCACGCCCTGACTGTCTGCTATCTCCAGCGCTTCCGGCTCCAGCGCCAGTACGTCGTTTGTGGCGTCGTCTGTCGGTACAGCGGCTTTCCCCGCAAGCCATGCGCCGTCTTCCCGCATCATGACCTGCTGCGCTATCCAGTTGCGCGTCACCTCGTCGGCGAACGGCGTGCCGTCGTTCCATGCCAGATTTTCCAGCCCCGGCAGGCGCTCCAGCAGCAGCGCCAGGTCCTGACGGATAACCGCTGTCCATCTGTCCCACGGTGCGCCCGCCTTGGCCAGCGCCTGATGCAGATACCACTGGATATCCAGCCAGAAATGGCTGACGCCGGAGCTGAACATCAGGTCGGCCTGCTCCAGCAGTTCCGTCCAGTTCTGCTGAGCATACAGCCGCTTAAGCTGGTTGCGTGATTCTGTGCGCGGCGGGGCCAGCCGGGTTTTTCCGTCCACATCCGGCGGCAGTTCATGCACCGTGTCCCAGCGCAGGGTTTTCATCAGCCGGTGTGCTGAAAGCCAGCCCTGCGGCTGTTCGTTCAGATAACGGGCCAGCACTTTCGCCTGGTCGAGCAGGTCGCGCCCGGAAGTGATGGTCTGTACCTGTGGCGCATCCACCGGGGAAGACGGTGCCGGAACGCCGCTGCTGTTCTGCGGCACCACCGCGTTCATCCCACCCGACTGCGCCAGACGTGATTCCAGCGCGTTAATCAGCGGCATCAGGGAGGGGGAATGCTGGTCTTCGGGCCATGCAGTGAAGGAAACCGTCAGTTGATTAAGAGCGGCAACAATGTTCGCAAAATCCTCTTTTGCCACTTCCGGGTAGCGGGCAAGGCTGTCGAGCATCTTTTCCCCTGCCAGCCACTCCAGCGCCATTTTTCGGCTTGCCGGGCGCGAGGGCAGCAGTTGCGCACCGAAGCGTTCCACCAGTCCGGCTAACAGCGCCAGCCCCTCAGCCAGTCCGCGTTCGCCATCGCGGTGCAGTCGCGCCCAGATATAGTAAGTGGCGATGCGCACGTCTTTTGCCTGCGTCAGCAGCAGGGATTCGGCAAGCTGGCAGATAAGGTCCGTATCCGCGCCGGAAAGTTTGTTCATCTCGTCGCGGATACGCAGGAAATCGTCGTGGTAGCCGGGGTCTTCCCCGACCGGCGTATCTGCCGTCACCGGCAGCAGCCATGTCTGCCACAGCGCCGCCTGTGTTCGCGCCGAGTCCAGTGCGTCCCGGTCGGCAAAACAGCTACGGGTCAGCTTTTGCAACAGTTCACTCATCGGCGTCTTCCCCGTATTCTTCCGCATCCTTCATACTCCTGCCGGTCAGGAACACCTGTCCCGGCAGGCGGAAGTTTTTCAGTTCCAGCAGCGCCATCGGCCCTTTGCCCTGTTCAACCCGCAGCAGGTAATTCAGCGGCAGGCCGTCCTGCGCTTTCCACTCCACTTTAAAGGTGCTGCTGTCCACCGGTGTCACCTGCGCCTGTTCCAGCAGACGAATAAGGCTCCAGCTTCCCCGGTAATCCGCCAGTATTCGTTCCATTGCCTGAGTGCTGGTCCAGCTCAGCGATGCGCCGGGTTGCCACTGTTCATCCGGCCAGTTAAAACGCTGCCAGCGTTCTTTCTGGTTGAAATATTCCAGCTCCTGTCCGTCAATCACCAGATGCGTTTTCATCACGTCACGCGCCGGTTTTGCCCGCAGTTCAAAATGTATTCCGGCATCGCCGCTGGCAAAGGCGGTATCGGCCACGTCGCGCAGGCGGTTCAGGGCGCGGATAAAGTCCGGGTTAACCGTCAGCCCCTGCGTGTTCATGGCGTCAGCCACCCAGTAGCGGCCTTCACGTTTCAGTACGCCGGAAAGGTTGGCGGCTATAAACTGGTTGATGCGCCCGTCATCGCGCAGATACTGCGCCAGCAGGGGAAGAGAGGCATCGTTTTGTGAGGCTTTGAACGGATAGCGACCGGCGAAGTCCTGATTCCAGTGGCTGACAATCGCCCGCTGCCACTGGCGGTTCAGGCTGTCCGCCGCAGGCGTCAGCACCTGCCGCCACGACTGTTCCACCGGGCGGACGAACAGCGCCTGACCGAAGCCACTCCATTCCTCGCCCAGACTGGCGGCGATTAACCGTCCGTAGTCGCGGGTGTCGGTGAGGTCAACGGTTTTGCCCTGTAAAACCGTCTGCGCCAGTTGCTGGGTCATCTCCTGTGGGTCGGGGGCGTTGGTCACCTGTTGCAGTTTGAGACGCACACGGGTGACGCGGGTGAGGTAGGTCTGCAGGCTCAGTTGGCTGTCGCCGCCTCCGGCCTTATCGCCCAGCAACCGCAGCAGCGGAGCGAAGGTTTTATCCAGCGGCCCGACAGGCACGTCACCTTCACGGGATTGCTGCGGCGTTTTCTCCTTGCCGTTAAACAGTTCCTGTGCCGATTTCGCCAGCGAGTCTGACAGACCACGGTTTTCCCTGCCTGCCGCCGCCTGCCACGCGAGGGTGTCCGTCAGCGCAATCAGTGGCGACTGACGGGCATCGGCCATCAGTGTCAACTGGTCGAGAATGCCGGAGAGCGAGTCTTCCTTTTTCCAGTGAATGCTGTTGAGAAACGCCAGCCAGCTTCCGGCAAAGTCGGTAAAGTAGCGTGAGGTGAGACGGTTACGCAGCGTATCCGGCGAGATATCCGCAGAGGTATCCTGCTGGCGGTCGCTGAGTACCCAGTCGATTTCCTCGCGCCGCGCCGTCACTACCTGCTCGATGGCTTCCCTGACCTGTCCTTCCCACGCCTGACGGGTGAACATCCCCGGCACCGTCTGTTCCGTGCTGAAAAGAGATTCGGTGAGCGTATCCCCGGTCATATCCGCCAGCGTCATATCGGCGTAGTTGCGGGACACCTGTTGCAGCACGTTCTGGTAGAGGGTGTTTTCGGCATTGCGCACGCCAATCTGGCGCAGCAGGATTTTACGCACCGCGCCGGTCAGTTCCGGTGGCGGTGAGGTTTTCCACTGCGGGTGTTCCGGCAGGTTCGCCATCCAGAAGGTCAGCAGTGACGGCAACACGCTCTGCCGCACGCCTTCCGGGATATTTTCATAGCGCAGGCCGTCTGCCATCAGCGTGGTACTGAAAAAGGCAGCGTCGGCCTTTTCCGGGCGAGAAGTCATCAGCAATGCCTTAAGCTGCTTATAGCGTTGTTCACCGGTGGCGGTACGCTGAGGACTGTTGGGCGGCAGCGCGACAAAGGCATTAAGTTGCTGTTGCAGATGGTCAACGGCCACGTCGCGCACCAGCCGGTTTGCCGCCTGCGCATAGCCGGGAAAAGCGGCAGCGAGCAGTTGCTGGTTACGTTCAGGGCCGAAGCGCTGATACCACGGCGCACCCTCCCGGATACGGTATTGCAGGCGCTCCAGTTCACCCTGTAAGGTATGCAGCGCTACCAGTTGCTCTGAAACCGGCAGACGGGTATCGAGCGCCCGTGCCGTCTGGATGCTGGTTTCCTGAATCAGGGCGCGGTTGGCGAAGAACGAGGTCGTCATTCCGGCCCCCCATATCGCCAGTACGCAGACAGCGGACATCAGCGTGATACGCAGCCACGGAAAGCCCACCGTGCGACCCCGCGCGTTATCGCCGGTCACGCCCGCCCAGACCGGTGACGGCAGCCACGCATGAGGTGCGGCTTCCGGTACGGCGGTAAGCGGCGGGCTGAACATCAGGCCACGCAGGCGCAGGGAGGAAAATGCGCCGCCTGCCAGCAGCGGTTTCAGGATACTTTGCCAGTGAGCGATACCCCGCTCTGCAAGGGTATGGGCCAGACGCAGCAGGAAATCATGGCGGTTATCGGTAAGCAGCTGCGACATGCCCTGTTCCGTCAGCGGCAGGGTTTGTGCTTCCAGCATTGCAGCCAGTTGTTCCGGGGTACAGCGTTCCGACAGCAGGCAGCCGACGCTTTGCAGGGGGCGTCCGGTCTGATAATCACCGTTGTCACAGACCTGCCACAAATAGAGTGGAGCCTGAAAACCGAGTCGCTTACCGCCGTTTATCAGTTCGCGCCAGCCTTTGTCGAGTTGCGCCGTCTGGCGGCTCTGTTCTTCTGTCAGCGGCCAGATGATGCCGTCCAGCGGACGGCTGCGGCGCAGTTTTTTTAAGGCGGTCAGTAGCGCGACATCAGGCTCTGTAGATGGCCTGCCGCCATATATCAGCACCGTGTGGTCGCCCTCCAGCCAGTGTTGCCCGGTCAGCCCCGGCGCGATGGCCTCTGCCTGTTCAGGCTCGCCGGTCACCAGCAGCAGGCGGATTTTACGCCGCCAGAATGGGCCGTAGCGGTCGCGCAGGAAGGCGGCGAGTTCCACCATTGCCGGATGACGGCTGTCGGCTTTCTTTGTCGTCACCGCCCGATAGTCATCTCCGGCGGCAAGCTGTCTGTGGAGTTCAAAGCTCTGTACGGCAGCGTGGCGGTTCAGCAGATGATAAACCCCCATGATAATCAGAAAGACCACACCTGCGGCAATCACGCCAGCCATCCAGTACATTTGCTGTGAACTACCCGGTTCAACGCCCAGCAATGCCGGTTTACGGTGAATAAACGTGCAAAGCGAAACCACAACAGCCACGGTCATGACGATGGCAGGCCCTGAAACAGAACGGGGCCGGAGACGGTTTAATCCCGGAACCACTATGATGCCTCCTGTGGGGAAACGAATGGCGACACCACGGTCGCCCATGAATAATGCCCGCCCTGAACGCCGCTGAGCGTCAGTTGGGGGTGTTGTGATTGTATTGCCGCCAGCGTTGCCGCAGCGACGGACAGCCACGGCGCTGCCGGTCCGGAGCGCCCCAGAAAGGCATCCAGCTCGTACATCAGGGCTTCCTGAATAAACGGCTGGTTAAGGCTTAACAACGCGGCACGCTGTTCCCTGTCCAGTTCGGCAGTCCATATGCCGGATATGGCATCTGGCTGCACTGGCATCCAGTCCAGCGCCTGTGCAATGCCTGACGCCATCATCTCTGTATCTGTGATACGTTCAGGACGATGCAGCAGGGCCAGCGGCGTCAGCGCGGTTTGCGTCAACCGATTTGCCAGCAACAGCGCGGTGGAGGATTCTGCCGTCCGTTCCGGAGTCTTCGGTTCAAGTCGTACGGAAATCACCAACAGTACGGCCTTTTCCTGAATAAAGTTGTCCAGCCAGTCGTCCACGGCGGCCAGCCCCAGCTCCGGGGCAGAAAACAGACGGGCTTCCGGGAGTCCGGCTTTTTGCCATTCGTCCTGCCAGATAGTTCTCACGGAGGCCCCTGAAAGCGGCGCATCAATTTCCAGTAGTACGTTGATATGAAAATCAGGGGGCAGCAGAAACAATTGCGGTCTGATATCAATAAAAAGGCGGGAAATAATTTCGGATAAACGCCCGGTAACCGGTTTATTGGTTAATACGGGAATGACACTGCGACGCACAGTATCTTCTCCGCGCAAATCAGCGTAAGTATTCAACACCTGCTGACGCGCCAGAAATGCTGTTGTAGTTTCTGCAACGGAATCACCATTCAGCGCGGTTTGTACGGAAAAACTGAGTATCTGCAACGCCCGTCGTCCCCGTCGCGTTTCCTGCAAAATCACCTCTTCCCGGCGCTTATTCCAGGCATCAGCCCGAATGTACTGCGTGATAAAAAACAGCCAGCGAACTGAAGCAACCAGCGACCAGATAAAGGCAGGCACACCACAGGCCAGTCCCCAGAAATGCGGGCCGTTTTTTGCCAGTTCATCGCTGGAGAATAATGAGGTTATTGCCACACCAACAGACAGCATCAGTAATAAGGCTGACAGCCATTTAATGCGGGCTGGCGGTGCGGGATAGGGTTCTGCGTCGGGAATGGTATTAAGTCGGATGGGCATTGTAATAATCCGTTATTCTGAAATATGAATACAATGAATCTCAAGGTGCTTGAACTATCTGATTAATTCACTTGTCCATAATGTTTTTGCTTTATTAACTGTGATTTACCTCATCCCATCATATGGTAATAAAAAGAAATTATCGCATGCTTTTTTATTGCATCCCCAGTAAATCTCTTTATCATTGCTCATCCACATTGCTGTTGCAGCAGCATTGATAACAAAACTCCATTCTATTCCGTCATACATTAGTCTCCCTCTAATTTCACAAGGTAACCAATAATACATTCTGTTTATTTCGCCATAATCATCATGCTTTATACTTAGATTGAATATGTCTATAATATCTCTAGAATTAAGCACCCAATGATTACACGCAGTAATAAGCACCTTATCTGATTGATTGGTACCTATATATATTGGTTTATTAATGTTTATTATCTCTATTTTTTCTTCGGAGTAACTATTTGAACAAAAAAAGAAATTAATTAACACTATAGAGATCAGCGCCTTCACCTTCTGTTTTATAACTAATTTTATCATGTTCATAAACATCCCTATCTTCTAACTCATAAATATTTTTATTATATCTACAAGTTTCTCAATTGATTTTTTTTGAGAGTCTGTAGCAGACTCCCATTTTTTATTTTTTTTTATCATATAATGCAATAACCTCAATGCCAACACTGTCCATATTATATGGATATCTATAAGGATATTGTTTAATTTTTTCATGATCATGTATCTTCTTAGCATTCCATCCGAATGCCTCTATTTTCTTTTTTTCTTCAGACGACCATGTTTTTTCCTCCTTACATCGAGACTTTATCTTCCCCACATGGCTGGTATATACAAATAGGCTTGCAGCCTGGTATATATTACCATCTTTTTCAACAATAAAATGAGCTCCAATGCCTTTAGAAAAACTAGCAAGTGTACCATTTATTGTTGAAGAATCTGTTCTATGCAATATTATTGCATTAATTTTAGGCATGCGACCTTCTTCAAGTTCAGGGACTGTGTGTTTTATAATTCCAGCATTTCTTATATACCCCTCATGATCAATAAATACAACTGATACAGTACATTTTTCGTCTTCTTTTTTCTCTTCACTAAGTAATGTCTTTGTACGAAAAATACAGTGCTTTTTATGCTTGTCATAGATCAGCGGAGAAGGATTTTCTCTTTCCCCATTACTTAATATTACATTTTTGCTCATTTTTTTCTCTTTAATAATTAAGGGTGGTATTTTTAAACACCAAGTAAAATCTCAATTTCAATTTCTTCTTCTTTATCACTAAAAAATGTTTCGGTGCATCCCTCATCATCAGTGACACCTTCCTTTTTTGTTCCATCAATAAAATTGGCTATATACTTAACATTACGATATGGGATATTTTCGTCATCAAAAAATTTAAAACAGCGAGAATAGTCTCCACCCTCAATCACCGGAAACGCCATCAGCTCCGGCGTCAGCTTCGCCTTCGGCTTACGCCCATAATATCCCGCCTTAACGTTATATTCTCCCGGCGTTCCCGCTTCTATCCCACAGGCATCCAGCCGGATGTAGCTGCCACCGCCGTTAAGGGTGATCTTTTTCTTCGCCGTGATTTTAATTTCATCTTCGGTACTGGTAATGATGATTTCCTTCTTCGCCAACAGTTCCATCAAGTCGTTCTGCGCCTGCACCGAGATTGCGCCCTTATTGGCAAACAGCTTGATGCCCGCTTTACGCACAAACACGCTCAGCGCCTGTCCCACGCCGATAAACATATTTTTCACCACGCCGACATCGGCGTTGTTGCCTGCGTTGGCTATCACATTCTTTGCCGCCGCCAGTTGCAGGTGCTCGCCGCTGGCGATCGCCACGCCCTTGGGTGCGCTTAGCAGGATCGCAGCCTGGTTCAGATCTTTTACGCTCTGTTGCAACAACGCAATCTGCGATGACAGATCTGCCGGATCGGCATTCGCCGTCTGCGCATCAGTGGACAGAGACTTCATCTGTGACTGTGCGCCATTCAGTATCGCCATTGCAGGAGCCATTTCGCGCACCTGCCCCTGCGCATTATCCTGCGCATCGGCGCTGATAAAGATGCCTTTCTTTGCCCGCACCACGCCCCACATATCGGTACGCAGTTCAAAGCCTTCGCCGCGTTGCTGTTTCCCGGCATCCACCAGATGACCGAGGTTTAGCTGGCTCTTGCCGCCGTACTCGGTACTGACCTTGATATGTTCTTTGCCGCGCTCATCGTCGAGGCGGATTTTGTTGTTCGCCGGGGTTCTGAGGACGTTACGCTTATAGTTCTGAATGGTCACATGGTCAGTGTGTGCCGAGTCGTGTTTTACGCCTGCAATATAAGGTCGGTCCGGGTTGCCTTCCTCAAAGGCGATACTGACTTCCGTTCCCGCCAGCAGCGGCAGGTACAGGCCGTAGGTGTCTCCCGCATACGGGCGCGACTGGCGTACCCACAGGCTTTCATAACCCGGTTTCCACGTATCGCGGTCAAAGTCGAGGTTGACCCGGTAGCGCCCGTCCTTGTCGATATGGGCATAAATATCGTTCTTCACCGTGCTGGTGACCCGCGCCGGGAGCGTGCCGCCCATTACGGGGCGGGGGATAAGCGCCGGGCGGTAGCCGTAGCGTTCTGAGTACGGGATGGCGGTAAACGTCAGTTCATAGCTGCGGTCACGCGCCGCGCTGGCCGTCACGCCGGTAATCAGCACGCCCTTGCGAAACACCGCTGGCGCATCGTCGCCCTGAACCCTGATTTCCAGCCCCGGCATCAGCAGTGAACTGGTGCTCTGGCCTTTGAGAATGGCCTGTTCATTCAGGTAGCGTTCGTGGCGGATACGGGCATAAAACGCGCCGCTTTCCGCTGCCTCTTTATCGCCTTTTTGCAGGAAGTTGTCGGCGTAGTGATAGGCTTCGCCGTAGGTGGTGTTATCGCCCCCGGTGGCGTCATGCTGCTCTGTCATCATCTCCGCTGTGGCGGTGCGGTAGTTGTAGTCCCGCGTGGTGACGCTTTTTTCCACCACGCTGTACGCGGTGTTCAGCCCCCATACGGCTTCCGTTTCACCATCAAACAGCCCTGAAGGATGGCGAAGCGGCAGCGTCAGCCCGCGCTCATAGCCGCTCTGGTCGTCATAAAACTCGACAACCTCAATTTTCAGCCGGGCGTCGGTGGCGAAGCGGAACCAGATGCCCACTTCCGACAGCAGGCGTGAAATAAACGTCAGGTCGTCCTCGCCATACTGCATCACCTGTTCGCGGGCCGGGTATTCGCTTTTGAGGTTAAACACGAAGTCCTGACCGCGCATCTGGTGCCGCTCGCGCAGGATTTTTTCGACGATTTGCGGCACCGTCAGATTCTGGTAGATGGCATTCTGGCGGCTGCGGGCCAGCAGCGCCATACGCGGCTCCAGCCGTACTTCGTAACGGGCTTCGTCCTGTGACGATGAGAGATGTTTAAAGCCGGTAATGACGCCGTGCAGGGTGCGCAGGGCAGTCTGTACCGGCATTCCCTGTACCGGCGGTGCCGTCAGGCTGAATGCGCCATCCTGCATCAGCACCGACTCCGGCGCGATGGCTTTATCGCTGCTGGTAAACTGAATGTCGTAGCGGAACGGGGTACTCAGTTGCTCGCGGCCTTCAAAGGTCAGCACATCCACCGGACTTTGCAGGCCGCGAATTTTGAGCTTGTGGTGTGCGTGGTCGAAGAACTGTACGTTCATAAGAGCCTCCATTATTTCTCATCAAATTCCAGCACAATGCCGTCTTCCTTATCCCAGCCAAGCCGCAGTCGGGCAGGCTTATGATGCACGGCCTGCTGCGCCAGCAACTGCTGGCTTAATACCGGCAGGATTTGCTGGTTCAGCAGGCTGTCGATATTACGCGCCCCAGTGTCCGGCAGCAGGCAGGCGGCGGTCAGGGCGTCGTACAGGCTGTCGTTGATTTCCGTTTCCAGCCCATAGTGCTGACGAAGACGACGAACCACCTGCGCCAGTTTCATTTCCACAATGGCGCGCATCGCTTCCTGTCCCAGCGGGCGGTAAATCACCGTCTGAAAACGCGCCATCAGTGCAGGCTGAAAATGGTCTCGCAGAAGGGGATACAGCAGTTCATGCAGGTCTGCGTCCGTGGCGTCCGGTTTTTCCTCCAGCAGTTGCATGATGTGGTCGCTGCCCAGATTAGCCGTCATCAGAATCACGGTGTTGCGGAAGTCAATTTCCCGGCCTTCGCCGTCGCGCATAAAGCCCCGGTCAAATACCTGATAGAACAGGTTCATTACGTCGCGGTGCGCCTTTTCCACTTCGTCGAGCAACACCACGCTGTACGGGCGTTTGCGAACGGCTTTGGTAAGTACGCCGCCCTGACCGTAGCCAACGTAGCCCGGAGGAGACCCCTTAAGCTGGGAGACGGTATGCGGCTCCTGATATTCGGAGAGGTTGATGGTGATAAGAGATTTTTCACCGCCAAACAGGGTGTCGGCCAGTGTGAGCGCAGTTTCGGTTTTACCGGTGCCGCTGGGGCCGGTCAGCAGGAATACCCCCTGTGGGCCGTTCTCCGGCGTGAGGCCGGTTTTAGCCGCCCGCAACCGCTGTGCGATGGCGCAGAGCGCCGGGCGTTGCCCGACAACGCGGTTTTCAAGGCTCTGTTCCATACTGAGCAGGTAGCTCTGCTCGTCCTTGAGCAGGGAAGAGAGCGGGATGCCAGTCCAGTCCGCCACCACCGTGGCGACGGCGCGGGCGTCCACATCCAGCGCCAGCAGCGGTGCAAAGCCCTGATGCGTCCGCAGTTGCTGTTGCAGTTCAGAGCTGTCTGTTCCTTCCTGACGCAACGTCATAATCTGCTGCACCAGTGCCTTTTCCTGCTGATACTGCGCTTCCAGATGCCCGGCTTCTGCCTGCAGCTCATCACGCAAATCGGTCAGTTCTGCCAGCCGCTCCGGGCTGGTTTCGGGATAAAACACGAATCGCCTCCCGCTCGATATCTAGCGCCGCCAGTCGCGCATGAAGCTGCGTCAGCGGCTCCGGCAGGGTGTCGAGGCTCATGCGGACTCTTGCTCCGGCGGTATCCAGCAAATCAACCGCCTTGTCCGGCAGCTGGCGTCCGGTCAGATAGCGGCGCGACAGGCGCACGGCGGTCTGAATGGCGCTGTCCAGCATATGCACGCCGTGGTGCTGTGCATAACGGGCCTTCAGTCCCCGCAGCATCAGACAGGCGGTGTCATCATCCGGCTCGTCAACCTTAACCATCTGGAAGCGGCGCTCCAGCGCGGCGTCGCGCTCAAAATACTGTTTGTATTCGCTCCACGTGGTCGCCGCGATGGTGCGCAGTTCGCCCCTTGCCAGTGCCGGTTTCAGCAGGTTCGCCGCATCCGCGCCGCCAGCCTGGTTACCCGCGCCGATAATGGTATGGGCTTCATCAATAAACAGCAGTACCGGCTCCGGCGATTTCTGTGCTGCATCAATCACGTTTTTCAGTCGCTGCTCAAATTCACCTTTAACACCCGCGCCAGCCTGTAACAGACCGAGGTCCAGCGTGCGGATATGCACCGTTTTCAGGCTGTCGGGCACGTTGCCTTCGGCGATACGCAGCGCCAGCCCTTCCACCAGTGCGGTTTTGCCCACCCCCGGTTCTCCCACCAGAATCGGGTTGTTTTTGCGGCGACGGGAGAGGATATCGACCATCTGGCGAATTTCGGTGTCGCGCCCGAATACTGGGTCGATTCGCCCGCTACGGGCTTTTTCCGTCACGTCTTCGGTAAAGCGGTTAAGCACCGCCAGCAGGGCGTCATCCTGTTTCCCCGTCAGCGTTTTTGCCGGTACGTCCGTCGTTGCCGACTCTGGTTGCGCGGATGTCAGCGGTTCGGTGACCTGTGGCTGACGTGCCGGACATTCATCCGACTGCGCATCCAGCAGGGGATGCAGCCGCTCAAGCTGCACGCGGCTCAGACTCAGCAATACCCACAGGTCATTACAGGCGGGCAGCATCGGTTTTTCTGTCAGCGCCATCAGCAGGTGCTGGCTGCGGATTTGTGGATCGTCACCTTCCAGTGACGCTATCAGCCACGCCTGTCTGATAAGCGCTGCCAGCGGTTCAGAAAGTTGAGGACGTTCGCGGACCGAGCGGGGTAAGGTGTCCAGATGCGCCAGCAGAGACTGCCAGAGCGTGTCGATATCCCATTCATAGCGACGGGCAATCACCGTGATATCGCCTTCTCCCTGCTCCAGCAGTTTCAGCAGCCAGTGTTCAATGGTTATCTCCGCATGGGCGCGGGTCTGACACAGTGAGGCGGCAGCGTCCAACGCCCGTGCACAGTATGGGTTAAGGCGACGCAGCAGCGCGGCGGGGTGATTTCCTGTCATAGAAGGGTTTCCTTATCGTGTTCTGTATTCCTGCGATCCGCGTTCAGGCACGCTACCGCCCATAGCCGTTACCTCACACAGGCCCATCAGGCTTCACCAGATTGTGGGTATGCTTTGCTCAGTACCGGTGCCTGCGGCACTGGACAAAGCACACAACAAAAAGGCAGACAGTTTCCTGTCTGCCGCAGTTATCAGGCGGAAGGACGCTCATTCCACGAGTCGGAATGAATGATGTTGCCGTCTTTGTAAGTCCAGGTGATTTTCTCGTAGCGGAACTCAATACGTTCCAGGTGGTTATGCTTCTCTCTGGAAGGATCCTTGATGTCGTGCATCAGCGGAGCGACTCTGACCAGCTTGACGTTATCCAGCGTGGTGTTGAAGTACTCCACTTCCTGACCGGCATCGTTGATGCGGTAGAATTTAAACTCCGCCGTTTTCAGGGTCTGGCCGGTGGTCACGGCCTTGTAGAGATACGGGCTGGACGCATCGATTTCTTTGGTAAACGTAAAGGGCTTGTGAGTACGGGTACCGGTCAGTTTGCCGGTGTTGTTGTCGGTCGGGATGTACACATCGTGATCCAGCGCCACCACTTCGATGCTGCCTTCGCGCCCCTGAACGTCCACGGAACCTTTGATATCCGCGCCGCCGTCATCTTTCAGCCAGAGATAAGCAGGAATAGCCATGAGAATTACTCTCCTTGTTAGTGTGATTGAAGCACCGCCTTCTTCCGGCGGTATGTTTTATTTCACGTCCTGACAGGCGTCAGAACGCGGAACAAGACTGATTTCGACGCGCCGGTTGACTGCCCGGCCCTGTGGCGTATCGTTGGTCGCCGCAGGCTGGCTCTCGCCCAGTCCCTGTACGGCAAAACAGGTGGCCGGGATGTCGCTGGTCTGCAGCATCCAGTTGCGCACCGCTTCGGCGCGTCGCAGCGATAACTGCTGATTGCTTTTTTCATCGCCGGTGGCGTCGGTATATCCGGCCACGAGGATAAGCCAGCCCGGTTTTGCCCGGATATTCACCAGTGCGTCCACCAGCACTTTTGTCGAGCCGTCTTTCAGGCGGGCCTGTCCGACGTCAAACAGCGACATACTGTCAAGACGCACGGTCTGCGCCTGAAGCGAAGCCGTCACTTCCATTTTTTGCTCAGGCGGACGCCAGTCGCGAATGGTGCGTAATACCGGCTGGCGGATGCGTTCGCCGGGGTATAACCCCAGACCGAGGCGCAGTGGTTCTCCTTCCCGGTAATACCCATCGAGCATGGTCGCATCGTCTTTCAGCACCGACAGGTGACGGGCTTTGGTGATAAATTCCTCCACCGGGACGGCATAAAACCGGTGCAGATCGTCACCGACCTGCCGTAATAACTGGCGATTTGCCGTGGCTGACAGGCACAGCGCGGCGATACCCGCCACGGTGGTGACGCCCAGCATGGTCACGCAGGCCCGTCGCAGCGGGGTAAAGCCCGACTGACGCGGCAACCGCCGTAACAGGGCATCCGGGAATGGCAGCGCATCGTCTGTGCCGGTGTCCGCGATATCCGGCGTCAGGCCGGTTCTGGCGGTGATCCACAACTGCCATAGGTTGTTATCCACCGCAGGCAACGAGGGGACCAGCCCCACGGCCATCGCCAGTGGTGGACATTTCGCCTCCGGGCCGTTCAGTTCCGCCAGCACATTCAGATCCAGCCATTGCATCAGGCTTTCGGCTTTCAGCAGATAAGAGAGTCGCTGACTGCGTTCCTGTGCGCCGGATTGTGCAATCCACTGCGCGGGCATGGTGGTCTCTGCGGATGTTGCTACCTGAACTTCGCCGCCGGTACAGATAAACCACGGTGAATTCGCTCTCTCCGGCAACGGCGAGCCGGACAGCCCGCTCCAGAGAAGCCAGGGTACGTTTACGCCCGCCCGGCGACGCACTATCGCCATACTGTGAGCGAACCGTCGCAGCCGTCCGGCCAGAACCGCCACATCCCGGTGTATGCTGGGCATGATGGTATACGCCACGGCAAGCTGCGATGCCCACGCCGGGCGAAGGGTCAGCAATCGCTCCACCTGCGCCACAAGCTGTTCTTCATCAGGAACATGCAGATACAGCCCTTCTGAAACCTGGCGGACCGGGCTGTCAGTGAACAGGTGCGCCGACATATCACCACAGACCAGCACTACCGGCTGTCGGTAGGTTTCCGGCGGCAGCGATGACAACCCGGCATCGCCGGTCATCTCCGTCCACGCCTGCCTGCGCCGGTAAATCAACAACGCAGCAACCGCCAGAACGATAGCCGCCGCACCGGCCCATCTCAGCACGCCAGACGGACTGATAAACACCGACCACAGCACCAGCAGTAACACCATTCCCCACAGCACGATGGCCTGTTTCAGCGTGTTCCTCACTCACGACTCCCTTTAACGCAGGCTTTGCGGCAGCAGTTCATCCACCAGTACATTCAGCCAGTGGTGTAGCCCCCACCAGACGCCCGCCAGTAGCAGCGCCAGTGTTACCAGCCAGAAAAACGGCGAATGCAGCAAAGGGTGCTGACGGGTGGATAACGGCACGTTCAGTACCGCCGTTTCCGGCAGCACACCAAATGGCGCGACCTGCCCGTTGAGCGTCGAAATAAGCTGGTCGCGCTCCGGGGCTGCCGGATCCTGATAACGCCCGCGAAATCCCAGCAGCAGGACACGGTGAAAGCAGGTCAGCACGGCCTGCGCGGGGGCGGGCTCCTGTAGCACCTGCTTCATCCGCTCGTACAGCAGCTCACCGGCCTGCAGGGTGTTGAAGAAATGCGACTGGAGTGGGTTTTTCATCCAGATGGCCTGACCGTCGTCCATGCCACTACGGCTGAGCACTGTTTCGTCCAGCAGGGCGCACTGCGCGTAAGTTATGTGCTCCACGTTCTCCCGACTGAATCCGGCATCTTTCAGACGTTCGCGGACCAGTTCCACCTGCCGCTGACAGTGGCGATACAGCTCGATACCGTGACGCACGGTGGTTCCCTGACGCAGTTCCACCACCGTCAGAAACGTGTCGCGCAGCAGCGCATCGATATTGATATCCATATCTTTTTTCATGTGCGCAGCACCGCAAACAGTTCAGGTTTCAGGTCGCCCATGGTTCCCGGCGCATAAATCATGCAGCTCCCGGACTCCAGCATCGATTTAGCCGCGTCACTGTGCATATCCAGCGCAAAATACTGGTTCTCCAGCCGCAGCGGCAGCGCCGCCGGAACCGAGGTAAGCGGCACCAGTGGAACACCGTTCAGCGCCACGTTGATAAGCAGCGTGACGTCATCGGGCGCACCGATTTTGCAGACCAGCGGTAGCTGATGCAGTACCTGATGCGCAGGCAGTGAGGAACGAACGGACAGATAAAAATCGGCCTCTTCCCGCAGGCGCGGATCGTGCAGGTCGGCTTTCCAGCGGTTGCCCGGCAGGGACGCCAGATCCAGCGCGATCACCCGTGACGGCAGGCTGGCTTCCAGCAGCTCGCTGAGCAGGGAGAACAGGGGCGGAAAGACGGTGGACGGCGATTCGTGGACATAGGGCGGAACGGCGCTGACGTTATGCTCAAGGGAAAACGTCAGCAGCGCACCGGCAAGCCTCGCCAGCTCCCGCCAGACCAGTTCGGGGTGGACAGCCGGGTAGCGCAGGAAATCGCTCAGCACCGGCTCGGCGGAATTCAGCGCGTTAAGCAGCCAGAACAGGGAGACATCGGCGACGGCAAAGTCCGCCATACGCTGGTTGCTTTCCCGGCGCATCGCCATCAGACGCTGGCACTTCGCCCGTAGCTGCAACAGCAATGTGTCCAGACGCTGTACCAGCCCGTCATGGGCGTTAAACGCCAGTAACGGCGGAATATAGCTCTCATCCTGTGTCCAGTTGCCCTGAACATCCCGCACCAGACGCGCCAGTGGGCAGGTGATGTAATCCTGATTGTTATCATGAGCAAAGCGCAGGGACAGTGCATGGCGCTCAACGGCCATATCTTCACTGTCACTGCCGTAGATATCCTGCACCTTTTGCCATTCCTGACGATAGCGCAGCGGCCTTTCAGCCTGCTCGCCCTGACCGAGATTACCGCCGTTACCATGCGCAAGCGGCAGCGCCAGCAAAACAATCGCGCTGCCGCCCTCCAGCGTGCGCAGGTCACAGGCAGGCGGCAGAATATCCGCCACGTCTGAATCGATCAGCGTGCCATCAGCAAAACGCAGGCGTACTGCCTGCGTTTTCAGCTTTCCGGGCGTCAGGGCATCCCGGCCAAAGAGCACGTTTGCGATCCCCCACGGATGGCGAATACAAAGCTGCGCAATGCTGTCATTGCTGAACGCTTCCCAGCGGGCCTGCTGCTGAAACTGCTGAGAAGACAGGAATGTCCCCTCAGCCCACAGTGGTCGACAAATTTTCATACATCACACCACCGCCCGATCAGGCTTTTGCTTTTGGCATCTGGGAAACCAGAGAAAGGTTGATATCCATCCCTTCAATCTGGAAATGCGGCACGGCAAAGAGTCTGACGCGGAAGAAGCCCGGATTGTCCTCTATGTCCTCGACGATAACTTTCCCGTCGCGCAGTGGATGCGAAGCCTGAAGTTCATCGCCTGGATCGGTCATTTCCGTCACCAGCGTGCGGATCCAGGTGTTAAGCTCCAGTTCCAGCACGCGGCGGTCTTTGGTAGTGCCGATATTCTCGCGCTGAATAATTTTCAGGTAGTGAGCAATGCGGGACAGCAGGAAGATATAGGGCAAACGGGCATTGATACGGCTGTTGGCGGTGGCGTCAGCGGTATCGTACAACGCCGGTTTCTGGGCGGAGTTTGCCGAGAAAAAGCAGGCGTAATCGCGGTTTTTGTAATAAGAGAGTGGAATAAAGCCAAGGTTGGCGAACTCAAACTCGCGGGTTTCCGGGATCATCACTTCGGACGGAATTTTGACCTGATTGCCGGTGCCAAGATCGTAAAGATGGATGGGCAGATCGGCCACTGCGCCGCCCGCCTGTGGGCCACGGATCTGCACGCACCAGCCATTATTCACAAAGCTCTTCACCATATTGGCGGCAAAGGCGAACGAGGCGTTTGTCCACAGGTATTTTTCGTGATCCGGGCCTTTGACTTCTTCCACATAGTTAAAGCTGCGTACCGGCACCGTGTCCGGCCCATAGGGCAGACGGCCCAGCACGCGCGGCATCACTAATCCCACATAGCGGCTGTCATCCGTATCGCGGAACGACTTCCATTTAATATATTCTGCGCGGTCAAAGTAGTTGCCGATATCTTTAATCGCGGCGACTTCTTCCATCGAATTTTTAAGGAAGAATTTCGGTCCGACAGAACCGATAAAAGGCATATGGGAAGCGGCAGACACTCTGGAAATATTACGCAGCAGGGCAATATCCTGCGGGCTGTTATCAAATTCATAGCTGGATATTAATGAGGCTACAGGTTCGCCACCCGGCGTATCGTACTCCTGAATGTATGTATGACGATATAAACCACTTTGAATGATTTCCGGAGAATCATCAAAGTCCTGCCGCAGATGTTCTTTACTGATATCCAGCAGTTCAATTTTGACATTTTTGCGAAAATCAGTGCGCTGTACGACGAACCATGTGCCGCGCCACAGCGACTCGACTTTCTGGAATTCAGGGTGGTGCATGACCGCATCAAGCTGTTTACTGATTTTCTGATCCAGATCGTCGATATGAAAATCCAGCAGGCTCTTGTCGAGCTTGACCACGTCCTCGTCTGATTTCGCCAGACAGGAAAGCAGAACGTGAATCGCTGCTGTCACGCGCTCATCGGGTGAGGCATCAGCCAGCGTTTCGCTGTTTTGCCATAAATCGATTTCCTGAATGGAAGAGACCGGGGTTAAATTAATTTTATCGAACAGGGACTGATAAACGCCGCCGGACTCAGTGGTGGTGAGTGTTGCAGTTTCAGAGGTGGCATGTTCTTGTTGTACAGACATCAGCATTTCCTTTTCAGTGATCCTTTCTTCTCCGGTTTAACCTGAATACGCGTTCGGGTTAAACGTTCTCCTGCGGCGCAATTTTCGCCAGTTCATCACGCAGTTCTGAACTGAGCGTCGGGTCTTTCAGGATATTTTCCAGTTCACGGCGAAACGTTGCGTTATCCAGCAGATTGGATTTCAGGTCACGTAGTAAATTGCGCATAGCGAGTAATACACGAAGTTGCGGAATATTTTTTGCTACCTGTTCGGGTTCAAAATCCTTCAGGCTTTTAAATTCAAGCGCGATATTTTGTTCATTACCGTTTCCGTTTAGCGTATCTTCTACTGTTAAATTAACCGCAGGCGAAAACTCAGCCATGACGCTGTTGAAGTTGTTTTTATTGATATCAACCTTGCCCCGTTCGGACAGCGGACGTTGCTCTTTTCCGTTACTGTAATCGCCTACGGCAAGAAGCTTGAGGGGGAGTTCAACTTTCTTTTTTGCATTGCCTGTATGCAGATCAAGCTTGATATTTACACGAGCGGCGGGAACTTCATTCTGGAAACTGTCGGCCATATCCTTTTCCTCATCATCCACTTTTTCTGATGGTTATTGACATAATTATATTCAGGGGATTATCGGATGATTTAAATAAAAAGCAATGATGAGGAAAATATACAAATAAATAATGTATTTTTCAGGGGAATAGATACAGTTGTATCATTTTAGATATTGCTTGGCCTCTTGATTATTTTTCGGAAGAGGGCGGCATTATCTGGTGAGAGAATTTGGCATGAAACTTAAAATAATAACAGGATAAGCTTCACAAATTTGCACTTTTAAGAAATTGGGTAGTATGAGAGTCTATTAAGATATTCATTAAACTTATTGTCCGGGCTTTCACAAAAAATTATTAATTTTTCTACTAATTAAAAAGTTGTGTGCTTTTTGTACAATGATTATATAAGCGTAGCACCCTGTTGTGATATTGAAATGTTAACATAACCAAAATAAATTGATTTATAGAATATATAAAATTCATTAATGGGGTATATGTTTAATATATAAATAAGATGGATGGCTTTGATGGAGGGATATTAACGGTTTACTCATTGTCTCAGGCTTCACTGAAACGGGTAAGGAAGCGTAAAAACGAAAAAACCGCAAGCCAATAGTAGCTTTGCGGTTTGTCAGCATTCTAATAAATTGGTTGCGGGGGCCGGATTTGAACCGACGACCTTCGGGTTATGAGCCCGACG
>ERZ772969.820-NODE-820-length-27327-cov-8.171788_pt1 | contig 27327 bp, 10 predicted proteins | sample MGYA00511676_ERZ772969 | MGnify/ENA primary metagenome ERZ772969 (study PRJEB29015, sample SAMEA2737651) | human gut metagenome | biome: human gut; feature: human-associated habitat; material: faeces | place: China | collected 2012 ... | reverse complement strand
CCTCCCGGTCATCGTCCGAACAGCCGACCGTGATCACCTTCCGGCTGATCCCCGGCGTCGTGATGCTCATGGTCCGCGGCCCATTGTTTCCGGCCGCCACCACGACCACAAGCCCGGCGTCCCATGCCCGGTTCACGCCTTTCACGAGGGCGGAATTCTCACTCATCCCGCGTTTCGAGCAGGCGCCCACCGATATATTTAAGATCCGGATGCCAAGCTGTTCCTTTCTCTCCAGAACCCAGGAGATCCCCGCCAGAACATCCGAAGAATAGCCATTTCCTTTTCGGTCCAGGACTTTCACCATGATAAGATTACACCCCGGTGCGATCCCGCTGTACCGCCCGCCGGACATTCGCCCGCTGCCGCCGATGATCCCGCAGATATGCGTCCCATGCCCGCAGTCATCATACGCAAAATTCCGCCGGTTCACCATATCCGCGAAACCGGTCACCCGGCTGTCAAAATCCCGGTGAAGAAAGATCCCGGTATCCAGAACGGCCACGCCGATCCCCTTCCCGGAAAGCCCCATCCGATATGCGCGCTCACAATGGATCTGATCTTTGATATGATTCACATGCAGGATTCCTCCATGCATTCTCTCTTACTTATAAAATACTCTGTCTGCCTGTTTTGTGCGCCCTGCCGCTTTCCGATCAGTCCGAATCCATCACCGGAACTTTCCGGTCTGTGCATATCTTCTGACAGCACTCCCTGTCTTTTCTTTGTTTTCCACATTCTTCAGAATTACGGTCAAATCTTAAAGAAATCTTAATAATTCATTCAAAGAATATACAATCATTTTCCGGCCCGGTGTGCTATACTTTAACCATAAGAAATGCACGAGATATTTTAAATCCTTTATCCTAAACCTTTTTGAAATTGAAATCCTAAATGATGAATCCCTGTACGAGATGTACAGGGTTTTTTCATGTCTTTTTGTTCTGGCAGACCTGACACCCACAAGACAAAGCATGATTCTCTATTGCCCATGCGGTCACCTGAAACCGGTCCCAATTTCGCGTAAACAACAAGAGACGGTACCGTTCACCAGGAACCATACCGCCTCTTTTTTCTTTTAACTGACCGCCTGTCATTTTTCAGATCCTGCCCGCCGGCATGGATCCGGCCGCACACCATCTCATATGATCAGGCTTTTCTTTTTTCCCTTACACGTTTCTGACATTCTTAAGAATATCGCAGAAATCAAATGTAGCAAAGTAATCCTTCGGAGTCTCTGCACGGCGGATCATCTGAACGCTGCCGTCCTCCTTGAGAAGAAGCTCTGCGCTCTTTAACTTTCCGTTGTAGTTGTAACCCATCGCGAATCCATGTGCACCCGCATCGTGGATGAATAAAAGGTCACCCATATCAATCTTCGGGAGCATGCGGTCGATCGCGAATTTATCGTTGTTCTCGCAGAGGGAGCCTGTCACATCGTACTTGTGATCACACGGCTCGTTCTCCTTGCCCATCACAGTGATGTGGTGGTAAGCGCCGTACATTGCCGGACGCATCAGGTTTACCGCGCAGGCATCCACACCGATATACTCTTTGTAAGTGTGCTTCTCATGGATCGCTCTTGTGACAAGCGCACCGTACGGAGCCAGCATGAAACGTCCAAGCTCAGTGAAGAGCGCAACATCGCCCATTCCTGCCGGAACGAGAACTTCCTCGTAAACTTTTCTTACGCCCTCACCGATAACCTTGATATCGTTCGGCTCCTGGTCCGGTCTGTACGGGATTCCGATTCCGCCGGAGAGGTTGATGAACTTGATGTCAGCGCCGGTCTCTTTCTTTAACTTCACGGCAAGCTCAAAAAGAACCTTCGCGAGAAGCGGATAATACTCATTTGTCACAGTGTTGCTTGCAAGGAACGCATGGATACCGAAGTTTTTCGCGCCCTTTGCCTTTAAGATCTTGTAAGCCTCTGTGATCTGGGCCTCTGTCATGCCGTACTTCGCATCACCCGGGTTATCCATGATATCAGTTGTTACCTTGAATAATCCACCCGGATTGAAGCGGCAGCAGATCGTCTCCGGAATCGTTCCGATGGTCTTCTCGAGGCACTCGATATGAGTGAAATCGTCCAGATTGATGATCGCGCCGAGGTCGTAAGCCAGTTTGAACTCTTCCGGCGGGGTATCGTTGGAAGAGAACATGATGTCATGACCAGAAAAACCGCATGCATCGGACATCAGAAGCTCTGTCTTTGAGGAACAGTCCGTTCCGCATCCAAGCTCCTGCAATGTTTTTAAGATGAACGGGTTCGGGGTTGCCTTTACTGCAAAATACTCTCTGAAGCCTTTATTCCAGGAAAATGCTTCCTTTAATTTCATCGCATTCTCACGGATTCCCTTTTCATCATAAAGATAGAAAGGAGTCGGATAGGTCTTTGCGATCTCTTCCAGCTGTTCCTTCGTTACAAACGGTTTCTTCTCCATGTACGTTCTCTCCTTATCAGTCAATATATTCCGCACCCTGAGACGCTCGATCCTGTGCTGTATACACCATGCACTACAGACAGCCGCGCCCGGTGCAAAGCCCGGCAGGCCGGACTCTTTCTTTTAGTCGATATTTACTACACGCATGATATTGGTGGAAGCCGCTGGCTCATGTCTTCTCGCATAATCCACAACTCCCGCAGTCACAACTGCGATATCGCCTGTTTTTACAATACCATTCTCTTTTAAAATGTCAATACTGTTCTCAATTAAAGTGTCAGTGGATTCCGCTCTCTTTGCCTGGAACGGAGTTACACCCCAGTAGAGCATCATCTTTCGGACTGCAGAGATACTCGGGGACATTCCCACAAGTTTTGTTGACGGATGCCACTTGGAAAGCATTCTCGCCGTGTAGCCGCTGATGCTCGGTGCGATGATAACTGCTGCATCAAGGGACTGTGCCGTTGCGACGGACGCATAGCTCACCGCATTGGAAATATTGTGGCGGTTATCGTCGGATACTGTTCTCTTCTCATAGAAGTCACCGCTCATGTGGGACTCGGTCTCCTCAACGATATGAGCCATCATCTTTAATGCCTCGACCGGATATTTACCATTTGCAGTCTCACCGGATAACATAACGACGTCTGTTCCGTCATATACAGCGTTCGCAACGTCAGAAACCTCCGCACGGGTCGGTCTCGGGTTACGGATCATGGAATCCAGCATCTGGGTCGCTGTGATAACGACCTTACATGCGGCGCTGCACTTTTTGATCATCATTTTCTGAAGGTGCGGAAGCTTCTCTGGTGCGATCTCAACGCCCAGATCTCCGCGGGCTACCATGATTCCGTCGCTGGCCTCGATGATCTCGTCAAGGTTCTCAAGTCCCTCAGCGTTCTCGATCTTCGCGATGATTCCCATTGAGGAACCGCCCTCGTCTAACATCTGGCGGATCTCACGGATCGCGTCTGCGGAACGGATGAAGGAAGCCGCGATATAGTCGAACCCAAGCTCGATACCGAAACGGATATCTTCCTTATCTTTATCTGTTAACGCCGGAAGCTTGATCTTTACGTTCGGGACGTTGACGCCCTTTCTCTCTCCAAGCTCGCCGCCGTTCATGATCCTGCAGTAGATCTCGGTTCCCTCGACACGCTCAACATGGAGCTCGATCAGACCGTCATCGATCAGGATCACGTTGCCCTCTGTTACGTCCTCATTTAAGCCATTGTAATTGATGTGGACTCTCTTTGCGTCACCGACGATATCCTCTGTTGTAAGGATGATCTCCTCGCCTGCCGTCAGGGTTACTTTCTTTCCGTCCTTTAAAACACCGGTACGGATCTCCGGGCCCTTTGTATCAAGAAGAGCCGCTACCGGTTTTCCAACCTCTTCCGCAACCTCGCGGAGCTGTTTGTAACGGGCTCTCTGCTCATCGTGCGTTCCATGGGAGAAGTTAAAACGGGCAACATCCATTCCGTTTAAGAGCAGCTGTTTCATGACCTCTCTGTCATCGCTGTTCGGTCCCATGGTACAGATAATTTTTGTTTTCTTCATGTTATGCCTCCTGATTGCTGTTTGCCTGTCTTGGATCCATCCCGCCTTTTGTTACATGTTTGTGGGTATACAGGTGGTCCTGACAGTATTCATAGTCGCCTTCGCACTTGGAGCAGTAGCGGAATACAAGATTCGGGTCGTCCTCCTCCGTACGTCCGCAAACAGCACAGCGGTGGCGTCCGATCTTTTCCGCTGTCTTCTGCGCCTCGCGCATCTGTGAGTGAAAGACCTGTTTTCTCCGAATTTCCTTTGGATTCAGACGGCTCCCCCTGGACATGAAGAGGTATACGATAAAATTAAGTAAAGACATAACGATCGCAATTCTCTGCGACATGCCGCCGAAAAGGAATCCATAGACGAAGTAAAGTCCATCAAAAAGTGCCAGATACTTCGCCTTGATCGGAAGTACAAAAAACAGGTAAAACTGCATTTCCGGGAATGTGGCCGCAAATGCAAAAAACAGGGAAAAGTTCAGATAATCTGTGGTGAGAATATAGACCTGCCCTGTAATGATGTAGATCAGCAGCGCCGCAAGGACATGACCGATCACACCCATAAAAAAGTACACGTTAAACCGGAAGGTTCCCCAAACCCGCTCCAGAGTCATTCCCAGATTGTAGTAAAGGTAGATCGCTATCAGGTTGAAGAAAAGACTGCCAGACGGCGGCCAGATCATAAATGTAACGACTCGCCAGATCTGTCCGTGAAGGATCGCCCTCGCATCCAACATCAGGTACTGGATGTAGAATGCCGGTGCCATCATCTGGACCAGTACGCCCACCGCATACAGGATCACGATATAATACATGAGATTCGGAATCGCGTACCGTCCGAATTTCCGCTCCATCTTGTTCATAAAATTCATTGAAGCTTTCCTTTCCTAATAGAAATATCTATTTCTCCTACGCCCCGTATTATAATTCCCAACCGTTTCTTTTGTCAAACGCTTTATGATATCGTTACTGGAATGTCTATCCATCCCCGCAACGCTTTCTCCTAAAATCTTTACACATTCTTTACAGAATTTTAACCGTTTTTAACCTCAAGATGCCAGTTCCGTCAATTGTATTTCCTTTTTTAATGTGTTATACTATGTGCGGAATTTTGACATAACAGTTCAGCTATGTGCCGATTCCGGCAGAAAATTGTATGGCTGAACGGTTCGGCATGTTGATGCCCGCATTCCGGCTAGCTGCCTGCTTTTTGCGGACGGCTCGTTTTTTTCTGTTGAAAAGGAGGTATGGGGAGAACTCCCCGCTCGTATGAATCAATGCTATCGTCTTGGAATCGATATCGGTTCCACTACAGTAAAAGTTGCCGTGATCGACGACAACAACAAAATTTTATTCGCGGATTATGAGCGGCATTACGCCAATATCCAGGAAACCCTGGCCTCGCTTCTGAAAAAGTGTAAGGGAGAACTCGGTGAACTCTCTTTACGGCCCAATATTACAGGTTCCGGCGGACTCACTCTGTCGGGTTACTTACATATTCCATTTGTCCAGGAAGTCGTAGCGGTTGCGACCGCACTTCAGGACTATGCTCCGCGGACGGATGTCGCCATCGAGCTTGGCGGCGAGGACGCGAAGATCATCTACTTTACAGGCGGAATCGACCAGCGTATGAACGGGATCTGCGCCGGCGGTACTGGTTCCTTTATCGACCAGATGGCTTCCTTATTACAGACGGATGCTTCCGGTCTGAATGAATATGCAAAGAATTATAAGGCAATCTACCCGATCGCTGCCCGCTGCGGCGTGTTCGCAAAATCTGATATCCAGCCGCTGATCAATGACGGCGCGACCCGTGAGGACCTTGCAGCCTCTATTTTTCAGGCGGTTGTGAACCAGACCATCAGCGGTCTTGCCTGCGGAAAACCGATTCGCGGAAACGTAGCGTTCCTCGGCGGTCCGCTGCACTTTTTACCGGAGCTTCGAAACGCCTTTATCCGCACCTTAAATTTAACCGGTGACGCGATCATCGCCCCGGATCACTCCCATCTTTTTGCTGCTGTCGGCGCTGCCATGAATGCGAAGGATCACGCGGAGATCTTCTCTCTTGACAAGCTGATCGCAGATCTTTCCGGCGGCATCAAGATGAAATTTGAAGTAAAGAGAATGCAGCCTTTATTTAAGGATGAGACAGATTATAAGGAATTCACCGACCGCCATGACCAGTACAAGGTCCGCCGCGGCGATCTCTCCACCTATGAGGGGAATGTATTCTTAGGAATCGATGCCGGTTCCACCACAACGAAGGTGGCACTCGTCGGCGAGGACGGTTCCCTGCTCTACAGCTTTTACAGCAGCAACAACGGAAGCCCGTTGGCAACCGCGATCTCTTCCATAAAGGAGATCAAGTCCCTGCTTCCGGACAGCGCGAAGATCGCCTACTCCTGCTCCACCGGCTACGGCGAGGCCCTCTTAAAGGCGGCCTTCATGCTGGATGAGGGCGAGGTCGAGACGATCTCCCACTACTACGCGGCGGCATTCTTCGATCCGTCCGTAGACTGCATCCTCGATATCGGTGGTCAGGATATGAAATGTATCCGCATCAAGGACGGCACCGTAGACAGTGTCCAGCTCAACGAGGCATGTTCCTCCGGCTGCGGTTCCTTCATCGAGACCTTCGCAAAATCCTTAAACTACAGCGTTCAGGATTTTGCAAAAGCGGCACTCTTTGCCCAGAATCCGGTGGATCTCGGAACGAGATGTACCGTATTCATGAACTCCAACGTAAAACAGGCGCAGAAAGAGGGCGCTTCCGTTGCGGATATCTCCGCCGGCCTCGCCTACTCTGTTATCAAGAATGCCCTGTTTAAGGTCATCAAGATCACTTCCGCCGGCGACCTCGGAAAGAACGTCGTTGTACAGGGCGGAACCTTCTACAATGACGCAGTCCTCCGAAGCTTCGAGCGGATCTCCGGCTGCAATGCCGTCCGCCCGGATATCGCAGGTATCATGGGTGCCTTCGGCGCGGCACTGATCGCCCGTGAGCGTTACATGCACCGTCCCCATGAGACGACGATGCTCTCTCTGGACGATATGATCAATTTGACCTACACGACAACCATGAGCCGCTGCCGCGGATGCGTAAACCACTGTGTCCTGACGATCAACCGGTTCGAGGGTGGACGTCAGTATATTTCCGGAAACCGCTGTGAGCGCGGTCTCGGCGTGGAAAAGGCAAAACGTGACATCCCGAACCTCTTTACATGGAAGTATCACAGACTCTTCGACTATGAGCCGCTGACAGCCGACAAGGCGACCCGCGGCGTTGTGGGAATCCCGCGGGTCCTCAACATGTACGAGAACTTCCCGTACTGGGCAACCTTCTTTAAGGAGCTCGGCTTCCGCGTGATGCTGTCCCCACAGTCCAGCCACCAGATCTACGAGCTGGGCATCGAGACAATCCCGAGTGAGTCTGAATGTTACCCGGCAAAGCTTGCCCACGGACACATTTCCTGGCTCATCAAACGCGATGTGCCGTTTATCTTCTATCCGTGTATTCCTTACGAGCGGAAAGAGGTTCCGGGAGCCGGAAACCACTACAACTGCCCGATGGTCACCTCCTACTCGGAGAACATCAAGAATAACATGGAGGAATTAAAGGAAAAGAACGTGAAGTTCTTAAATCCGTTCATGGCGTTCACAAGCGAGGCGGTCCTTTCAAAGCAGCTTCAGGAAGTCTTTAAGAAGGAATTCGATATTCCGGAATCCGAGACGAAGAAGGCCGCTAAGAAGGCCTGGGATGAACTCGCGCAGGCGAGAACCGATGTGGAGAAGAAAGGCGAGGAAGTCTTACAGTACTTAAAAGATACTGGCAAACACGGCATCGTCCTTGCGGGACGTCCGTACCACATCGATCCGGAGATCAACCACGGCATCGCCGATATGATCACCTCCTACGGTTTCGCTGTCCTCACGGAGGACTCCGTATCCCATTTAGGAAAGGTGGAGCGCCCGCTCGTCGTTACCGACCAGTGGATGTACCACTCCCGCCTCTATGCGGCGGCGACCTTTGTAAAGACACAGGATAACCTGGATCTCGTCCAGCTAAATTCCTTCGGCTGCGGTCTCGACGCCGTGACCACCGATCAGGTCAGTGATATTCTCACCCGATCCGGTAAGATCTATACGGTCTTAAAGATCGATGAGGTCAACAACCTCGGAGCCGCAAGGATCCGTATCCGTTCCCTCATCTCCGCCCTGCGTGTCCGCGAGGAGCGCCGCTACACGAGAAATATCGTGTCCAGCTCCTACAACCGTGTGATCTTCACGAAGGAGATGAAAAAGAACTACACGCTGCTCTGCCCGCAGATGTCCCCGATCCACTTCGAGCTCATCGAACCGGCGATCCGCAGCTTCGGCTACAACCTCGTCGTTCTCCAGAACGATGACAAGACAGCCGTGGATACGGGATTAAAATATGTAAACAATGACGCCTGCTACCCGTCCCTGATCGTCATCGGACAGATCATGGATGCCCTGCTGTCCGGAAAGTATGATCTCGACCACACGGCCGTCCTCATGAGCCAGACCGGAGGCGGCTGCCGTGCGTCGAACTACATCGGATTTATCCGCCGCGCACTCGAAAAAGCCGGAATGGCGCAGATCCCGGTCATCTCCATCAACGCGAACGGTATGGAGACGAATCCGGGCTTCACCTACACGCCGTCCATGCTTGTGAAGGCTCTTCAGGCTGTTGTATACGGTGATGTATTTATGCGTGTTCTCTACGCTACAAGACCTTACGAGGCCGTTCCAGGCTCTGCAAATGCGCTCCACGAGAAATGGAAGAAGATCTGTGTCAAAGCACTCTCCACAAAGAGCGCCGGAATGATGACCTTTGTGAAGAATATCCGCGGCATCATCCACGACTTCGATAACTTAGAGCGCACGAATGTCCACAAGCCGAAGGTCGGAATCGTCGGAGAGATCCTCGTGAAATTCTCACCGACCGCCAACAACCATATCGTGGAGCTCTTAGAGTCCGAGGGCGCTGAGGCGGTAATGCCGGATCTCATGGATTTCCTGCTTTACTGCTTCTACAACAGCAACTTCAAGGCAGATAATCTGGGAATGAAGCGCTCCACGGCACACCTCTGCAACATGGCGATCTCCCTTCTCGAGTACATGAGAAAGGCCGCAAGAATTGCTCTTGAAAAGAGCACTCACTTCACTCCGCCTTCAAGGATCAAGGATCTGGCAGTGATGGCAAACGGCTTTGTCTCCCTTGGAAACCAGACCGGTGAGGGCTGGTTCCTGACCGGTGAGATGCTGGAGCTCATCAAGAGCGGTGTCAACAACATCGTCTGCGTCCAGCCTTTCGGCTGCCTGCCGAACCATATCGTCGGAAAAGGTGTCATCAAGGAGCTTCGCTACGCGAACCCCAAGGCAAATATCATCGCCGTCGACTATGATCCGGGCGCCAGTGAGGTAAACCAGTTAAACCGTATCAAGCTGATGCTTTCCACAGCTCAGAAAAACCTTGAAAAAGAGGAATATGTGGATCCGAATCTGGCGAAGACATTAAAAAAGGTGGAAGAGCTTTCTTCTAAGCGGGTCAATAAGTGCCGGTTGTAATCTACATACAATAAGCTTCTAAATACAAATTCGTCTCAGTCGAAAACTGACTTCCACTGAGACGAATTTGCTGTTACTACCACCTGAAAAAGGTGGGATTCTTATCGAACCTGGATAAAGCACAACAAAAACAGCGGCAGATATCATTTCAGATACCTGCCGCTGTCTGTTATCTTCCGATCAGCGCCCCGGATGCTCCGACATGATAGCCATCCGGCGTCACAGCACTTACGTACATTGCGCCCTCTGGTATCGGATTTCCACCCGGATCAAGGACTCCTGCCATCGGATTCAGGTAATACCAGACTCCGTTCACAAGGATCCAGCCGATCGCCATATCTCCGTCCGCGTTCAGATAGTACCATCTTCCGTTCACAAAGATCCAGCCCGCTGCCATATCTCCGTTCTCATTCAGATAGTACCACTTTCCGTTCACGGATCTCCAGCCTGTTGCCATTCTTCCGTCCGCATCCAGATAATACCACTTTCCGTTCACGGATCTCCAGCCTGTCGCCATTCTTCCGTCTGTGTCCAGATAGTACCAGCGTCCAGATGCATCGAGCAGCCATCCGATGTGGGTGTATCCGTCTGCGTCACCGTAATACCAATGACCATTCTTGAATACCCACTCATTGAACGCCCGACTGCCGTCCGCCTTGAAAAGTTTCCGTCTGCGGACTGTTCCATTTCCAGACCCCGCCGCAGAATTGCGCTCTTTTGCTGATCCACCGCTTCTACCCTGCGTAAGTTCTACCGGAATCGTAAGCATACTCTCATTTCCTGTCTCATCCCACGCTCTAAATACTACATTGTATTTTCCCGCATGATACAGGGTGATTTCAGCAGTTCCGTCATCCTCAAGCTCCAGATCCTGCTCTTTTTGATCGTATTCCTGATATGTCACTTTCGCAACATCTGTCAGATCATCTAAAATACGGATGCCGATCTCATACGGAGTCAGAGTCCAGCGGCTCGCATAGATCTGCTCGATCTTCGGCCCGGTGCTGTCCACGATGATTCCCTGGCTGTTGATGATAATATAATTTCCTGCATCATCCGTGATCTTCGCATAGACGATGGACTTGCTGTCCGCTTCAATGTCAGCCCATGCCCAGTCTTTCCATTCCACGTTCGCCAGTTCTTCTCTTGTAAGCCCTTCCACTTCTTTTCCGGTTCCTTCCGGCACCTTGTACTCGTAGTGCTCGATGGATGCCACATGGTCGTTGTCATCCGCAATGATCTCAACCTCCACATCCTCTTGGAAAAGGAGACCGAAGCTCACTTTATTTAAGAATGACTTCCAGGAATTCTCCCCGAGTATCAGCTCACCGGTCGGATCCTCCACATCCCGGAAGACTGCTTCCAGCTCTATGGACTGTTCCATGGTCATCGAAAGCTTTTTATCCGTGCTCAGATAATTTCCGTCTGTTCCGGCAATTCTCCACCCGAGGAATACAAAGCCTTTTCCTTCGGATACCTCCGATTCAAATATCTCCCCTTTCTTCAATACCTGGCTCTCCTGCGTTACAGTTCCGCCATGATAATTCACAACCTTCGCCTCGCAGAGCTTCGTCACATGGAATTCCTTCTCCTCCGACATGCTGCCCGCAAAAGCACTTGTCGCTGTGACCTTCACTCTCACATCGCCCTGATCCTTCACTGTGAGAATTCCTGTATCCTGATTCACAGACGCGATATCCACGCCGGAGAGGATCTCATACGTGTAAGTCAGCGGCGCTGTCATGTGTCCGGCAACATCACAGGTCTTCCGCTTCGCCTTCGGCTCCAGCGGGATCTCCACGGTGTCTTTATCCGTCTCAATCGTCTGCTCTTCTTCTCCGGCGATCGTAAGTCCGTCAAATCCACAGGTACAGCCATCTACGGTAAAGCGGAACGTGTAAACTTTTGTCTTTCCATTTTCTTCCACCGTAATCTCTGCCGTCCGCTTATCCTGCGAAGCTTCTGCCTGGCTGATCGTAACGGTTCCCCGTCCTGTCAGGCTTTCCGCCTTCTCAATCTGTGGGATCACAGGATTTCCGTCCTGATCCTTTCCTACATTGATGCGATAGCTTGTGATCTCCGGTGTGAACTCGGTTCCCCAGGTGAGATTTCTTGACGCAAATGCGATGTTTCGAAGCTTCGCCTGGTTATCATAAACTTTCTGTGCCGTTTTCTTTCCGTCAGTGGTCGTTGCCCTGAGAATCAAGTAATTTTTGACCTCATCCGGAATCTTGATGTAATTTTGGATATAATCCGTCGGATCATCACTCTGACTCAACCGGATCTCATCCGCACCTCTATCCGGATCGTCGCTCTCTACAAGTTCCCAGGTAACCTTTTTCTTCTCTTCCTCAGAGTCAGGAGCGACCACTTCCATGTAGATCTTATCTTCGCCGTCTTTCTTGATCCACATGACATTTACAACTGGTTTCTCAAGATCGATGTCTGCCACAGGAATGATCTGCAGCTGCGTAAGCCCGTCACGATTCGTGGACCGGACAATATACAGTCCGTTTTTCGCAAGTGCAAACTGATATGGATCCTCCTGTTCTGCCAAAACCTGCTTCTCGCTGATCGATTTTTTAGAAGAAAGCTCCAGCTCAGATACCTTTGCAGTATCGGTTGCATCCGAGCTTGTGTATACAAGATACGCATTGCCCTCATCCAGCTTTTCTCCGTCTGCCGGTTCCTTTCCGGCCTTATCCGTGATCTTCACGGTGCCCTCCGGCCAGGAATCATTCTTGAGTGTTCCATTCTCATCAAACCAGTTGACCTGCAGCGTCTCCCTCGTCTCAAGTCCCGCCGCATCGCGGACAAGGATCTGATACGTTCCGTTCTTATTGATCGAAAGCTCAGATTTCGCAAGCCGGTTTCCGGTATTGGATACGAGATCTGCTGTCTTTCCGTCAATCGTCGCCGCCTGGATTCCCGTATTGTCCGCAAACCATACCGGGAACAGGATTGTCTTGCCGGTCTTTACCGTGCCGGCTTTCGGGATACTCTTTCCATACAGGATCAACGACTTCGCCGTATCCTTATTCTTTTCGATCTCCTCCTGAAGATTCTTATCGGAATCAAGTCCCCGCGGTCCATAAAATTCCACATATTTATCGAATTCTGTCATCTCACCGGTAACTGTGACTTCCACCTTGCACTTTTTCAGTTCATGGTTTCCAAAGTTCACCGCAACCGGATTGAAGAAGCTGTCGCTCTCATATTCCGTCTCGATAAAGCCGAAATCATTTCCGCGGATTGCAACCTTTACCTTTCCTTTAAAGTAGAGATCCATGTTGTCCGCAAAGGTTTCGAATGTAAATGTTCCATTCTGATATCCCTTACAGGTGTCTCTCATGTACGGGAATACATCTGTGAAGGTGCTGTAGGAGGTCTCATCCCGGAACGGTTCCTTTCCATCCGTGAATGTCAGTGCAGGGTTTGTTGTCACGATGTTGACACCCTCTGTGTTGACAGCGAATGCCATATCGGTAAACAAACCTGTTTTCAGATCTGCAATCCGGATGATTCCGGTTCCCGTCTTCTCCGGTGTGATGGTAAGCTTCTTTGTATCCGCATTGTAGAAGAGACTTCCAAGATACTTCTCCTCACTTCCGTCAGCACCGCTGACCTCACGGACCGTCACGGACGGTTCCTCCGTCACTCTTGTATTGCTGATTCCCACCGGGATCTCCACGGTATTTCCAAGGATCAGGTTTAAGGTATCCGGAACCTCAAAGAGGCTGACCGGCTCCAGACTTCTGTAAAGGCTGTTATTGTCGGTTGTGTACTCATAGCCCTCTGCCTCGTCCCCGGCAAGAATCGTAAATCTGAGATTCATGGACTTTGTCGGGTCCTTCTCATCGTAGCAGGAAACCGGAAGCTTCATGGTTCCTGTCACATTGATCGCGGATCTTGCGCTCAGGGTGTTGACCGCATGTCCGTCCTGATCCTTCAGAGTAAAGATTCCATCGCTGCCGGCACTCCTTCTAAAGAGGCTGAAGAGAGAGGTTGCCTTGTCAAGCTTCCACTCCGGTCCGGCGATCAGTGCTTCTCCCTCTGTATCGACCGGATACCAGACCGTCTCCTCAACACCGTCATTCTCCTCAATCTTCGAATACTCGACCTTGATCTTCAGACCCTCTGCGGATTCTGTGCCGGTATTGTTGATCTGCATATCCGCATAAACCTCAACCGTCGACTCTCCCGCCGCCCTTGTCCGGCTTCTTGTCGTGATCGTCGTGTGACCTTCCGCTCCGACCTTCAGATAGCCAAAGCCAAGCTCCGGTTTTTTTCCGACAACATAGCTTGCATTTGCCGTTCCGACCGAGCTCCAGGAGAACGCGTTTTCATGGAAATAGCTCTGATCCTCCGAGATCGTAAAGTACAGGGTCATCTCATCGATTCCTGCCGGAAGTGCTTTCGTCTGGGCTTTCAGACCGGACGCATCCACAAGCTCCGAGGTATCTGCCTTCGCGCCTGCGAGGATATTCTCCTTCACCGTCCAGCTCATGAGCTCCTTCGCCTCTCCGTTTACGGAACCATCCTCGTTAAGCTTCGCTGCCATAAGTCTGATGGTTGCAGGATTTGCCTCACTCGCACGAATCGCCGTATCTCCGCTGTTCCGGAAAGAGATCTGAGGTGTCAGGCATGCGCCCTCCACGAAATTGTAGGAGTCAAATTTCAGGGAAGCTTCCCCGATCTTCTGGTTTCCGATTCCATAAGAGATCGCATAGTAGCCGGTATCGGATGCCATCCGGCCATTTTCTGTCGCCGGAATGATCTCCTTCACCTCTTTGCCATAACGATTCTGATACGGTTCTGCCTCTGTAAGCTTCGTCAGGGTTCCCTTCGTCACGATCAGAAGCGTTGCCGCCTTTTCATCCTGTAACAGATCCGTTCCTTCCGCACCGCCGTTTTCTCCTGTCTGGATACCGGCATCGCTGCCATTCTCATCCTCTCCGGTGTCAGGAGTGATCACTGCCGCGGACTTTTTCTGTCCGAGAGCGATCGCTGGTGCCGCAAAGATAAACCGGTCCATGCCGCCCTTGTGGACTTCATCGAAATAATAGTCCCGGATCGTCTCATGATCCAGTCCGCTTCCTGCAGTATCCTCATAGACCTGCATGTGGTTCATCGCCAGCATCACCGGCGCACCCCAGGTTTTGACCTTTGCGTCATAACGGCTGATATACAGCGCATTATTGACCGTATCCGGAACAGTATCCGTATAAACTGCTGAAATATTTCCATCTCCGTCTGCCCCAATGATCACGTCGGAGCGGACATCGGCTTCCTGGCGCACGGTTCCGTCGGAATCCTGATAGGTCGACGGGGTAAAGAATGGCTTCACAGATACAGTGCCGTTGCCATTCAAAAGTGTCTCCACACCACGCTCATCAATCACATACGTATTTCCGTTCATGCCGAACAGGAAGAAATCTTCCGCCTCCGGCGTCGTTCCATCATCGGACATGTGAAGCGCCCCATGAAGGAAGTTTAAGTTCGTAAAATACGGATTTTCGAAGGATTCCACAAGACTTCCGCCGCTGTAGCTTCCATCTTTTGTTGAATCCTTATCGTTATCCACCAGTGTGTACAGAAGAACCGGCGTGCCGATTTCCGGTACACCGCCATCCGGATCAAACGTTACCTTCTGCAGGAAGAGCTGCTTTACATTGCTCTTCTCGCTGTCTCCATCCACCTGTGTGCCTGTCGTGCTGTATGCAAGGTAGTAAACACCTTCGCCTTCTGCCTTCCGCATCACGATGCTGTCGATTCTCGTGTGATTCTGCTTCCATGCATTGGACGGGCTTGCCACATAGACCTTCCAGTCTCTGGAGGCATCGGATGGGCTTGCTACTGCAAAGTTTAAGAACGAATAATCTCCGTATACACGGTCGATATCATAGTTGACCGCCGCATTTGCCGCCGCGTGCGGATCCCCGCTTCCTTCCGTGTGATCTTTGTCGATTGTCTCGCCGTCCCGGGTATTGAAGTACTCGTCATACGCATTTTTCCGCTCTTCAAGCGCATTCGCATCGTACGGATGTGCCTCGGAGAATACCACAAGATCGTCACCTGCGGAAACCGGCTGGAAGCGATAGCCGTTGGAATCGCTTGCTTTCCACTCCCGTACGGTCTCTGTTACACGACCATTCTCATCTTCCAAAGTTCCGCCGAGCTGAATCTTCGTTGTTTTCACAACCGTATTCTGGCTCATGAGATAAGCTGCATTGGACGGGGACGCATCCTGCGGGAGCAGGCCTGTTCCCTTATAGCTCGCCCATGAAACATGGAGCGTTCCGTCTTTGTCAACAGAACCGTAAAAGTCCAGATCTCCCGCTGCGTCCGGAGTTCCGAGATCTTTGTCTACAACGACATACAGCTCATTGTCATCCGGCTTAAACGGATTTACAAGACCAAGCCCCGTATTTCCTGCTTCCGATTTTGATACAAGCTCTGAAAGGACAAGCTTGCTGTCCTGCATGTTGTTGTCGCGTTCCTTACTGTCCTTTGTCAGGTCCTTGCTGATCACATAGAGCAGGTAGTTATGGTCCTCTCCCCGCTCGTCCGTCCAGGTGAGAAGCTGGTATCTTGTACCACTTCCAAGATTTTCTGCCAGCTTATAGGCACTGGCGGAAGAACCGAAACCGCTGACCTCAAACGGCATATCATTTAACTGGATTGCTCTTGAGGACGGATCAGGAAGATTGTCCTCCGGCGCATAGATCCACTGGTCGTATTCACGCTCCTCCGGCCACAGGATGTGGATTCCACGTTCCTCGTAGGCATCGTCGATGCTCTTTCTCGATCTTATGAGACTTCTTGTCCCGCCGCCGAAATTTTCTCCAAGCGCATGCCAGCGGAAGAACCATGTGTTCTCTCCGTCATCGGACCGTTTCTTATCATAGCCAGTCTCATAGCCGATAAGATCCATCTCATAGCTTAAGAAAAGAAGTGTGATCCTCATGCCGACTGCGCCGGTCGTTACAAATTTATCAAAGCTTGCTGCCGCGTCTTTTGTTCCAAAGGATGCCGCGATCGCCACAGAGAACTTCAGGTAAAGCTCTACATTTGCGACCTCCACGCCGACACCGCCGCCTGCCTCGATATAGACCGTCGGGCTGATCTCAACACCGGAGAAGATCACCTTACTTCCCCTTGTGCCATCCGCCTTTGTATACTCCTCGACCTCCAGCCCTGTCTGGACTTCAAGATCTGCGCCAAATACAACAAACACATATACAATATGGACAGGCTCCGGATAGACCGTCATCTTCACAGAACCGCCCGCCGCCAGAAGGAACGCGGCCTGCTGGAATTCAAACTTGTTGCTGATCTGGCTGTATTTCCACAGGAAGGTCATATTGAGGGCAAGATCAAAGCCTTTCTCGCTAGTCTTTCCCTGTGGTTTAACATAGTTCGTACCGTATGTTCCGGTTGTCTGGGTATTCGATTTCCTGCTTGCCGCGTCGCGAAGCTGGGAGATCGCGTTTTCCCCTTTTTCTCCAAATCCAACCGCATTCTTCATGTCATTTAATGCGTCTCTGGATTCCGTAAAGGTATTTCCCGTCTTTGTCTTACTGATCTTCTCGATCTTCGGCGTTTCCTTGGAATTCGGAAGATTGTTTCCCTTCTCCACATACTCGGTTTCCGTCTTCTTACTGTAAAGCGGAATACCGATGGAAAATCCGACGGTATCACCATCCATGATCAACTCCGCCGGGCCAAAACCAAGGTTCAGGTTCGGAAGCTTGATCTTCGGATCTGTCTTTGAGAGATTTGAGCCCTGACCGGACTGCTCGATATCCGGATCCGCCTGTACCACCGGCATCTCATCCTGATTGAAGGAGAAGGATCCCTTGGACGGTCTCGCATAAAAGCTTCCGAGTCTGGAATTTTCCAGCTGATCCCGGTAGAGGATCGTCAGCGCATATGTATCATTTCCATGAAAACTTCCGAGATACGCATTGATCTGGTCTTTCTCCGTTGCCGCCGGATACTGGTCCGTGGTCATCATCGTATCATCCAGAAGGATCTTGCCCGGGTTCTCAAAAGCCTTTAAGAGCGCTCCGTGCCACTCAGGCTTCCAGTCATATGCATTCTTACCTGTGTTTCCGGTATACTCTGCCGGATTATAATCACCGCCAAGCGGGAAGGAAACATAGCCTACCGAAGCTTTTTCCGTATAAATTTTCTGTGTCATCGTATCGCCGCCGTTGATCTGGCGATAAGACTGCATTTCCTTTGTGAGACGTGACTTCTGCTCCTCGTTCGTCACGATCGTCGTAAAGTTCGGAACGATCTGGCAGGTCTCATCCGCAGAAGCTCCCGGCGGAACTCTCAAACAGCGCGGGATCATATTGTAGCGGACAAATACCAGCTGGTCATATGTCTTTCCTTCGATGACCACCGGTTCAAGGGTTCCGATATCATAGCTGTCATCCACAAGTGCCTGAACGAAGAGATCTGTCTTTCCGTCAACCTCATCCAGTTCATAGAGACCTGTCTCCGGATTCAGCGTAACATCGACCTTTCCGTTCTTATTATAGTCTACATAAAGAGCTGCCTCCGCGATGCTGCCGATCTCCATCGGGCGTACATGTCCAAGAACGGTGTAATCGTAAAACTGGAATTCCAGCTTCGTCATGGAAAGCTCCGCAAGACTTACCGGGATCTCCTCGTCGCCCTGATACAACTCGCCGTTGAACAGGATCACATCGTCATGCTTCAGATGGAAATTGACAGACTTTAAGTTCTTCACACCGGCCAGGAAGAAGGTATTATCCTTTACTGTAAGACCTTCTAAGGCAACCGTCCGGTCCTTATAATATTTATGGGTCCCTTCTGTGAGATTCTTATCGTACACGCCCTGGGTGATCGTTGCATGTTTCAGCATGCTCTCCAGACCGGACTTTGTGGACTCATATTCCTCATCCGTCTTATTTCCGTCATTGTCCTTATCGATGGATGCGGAAAAGTTTAAGACGAAATTCTGTGTTCTGTCTAACGGAACGTCCACATAGTAATTATCATTTCTGTTTGTCAGCTCATTGTCGTTCCGCAGTAATGTGATCGACGCTGACTTTCCATCCGGCATTGCCGTATTCACGATCTTCTGGCTCCGGCAGTCGATCAGGCGTACCGTGTCATGGAACTTATAGATGCCGCTCTGGCTGTTTTCCGTCAGCTTCAGCCGGCTGCCTACGTACAGATTTCCCCATTCATCCGTACCGCCGTCCTCGATCCTGACGGACGGGGCAAGCTTGTTCCGGATAAATCGATCCGCCGCTTCGCTCTTTGCATCGGAACCAAAATTGCGAAGATCGTCCAGCATCTGGTCATCCGCCGTATGGATCCGGAGGATCGGGTTGTCCGTAAACGCATTTCGTTTTAAATACGCATTCCTGATCTGCTGTCTTCCGGTAATGTTCTTGTTTGCCTGGGACTCAACACGCATGTACAGATAATTGTAGTTTTTCAGTGTATCATACGACACACTTCCGCTTGTCACTGCCTGCCACAGGTTTACGGTTGCTTTCGTGTTTGATGTCCTCGCATCACTTCCGCATCCGGCCTGTCCGCCGAGATAGAATGCTTTTCGCTTATAATTTCCGGAATTTTCCGAGATAAAGGTACCATCATTCCGGAACATGACATTGCTGTCCGCGGCTTCATTTCTGAGAAACCTTTTTACATTGTCCTGTCCGTCACCATAGGCCATATCCTTCGGATACTTATCATTCAGGTTTCCGACATAAGCAAAGGTCGCATTGTATTTTCCCGCTTTTTTGTGGGATGTATAGTCACTGTCCACATAGAGTGACTCATATTTATCATACAGATGATCGATATAGAGTCTCGCGTAGATCGTATTGTTTGTTGCGATCTTCCATCCGTTGTCGGAAAATGTGAAATTTGTCCTATCCCTATCTGTACCGGAATCCACATACCTTCCGTACTTCCAGTACCAGTTGGAGCCTCCCTCTCCCTCCTTCCGTCTGGAGTCCGCGTTTGCGTATCCATTTACATCGTCAGATGCCCCCGGAGCTGAACCGGCAATCCGGGCATACTGCTTCCAGGATCCTTGATTGCTTCCAAACTGGAGTGCATCCCCGTAGAGGAACGTCCGTGTCATCGGCTGGCTCTCTGCGTCACCGAGAACCGGCGTAATATCGAGTGCTTCCACCGTTTCCCCGTCGTTCTCAACAACCTCTGCCAGGACGGTATCTCCCTCTGCCGGAGCAAATGCCTCATCGCTCATCACAAGACGGTCTGACGCGTCCTCCGCATCCGGAAGGTAGGTCAGCGTCGCAAGATTTTTCCTGTCGGAACTGTTCGTATTATAAAGGGAAACTTCGATGGTATCCCCACCGTCCGCCAGTGTCGCCGCCTTCGGATTCTTCAGATGGACTGTAAATGTCACATCGTCCGCCTCATCAAGAGAAGCTTCCCCGTCATTGATCAGCTCCACGGTGATCGTCGTCGTATCGACCCCGCCCGCAAATCCGGTGCTGCCTTCTGCCTTCACATAGTCTTTTCCGGCTTCCGCAGTTCCATCCTCTGTGTAATAATCCACCTGGCTCACATACTGGATACCGCCGGTGCGTTTTAAGACAAGCTGTGCCTGTCCCTCTGACCGGTCCACACGGAGGTCCGACACTTCAAAGCCGATCTCACTGTCGATCGCTTCTTCATTATCGGTAACGCATACCGTCAAACGGTTTGCGGAGTCGTTAAATTCCGCCCCGGAGGCGTCATAGATCATAGCCAGAAGAAATTCCTCTGCCTCATGCTCATCATCGTCCACTGCGGAGATCAGGATATCCTTTACCCACTCACCATCCGCAAAGGTAAGGTCAACGAATAAGGTGCCAAACGGGTCCTCCGCCTCTGTGTCAAGCTCCGTGTAGGACACTCTTGCAGCCTCCGCAGAGCTCGAAGTCGCGATCCATTCGGTACCGACCGGATCCTCCACCCTAAGCTTCACATCGTTCCAGCTCACTGCGTTCGCGGTGTTTAATTCTCCTCCATCTTCCTCCATCTCTGCCGCAGCAGGTGTCAGGGCAATATGGGCAGTTGCCTCCCCATTCCGGCCGCCGAGACGGTACACCGTGAGCTTCTTTTCCTTTTTCTCTCCCTCTTTTAAGTAAACTGCATTGTCCTTAAACGCAAAGACACCGTTCGGAAATGTTTCGATCCAGTCTTCCGTCTCACTGATCCCTGTTCCGTCATTTCCGGCTACGGTCTGCCTGCCGCTTTTCGGTTTGATATAACCGTATGCCGGCATACCGCCCTCGGCCGCCATAGCAGCCGCAAGAAGGACTGCCGTCCCCTGCCTCAGCCGCGATTTCCATTTCTTTCTCATATGATCCCTCCCAAAAATCTGATCTCCTGCTGCATAAAAAAGAATCTATCTTTTTGTGTGTTTTGGAATTCTTCAGAAGCTGTTGCACAAAAAAAGCCTCTATACATATATTGTACAGAAGCTTTCTTTTCATGTCCTCACCCCTAAGTAGTAACCTTTGAGGGATTTTTTCACTGAAAAAGCTTTTCCAGCTGCCGCCTTTTATCGCGGCTGCTGCCGCCGATCTCCAGCTTTGCATAAATATTTTTCATGTGGGTCTTCACTGTGTTTTCGGTCAGGAACAGGCGTCTGGCGATCTCCTGGTTGCTGATGTATTCCGATGCCAGCCTGGCGATCTCAAGCTCCCGCTCCGAAAGCCCTGAGAGATCATGTCCGGGAGTTCCCGGGAACGTCATTCCCTTATAATGCCCGCAGATCCCGACGATCTGCCGCAGATCATCCTGATAAGCCGGCACATCCAAAAAGGTTTTCCACAGCTTTGCCGGAATCTGATCCATGTTTTCCACAAACGGCATGTAGATCCTGTCAACAAAGGCAAGCTCCGCAGCTTTCTTTAACGCTGCTTCCGCCTCCTGTTCCTTTCCAAGGTGTGAAAATGCCGCCGCGAGCTGGATCTCCAGATAGATCGCAGGCATGACATAGACCACCCGGCTTCCGAGAAACTGCTTTTCCATGCTTTCTTTTCTCGCCGCAAGCTTTGAGTATTCTCCCCGCGCCAGCAGAACCTGATGGTAGATCGTAAACGCTGATGCCATCGCTGCCCCTAACACGGAGGAGCTTTCCAGGAGACCATTCGCAACCCACGGCACGATCTTCTCCGTCTCCCCGCGCAGAGCCGAAATAAAGCTGTCGCAGAGATCCAGACTGTGGATCATGATATACTGGCGGTTTTCCATCAGCTCCCGGCGGAAGCTTTTCCTCTCCTCCTCGAGCGTCTCAAACCCGCCATTCTTTTCTGCCATCCGCATCTTCAAAAAGAGACAACAGGTCCGGATCCCCCACTGGCCGTAGTGCTTTGCCGCGTCCACTGCCTTTTCCATGGCGATCAGCGCATCTGCATCCATCCCCCGGTCAAAGGCAGCCTCCGCCGCCATCATGTGCTCTGCCCCCTGTCCATGTCCCTCTGTCAGGCGGTAATAATATGGCATGCACTCATGCATCTCGTCCATTTCCCGGTCAAGGGATCCGCTGCCGCTGTGATACAGCCACAATACCGACGGCGAACCAAACGTCCAGCTGTTCGTGGTATCAAGCGTCACCGCCTTCTCACTCATCAGGCTTCCCGCTTTCCGGTGAAGGATGCTCATAGCGGAGATCTTGTTGTATTCCAGGAAGCTCATATTCATATAAAATTCGCCAAAATACTGGTTTCTCTGTTTTTCGTCGATATCTTCCGGCTCTTCCATGCAGGAAAGGAAAAATTCCTTCATCTTCATCATCTCCGGCATCATTCCAAAGAAAAAGAAACGCCGCATACAGATGATCTGAGCCAGATAATGCTTCTTTAAGATCTCCGGCGGACAATGTTCCAGCCAGACCTTTAACCGGTTCCGGTACTCATTGCTCTGCCAGGAGGACTGGGTCGTCTCCAGCGCCCCAAGCATGGAATCATAGTCTCCGGCACGGTAAAATGTCTCGATCGCCTCCGGGATCTCTTTATTTTTCATATACCAACGGCCAAGATTCCGTAAATACTGATCCTGCTCCGTTTTTGGAAGCTCACAAAACGCCTCCCTCGCACATGCAAGCAGCATATGATGATAGCGGTAGATCCCCGTCGTCCGGTCGCAGCTGATAAACGCGTTTCCCGCAGTCAGGTCCTCCAGAAGCTTTTCACAGGAAGCTCCCCATAAAAACTCCGCCTGCTCCGCGGTAAATCCGTCTGATACGGACATGACCCGGAGAAATTTTCTGTGAAACTCGTCTACCGTGTCAAAAAACAGCTTTCTCATTCCATCATAGATGGACTCGCCATCCGAAAGAAGACGTCCGCTCGAAGAAAGCTCCTTAAAATTCAGATAGATCATGGAGATCCAGCCCTCTGTCATTTTGCTTAAGCTCTCTCCCTGAGCTTCACTTAAAGCGACAGAACAGTGCTTCGCGTACTGAAAGATCTGCTGTTTTTTCAGGCACAGATCCTCTTTCCGGATCTCTAAAAGCCGGCGTCCGAGCTCCTGCTTTTCCTGTCCCTCAAAGACCTCACTCCGGCTCATGATGATAAGGCGGAACTGTTCCGGCAGCTGTTTGATCAGAAACAGGAGAAATTTCCGGATCGGCTCTTCTTTTACAAGATGGAAATCGTCTAAAACCAGATAGATATCCCGCGTCTCACTCTCCAGACCGTCAAGCAGGATCTCAAGAAACAGCGCTCTTGCCGCATCGTTTTTCGGCATTCCCATCTCGACGAATTCCTGTCTCAGCTTTGGAAAATTCCGAAAGCTCCGGCAGAAGCTGCTCCAGAAGATACTGCCCTCATCCGCCAGCATGTTCAGGCGGAATATAAGCGCAGAACTCCCAAGTCCCTTTAAAAAGCTGGTGACCGCCGTGGTTTTTCCGTATCCCATCGGGGCAACCACCGTCGTCACCGTATATTCCGGAATACTTTCCAGGATTACCTTCAGGCTTTCCTGTATGTAAATATCATTCAGTTTCCCCATGTCCATGCTCCCTGTAATAACGAAATGATCTGGTTCCATTTTATCATATCCGGCAGCGTTTTGTGAACATAAAAGATCGTGCTTTGGCACATTCTCGCGCCTCGCGCGGTCGCTTGCGACAATCTACAGTTTCACGCAAGTGTGCATCATTGGCACCGTCAGGGTCTTTTGTGTAATAGGGAATTCCTCAGAATTTCCTGTTACATAAAAAAAACAGCATACATTTCGCGGAAACCGATCCGAAAAATACATGCTGTTCTTTTATTCACAGATGTCCGCCAGCCCCAGCCGGACACCCTGCCATATTCATATGTTATGTAAACCTACATTAAGCCTCCGGCTTCTCGTAGCTGCGATGCATGGAGAAGGAATCCATATCGTAATTCTTTAAGTTCTCCCATACTCCGCGGCCATCCGCCTTCGCGATCACAGCGTCACGGTCTTTCTTGAATGTCATCTCCTGTTTCAGGTTACTCGGTCCACCTACGCAGCCGCCCTGGCACATCATACCCTCAATGAAATCTTCCGGAAGTCTGCCGACCTTGAGAAGAAGAAGGGCTTTCTTAACCTCAGCCGCACCGCTGCAGCGCGCAACCTTAACGTCAGCGCTCTCACCTTTTTCCTTGAAGCACTCGATCACTGCGTTTGTCACGCCGCCGCCATTGCCGAAGCGTTTTCCGAAGACACTGCCTTCCTGCTTTGTCTCCTCAGCCGGCTCAAGCTCAACTTCTTTTCCGCGCAGCATTTCGATGGCCTCACCGAAGGTCAGAACATAATCTGCATTGTTCTCGATGGACTTGTCAGCCGCCTCAGACTTCTTTGCCATACACGGTCCGATAAATACGGTAACGGTCTCCGGATCGATCGCTTTTAACATTCTGGATACCGCACACATCGGGGATACCGTTGTGGACATATTATCGATCAGAGTCGGATAGTGTTTCTTGATCATATTTACGAATGCCGGACAGCAGGAGGTCGTCATCTTCTTGCCTTCCTTAAATGCCTCTGCCCATTCCATTGCCTCGTACGCTGCTGTCATATCAGCACCGGCGGCAACCTCTACCATATCGGCAAAGCCAACCTTCTTTAATGCAGTACGCCAGCTCTCCATTGTGATATCCTGGCCGAACTCACCTTCAGCAGCCGGAGCAACCATGGCAACGACCTTCTTGCCGGCCTTGATCGCCTCGATCACCTGTACAACATATACCTTGGAGGAAATTGCACCGAACGGGCAGCTTCTTACGCAGGCACCGCACTGGATACATTTCTTTTCATCGATCTGGCAGATTCCGGTCTCCGGATCCATTGTGATCGCATCTACCGGACATGCACGGCGGCACGGACGGATCAGCTCAGCGATCGCATTGTACGGACATGCCTGAGCACAGCGTCCGCACTCTTTACAGACACTCGGATCAATATGGGCACGGTCACGGCCGATCGAGATCGCACCAAAGTTACATGCGTTCTGGCAGGCTTTACCCATACATTTCTGACAGTTATCGGTTACAACGAATCTTGTGATCGGACACTCCTCACATGCAGAAGAGATGACCTGAATGATATTGTCGCTCTGTTTGTCACTCGGACATTTTCCCTCCGCGAGACGGATTCTCTGACGGATGATCTCTCTCTCCTTGTATACACAGCAGCGGAACTGTGCCTTCGGGCCCGGGATCAGTTTGAACGGGATATTGTCTCTCTCTTCCTCGAGTCTGCCCTCGAAAGCCAGCTTGGAAACTGTGCGCAGCACGTCATACTTGATCTTAAGCAGTGCCTCATCGTTGGTTTTCATACCATTTCCTCCTAAATTTTGAATCCTCTATCTTACCTTAATTTTTAATGTTTTCGCATCATATTATCGCATATCCCCCTTTGCAAAGCAAGTCGGAAATTGTATATAATCCAACGCATTCCGAGGAAAAACCTTATTTTCTTAAATTGTATACAATAAAGTACAGGCAGCGAAATCCCTCGTATTTTCCTGGGTTTTTCTGTCTTTCTGTGTCGGATATTTGTTCGCAGTATGCGGCTGCCCAGCACCGATTTCTTTGTCTCTTTTTTTCACAAAGTCAGGTTCGGGTTCCGCCTCTTTCCCGTCGCTCCGCTTCCGATTATTTTTCGATTTGGCATATGCAGCCTTCGCCTTTAAAACATGTTTTTCCCCAATCTCATGTTGGATTGACATTCTCAAATCCCCATGATATATTCTATTTAGTTCGGTCGTGCTAACCCCAAAGGTCATCTGTCCTGAGGGAAAAGACGAAAAGAATCTGTTCCGGGAAAATTCTGCCATGGCAAATACCCCCCAGTATGCTCTTTTCGTGTGCATACCGGGGATTTATTATTTATGCAGACAATGAGAAAAGTCCATGTCTGTCAGATTTTTTTCAGGAGGAACTAAGTATATGAGAAAAATGTTATCCGTCATGATGGCTGCCGCGATCGCGGGATCTCTCCTTGCAGGCTGCTCATCATCCACAACCGAAACAACAGCTGCCGCTTCTTCCGCGGAGGAGACAACGACGGCTGCTGAGGAAACCACAACGGAAGCTGCTTCCGAGTCCGCCGCTGAAAACACCGGCGATGAGACCGTTGTCCGTGTCGGCGGTTTAAAGGGTCCGACAACCATGGGACTTGTAAAGCTCATGGATGAGGCCGCAAACGGGGAGTCCGAGAACAGCTACGAATTCACTATGGTCACCGCGGCTGACGAGATGACCGCCATGGTCGCAGGCGGAAAAGTCGATATCGCCCTGCTTCCGGCGAACGTCGCAAGCGTTCTCTACAATAAGACAAACAAAAATATCTCCGTGATCGATATCAACACTCTCGGCGTTCTCTACTTCGTATCTGCCGACAGCTCCGTGACAACGATCGATCAGTTAAAGGGAAAGACCGTATATCTTCCGGGAAAGGGAACTACTCCGGAATACGCACTCCGCTATGTGCTCTCCGCCGCAGGACTCGGAGAGGATGATGTAACTCTTGAATTCAAGTCCGAGGCATCTGAGGTTGCTTCCGTCCTCGCTGAGGATCCGAACGCCATCGGTCTTCTTCCGCAGCCTTTCGTAACTGCCGCTCTCGCCCAGAACGAAAAGCTCTCCATCATCATGGACCTCACAAAAGAGTGGGATAACGTCCAGGGTGACGGTTCCGGAAGCCGTCTTGTAACAGGTGTTACCATTGTAAACAATGATTTCTTAAAGGAGCACGAGGATCTCGTCGATACGTTCTTACAGGAACATGAGGCATCCATCGCCTTCACTGCGGAGGATCCGGATGCCGCAGCCGAGCTCATCGCAAAGGCTGAGATCGTCGCAAAGGCTCCGATCGCGAAAAAAGCGCTTCCTTACTGCAATATCACCTTCATCTCCGGTGATGAGATGAAAACAGCACTTTCCGGTTACCTTCAGGCTCTGTACGACCAGAACTCGGCCTCCGTCGGCGGTGAGCTGCCAGATGATGGATTCTACTATATAAAGTAATTGTGACTGCGAAAGTTCTCAACAGTTACAAGCATTCATGCCGACTGTGAAAAACGAGGTATGGCTGGCAAAACAGTCATACCTCATTTCTATATCGCCGTTTATTCTCACGGAATTTAGTTTACATAAGTCAGTTTAATAGCTTGAGCCATGAGAAATATCTGTTATAATTTGTAACTGTTCAGTAGGTCTGCGCACTTGCTGCGCTGACCGTAAGAAAACATA
>ERZ772969.819-NODE-819-length-27335-cov-2.654655_pt1 | contig 27335 bp, 22 predicted proteins | sample MGYA00511676_ERZ772969 | MGnify/ENA primary metagenome ERZ772969 (study PRJEB29015, sample SAMEA2737651) | human gut metagenome | biome: human gut; feature: human-associated habitat; material: faeces | place: China | collected 2012 ... | reverse complement strand
TGTTGTTACATCCCAGGCGAGTCCCCTTCAAAATGCTGACAAAGGGATAAATCACACAGTTGTCTCCTATCACTACATCTTCTTCAATATATACGAAAGGGAAGATTTTACAATTGTTTCCAATCTTCGCTTTGGGTGATATTTCCGCTTTCTCACTGATATCGTATGCCATAATTTTTAGTTTTTTAGTTTATAGTTTATTAGTTGATGAGTTGGTACATCATGCAGGTCGAACCTTATCTCATAGGACTATTTTGCCTGATTGGTTCTACCTTGTCAACCTATCAACTATCCTATGCTATTATTTCACACCGCCGCCGAGGGCCTGATAGAGGTTTACAACAGCCTGCATCTTGTGAAAATCGTCCGTAATCTTAGCCATCTGCGCATTGAGAAGGGTTTGCTGAGCAGTGATTACCTCAAGGTATGTACTGCTCGACTGACTTAAAAGAAGCTTGGTATCCTCCACATTTTGTTGCAGAGTTTGTATTTGTTTAGCTTCAATCTTGCTCTTTTCATCCGACGAATGGTAAAGCACAAGTGCGTTACTCACTTCATTTCCGGCCTTCAATATGCTATTCTGCCACGTGTTGAAGGCCTTTTCATATTGCGCTTCAGCAACGCGTAGGCCTGCAATAATCTTTCCCTTTTGGAAAATAGGCTGCACCAAACTGCCGACGGCCGATAGCATCCATTTGCCTGGATTGATGACCGCAGCTCCCGCACTGTTGGTAAACATGCCGGTAGGAGCAATCGTTAGACTTGGATAAAAACGGCTTCGAGCGGTTTCAACACCATAGAAACATTCGGCTAATTGCATCTCAGCCGCATGAACGTCGGGACGATTGGCCAGCAACTGGATGCCGATGCCGGTAGATAAGTTCGTGGGCAGAGCCTGATTCTCAAGCCTTCCGCGCGAAATACTCTGTGCCGGTTGTCCAATCAAGAGCGACAAAGCGTTCTCCGTTTCACGTATTTGGCGCACCAAATCGGTCTTTTTGGCCTCCACTGCATAGTAGTTTGCTTCGGCACTCTGCACACCTGTCGACCGAATACCGCGTCCAAGATCTTTCAATACCTTCATCTTGTCCCACGTTTCTTTGGTCAATTCGTGCATGTTGTTGACGATTTCGAGCTGCTTGTCGAGCATCAAGAGGGTGTAATACATATTCGCTACCCCGCTGATGATATTGGTTTTGACCAACGTCTGATAGTCCTTTGTGGCCAATAATGCTACCTGTGCGGCACGTTTCTGACTGAGCAAATTGCCAAAGAGGTCAACATTCCAACGGGCAATTGATAAGTTGAAATGGCCTTTCCACCATCCCAAGAAGCGATGGTTCCCTGGGGAGCAAAGGTGAAAGAAGGCAGAAAAGACAACCTGGCTGCTTTCAATTGTGCCTCAGCCATCTTCACGTTCAGCGCAGCATTCAGAAGATCAACATTGTTAGTCAACGCCCTTTCGATGTGCGTTTGCAATTGTGGATCGGTAAACACACTGCGCCAAGGCATGTTACCAAAGCTCGTAGTGTCTGTCACAACCAACGTATCTGTCATCGAAAGCGAATCACGAACGATTCCCTTGGTGCTCACATTGGGGCGTTGGTACGTTCCATAGAGGCTCTTGCAGCTGGTCAAAGCCAATGCTGCAAGTCCCATAATCATTATATTTTGTATTTTCATCACTATTCTTTATTATTCTCATCTACTGTGATTCCTACCGGGCGACGCGCGTATTGTTGCAGTTCAGCCTCTGCTTCAGAGTTCTCTTCATCGTCAAACTTAATCGGTGTGAATCTCTCCTGCAATGCCTGGAAGATGACAAACAAACCCGGAACAACAAACAATTGACAGAGCGTACCAATCAACATACCTCCTACAGCGGCCGCACCCAGCGTTTGATTACCATTCTTTCCCACGCCCATGGCAAACATCATGGGCAACAAACCGATGACCATGGCCAACGAAGTCATCAAGATGGGTCGCAAACGAGCACCCGATCCAAGAATGGCAGACCATGTAATGGCCATACCGGTGCGCCGTCTTTCAAGTGCGAACTGCACAATCAGAATGGCATTCTTGGCCAACAAACCTATCAACATAATCAGAGAAATCTGCATATAGATGTCATTGTTGTGTCCAAACAACTGCGTGAAGAGGAAAGCACCCGCCAATCCAAACGGTATAGAGAGGATAACTGCGAAGGGCAACAGGTAACTTTCGTACTGCGCTGCCAATATCAAATACACGAATAAGAAGCACAATACAAATATTATGCCAGTGACGTTGCTCGATTCACTCTCTGACCTTGACAAGCCAGAGAAGTCGTATCCGTAGCCTTGAGGCAAGTCTGTCGCGGCAACTTCCTTGATGGCTTGAATGGCTTCACCTGTGGAATAACCGCTATTCAGCGTTACCTGTACGTTGATACTCGTAAACATATTGAATCGATTGATGTTTGATGGGCCGAAAACACGCTTCATCGAAATGAAACTTTGCACGGGTGCCATGCCGCCAGGTGTACGAACATAGATGTCATTCAGCCCTTCCGGACGCTCACGACTGGACACATCGCCCTGAATCATAACACGATACAGCTTGCCGTATGCATTGAAGTTAGAGGCGTACATGCCGCCGTAATACCCCTGAAGCGTACTCAAAACGGTGGCAGGAGATATGCCTGCCTGCTTACATTTAGCCACATCCACATCAATCAGATACTGAGGATAGTTTGGATTGTACGAGGTCATGGCCATTTGTATCTCCGGACGCTTGTTCAATTCGGCCAAATAAGCCTTTGTTACTTGGAAGAATTTATTCAAATCGCCACCCGTTTTGTCCTGCAACACCAAGGAGACGCCGTTGCTCAAGGCAAAACCAGGAATCATAGGTGGCGCGAATGCCAAGATTTGAGCATCCTTTATCTGAGCCGTCTGCTTATAAATCATGCCTAAAACCGCCATGGCACTTTGCCCCATGTTACGCTCACTAAAAGGCTTCAACTTAATAACAAAGGTGGCTTGGTCAGACCCTTGCCCGGCAATGAAGTTGAATCCTTGCAGCTGTTCGCGGCTCTGAATGGCGGGATTGCTGGCCAACATGGCATCAACCTGGTCGATCACTTGCTGCGTGCGCACCGCACTTGTTGCCGGAGGCATAGACACTGTACAGAACAGTGTACCCGTATCTTCATCCGGAACCAATCCTGTTTTGGTTGTCTTCATGGTCAAGAGCAAAGCTATTGCACCCACCACAATGAAGACACCCGTAAGAATTGGCTTCCTAACCAGCTTTTGCAATCGATTTTTGTATTTACCCAAGACCTTCTCATAACTGGTGTTAAACGACGCATGAAAACGGTCTATCCTACTCATCTTGCGCTCGGTTCCATCCTCATTCTTTGGTTTCAGGAAGATGGCACACAATGCTGGAGAGAGCGTTAATGCGTTCAAAGCCGATATGATGATTGACACCGCCATAGTCACACCAAACTCTCGGTAGAACGTTCCTGATGTTCCACCGATGAACGACACCGGAACGAACACAGCAGCCATCACCAACGTGATGGAAATAATGGCACCCGCAATTTCGTTCATCGCATCAATGCTGGCCGTCAACGCACTCTTATACCCCAAATCCAACTTGGCATGAACGGCCTCAACCACCACGATGGCGTCGTCAACCACGATGGCTATCGCCAGCAAGAGGGCCGACAGCGTAAGCAAGTTGATGGAGAATCCGAACAATTGCAAGAAGAAGAAGGTTCCTATCAGTGACACCGGCACGGCAATCAGCGGAATCAAGGTAGAACGGAAGTCCTGTAAAAAGATGTAAACCACCAAGAATACCAGCAGCAAAGTAATGACCAATGTCTTGAGAACCTCTGCGATAGAAGCATAAAGGAACTCGGTCACATCATAGTTAATCTTGTATTCCATGCCCGGCGGGAAGTTCTTTGCCTGATTTTCCAATTCAGCTTTCACCGCCTTAGCAATGTCGTTGGCGTTCGAACCCGCAATTTGTTGAACCATACCCATGGACGATGGTTGGTTGTTGTTGCGCATGCTCACGGCATAAGTCAATCCACCAAGTTCTATCTTTGCCACATCTTTCAACTTCAGGGTCTGCCCGGTCTGCGTACTGTGCAAGATAATGTTGCCAAACTCGTCGGCTGTTTTCAGACGACCTTTATAGCGCATCACATACTCGTAGGCCATGTTGCTCTGTTCACCGAACGAACCAGGGGCAGCTTCCACGTTTTGTTCGGCCAACGCGCCAACGATGTCAGATGGCATCAAGCCATACTGTTTCATTACGTCAGGCTTCAACCAGATACGCATGGAGTAGGTCTTCATACCTGGGCTCTGCACGTCACCCACGCCTTGAACACGCTTGATGGCCGGAATGATGTTGATGTTGTTGTAGTTGGTTAAAAACCTATCATCGTATTTGCCACCTTCCGACGTCAGCGTGTACATCAACACCTGCGAGGTTTGACGCTTGGATACGGTCACACCCACGCGGTTTACCTCTGCCGGCAGCAAGCCTTGAGCTTGCGAAACGCGGTTCTGCACGTTGACGGCACACATGTCAGGATTGGTTCCCTGACGGAAATAAATGGTAATCTGCGCCGCACCTGCGTTGGTAGCCTGCGAGGTCATGTACTCCATGTTCTCCACTCCGTTGATGCTTTCCTCAAGGGGAGCGAGCACAGAGTTCTTCACCGTCTCAGCATCTGCGCCGATGTAACTGGTCCATACAGAAATGGTAGGTGGCGCTAGATCCGGATATTGCTCGATGGGAAGCGTGGACAGTCCGATGAATCCCAAGATCACGATGACCACGGAGATCACCGTTGACAATACCGGTCGCTTGATAAATTTTGTAAATGTCATAATTCGTTGTTGTTTTCTCGCTTACTTTTCAGCATTTATGACAGGCTGGTTCTTACCCCAACCCATCAAAAGAGCCTTTATTTAAAAGCCTCTTTCATCTTTCCGTAGTCACCCTGAATCTCGCCAAGTTTCTCTGCATCAGCTATTTTCTTGGCGTACTGTGCCTGCGTGATGGGCTTGATTTCCATGCCATCGCTCAACTTTGTGATGCCATTGGTAACGATGCGGTCGCCCACTTTCAGTCCCTCTGTCACGATATAGTTTTGTCCATCGTTTTGCGGAGCTACCTTAATTTCCGTGTACTTGACCTTGTTGTCCTTGCCAACCGTATAAACAAAAATCTTATCCTGCACCTCGGTTGCATACGACTGTGGAATAACGATGGCTTGGTTGCTTACCCGTGGCACGATGATAGAGCCCGATCCGCCACTCTTCAACAACCGATTTGGATTTTTGAAGTGTGCAATCAGCGTCAAGGTACCAGTGGCTTGGTCTATCACACCACTCATCTTCACCACCTTACCAGGCTGGTTGTAGATGGTACCATCGGCCATCTGCAATTTTACCGCTGGCATCGATGCGATGACAGCCGACATGTTGCCCGATGTCTTGGTCATTTCCAGCACATCTTTTTCAGTCATGGAGAAGTAAACCTCCATGGTGCTGTTGTTGGAAACGGTGGTCAACGGCGTGGGACTTGAAGCGCTTACCAAGGCTCCCACCTTGAAAGGAAGGCTGCCAACGACACCTGCCGCAGGACTCTTCACATAACAAAAACTCAACATCTCTTTCGCCGAAGCCAGCGCAGCTTGTGCCTGAGCCACCGCTGCCTGGGCCGTTGCGTAAGTGTTTTGAGCTGATTGTAATTCGTATTGCCCAATGACATTGCTCTTGAACAACTGCTCACTGTTCTCGTAAGTCAACTTTGCCGTGTTGAGTTGCGACTTGGCTGAGTTTACGGCAGCCTGCGCTTGACGAACCGATGCCTGATAAGTACTGTTGTCTATCACGAACAACACCTGGCCCTTGCCTACTGTTTGGCCCTCTTTCACGTTCAGTTTTGTAATGAATCCCGACACCTTCGGCCGAATCTCAACATCTTGAATACCCTTGATCACGGCCGGATAAGTGGTCTGGGTTGTAGAACCCGTCGACTTGATTTGCGTGACAGGATATTCGTTGTCACCGAATTTCATGCTGGGTTTACCGCCACACGAAACCAAGAGTGCAGCCATGGCTGCAAACAAAAACATACTTTTTTGTCTCATACCTTTATATAATCTATTATTTTTCATTCTTTTTCAAAAAAACATACGATTAGAACCTAATCGAAAACTATTGCAAGTCTATAAGTTTTTGTCATGCAAAATTACATGATTTTTTCTCACTATGGCATCAATGCCACTTACATTTAACATATATTATCTGCAAATAACGAAAATAGATGATTTACATCAAGTGGATGCAAACATTCTTCATTGGATCCAAAATTCAAAAACACGCACATCAAACGGATTGGAGAAAGATGAAAGTAAGCGTTAGTATCGATACTATCTTACCCCAACCAAGACGTCAAAAACGGGTTGACTGGGATGTTGAAAAATCTTGCAAACCCGCTCAAATACTCGCGTATTTGCAAGCAACTGCCTCGGTGGTCGAAAATACGCGAATTTTGTATGTGCTTCACACTCATTCAATTACATAGATATACCCTATCAACGACATCTCAAAAACAGCCAAATTGCACGCCAAGAGCATTGAGTTTGACCAGCAACGGACATGCTTTTCAGGGGCAAAAAGCATGCTATAGAAGACCAAAGTCAATGCTTTTGGCCAAACAAGGGCATCAGAAAGTGATTTTTTAAGCTAAAATTGGCTGGATTTTCTCTAGAATGCAAGTTTTGAGATGACCAAAAATATTGACAAAACCGTGATTTTTTTACTCCTATTTTTGAGGTACGTCCAACCCCATTTTTTTGGCTTTTTCAATCAAAAGAGCCATCAACGGTTCGCGTTCGTTCGGCACCTTGTTATCAAGCACCGCATCTTTCAAGGTCTGCTTCAACGTCCCCACCTCGCGCGATGGCTGCAAGTGGAACATCTCCATAATCTCGTTTCCGTCAATGCAAGGCTGCAACAGCCGCTTGTAGTCGCGCTCTTTCAGGTCATCCAGCTTCTCGCGTACCATGCGAAAGTTGTCCAAGAACCGCTGTTTGCGCTGTGCGTTTTTACTGGTAATGTCGGCCTCGCACAACGTCATGAGGCCGTCGATGTCGTCACCGGCATCGTTCATCAAGCGACGAACGGCACTATCGGTCACCTCTTCATCAGCGATGGCGATGGGACGCATGTGCATATCAACCATCTTTTGCACATACTTCATCTTGCTGTCCATTGGAAATTTAAGTCGTCTGAAGATGCCTGGAATCATCTTGGAGCCAATGTAATTATGGTTATGGAACGTCCATCCTGCCTGAACGTCCCACCTTTTGCTGCGTGGTTTTCCGATGTCATGGAACAAGGCGGCCCACCTAAGCCACAAGTTGTCGGTATGTTGGCAAATGTTATCAACCACCTCCAGGGTATGATAGAAATTGTTTTTATGCGCTCGGCCGTTCCTTGTTTCCACGATGTCCATGAGGGTGAACTCAGGCAAGATGAGTTCAAGCAGTCCACAGCGATGCAGTTCTACGAATCCCCGACTGGGGTGGTCGGTCATCATGATTTTGTTCAGCTCGTCGGCGATACGTTCGCCACTCACAATCTTGATGCGTTCTCTGTTGCGCTGCAATGCCTCAAAGGTTTCATCCTCGATAAAAAACTTCAATTGTGTGGCGAAACGCACGCAGCGCATCATGCGCAATGGATCGTCAGAGAAGGTGATATCGGGGTCGAGCGGTGTACGAATGATGCCGTCTTCCAAGTCTAAAAGACCGTCAAAGGGATCAACCAGTTCGCCAAACCTCGCCTCGTTGAGGCAGATAGCCATGGCGTTGATGGTGAAATCACGTCGGTTTTGGTCGTCCTCCAAGGTGCCATCCTCAACCACTGGCTTGCGTGAATCGTGGCTGTAGCTTTCTTTTCGGGCACCCACGAACTCCACCTCCAGCCCCCGATACTTCACCTGCGCCGTTCCAAAATTGCGAAATACCGACAGATGGGCTTGCTTGCCCAGCCGCTGCTTCAAGGTCTCTGCCACTTTAATGCCGCTGCCCACCACCACCACGTCGATGTCGTTGGACGGTCGTTCGAGAAAAAGGTCGCGAACATAGCCACCCACTACATAGCATTCCAGCTGCAAGTCATCGGCCACAGCGGATAGGTGATGAAAGATAGGTTGATCAAGGAGATGAGCCAAGTCGGCATTGGAGAGATTACGCATGTTGAAACTATAAAACTTCTTAAGTGGCTGCAAAGTTACTAAAAATTAGCCATGTTTTGGGTGCTATGAAAGAGAAAAATCGTATTTTTGCGACATGAAGAAATATATGTGGTTGATTCTGTGTACGCTTCTCATCTGTTCGTGCACACCATCTGAAGACGAAAAAGCAGCAAGATTGCTCTCCCAGATTAAAACCTTATATAAGGACGGTTGCTATAACGAAGCACTCGACTCCATCATGGCACTGCGCATGCGGTTTCCCAAAGCCATAGAGAGCCGCAAGGAAGCCCTTCGCATTTGGCAAAATGCTTCCCTAAAGCAAGCACAGGCAGACATTGCCCAGACCGACTCGGCACTACAAACTGTCTTGAGAAGCATCCCCATGGAATCGAATCTGTACAAAGCCAACATGATGAGGGTGGAACGCGACTCGCTGAAGGCGCGCTATGAGGCCATGTGCGGCGTGGTGCGAATGATTAGAATGCGGCAGAAACAGGGGCTGTAGCACAGGTTTCAGATACGTCATGCAACCTGGAGGGCTGCGCAAAAGATAGAGAATGAAGAACGACTGGCGAGAGATAACCCCGCAAAGCGATTCTTCATTTTTTTCATTGTTAACCTATCAACCTATTCAGCGCAGATCTGTCGGCGAAAAATCGACATCCACTTCCTTTGGATATTTCATGAAAATTGACTAATTTTGCAAACAATAAATATGAACAATACGAAGACAGAAGAGCAGTTCAAGAAGGTGCTGACCGAATGTCGCACGCTCTTTGAGAAGAAACTTCACGATTACAGTGCGTCGTGGCGCATTCTGCGTCCGTCGTCATTGACAGACCAGCTGTTCATCAAAGCCAAGCGCATACGCTCATTGGAAATCAAGAAAGAAGCCATGATAGACGAAGGCATCCGCCCGGAATTCATGGCCTTGATTAACTATGGCATCGTGGGGCTGATTCAACTGGAGAAGGGGTTCGTTGACGAAATTGACATCAACACCGAGCAGGCCATGGCGTTGTACGACCGACATGCGAGCGAAGCACTCACACTGATGGTGAAAAAGAACCACGACTACGATGAGGCGTGGCGCTCGATGCGCGTGAGCAGCTACACAGACTTTATCTTGACAAAGATACAACGAATCAAAGAACTGGAAGACATCCATGGACAGTCACTCGTTTCTGAGGGCATCGACTCCAATTTGATGGACATCATCAACTACGCTGTCTTCGGTGTTATCAGGCTCAGTGAATAAACTCAAGACGATATTGACCAACATTTGCCGCCTGCTCCTGGGGGTGACATTCATCCTTTCGGGATATGTCAAGGCCATTGACCCATTAGGGACGCAATATAAGATAGAAGACTATCTGGAAGCATTGGCATGGCAAGGCATGGTTCCCGACTGGATGACGTTGGGAGCTTCGGTGGTTCTGTCGGCTTTGGAATTCTGCTTGGGCGTGTTCATCCTGCTGGCCATCAGGCGGCGAGTGGTGTCGAAAATCACGCTGGTTTTCATGGCAATCATGACAGTTGTTACGCTGTGGTTGGCCATCGCCAATCCCATCAGCGACTGTGGGTGCTTTGGTGACGCTATCAAACTAAGCAATACGGAGACATTGTTGAAGAACATTGTGCTGCTGGGTTGCGCCATTGTCTTGGCCATTTGGCCGACACGCATGTGGCGTTTCATATCAAGACCCAACCAATGGATTGTGTTCAACTATACCATCTTCTTCATCATCGTGTCCAGTCTATATTGTCTGTACAAACTGCCGCTGTTCGATTTCAGGCCTTATCATGTGGGAGCCAACATCCAACAGGGCATGGTGATTCCCGAAGAAGCGGAGCAACCCAAGTTTGAAACAACGTTCTTGCTGAAAAAAAATGGTGTTACCAAGGAGTTTACATTGGAGAATTATCCAGACTCCACATGGACATTTGTGGACAGTAAGACCGTTCAGACGGCGCAAGGGTATGTGCCTCCCATACACGACTTCAGCATACAAACCCAGCAGGGAGATGACCTCACCCAGGAAGTGTTGAACGATACGAGTTACACCTTCTTGCTCATCTCACCTCATCTGGAATATGCGGACGATTCAAACTTTGGGGATATTGACAGGATCTACGAGTATGCACAGACGTACAATTATCCTTTTTATTGCCTCACGTCGAGTACCGAGCCGCACATCAAGCGTTGGCAGGATCTAACGGGTGCCGAATATCCGTTCTGCATGACTGACGAAACCACGCTGAAGACCATCATCAGGAGCAACCCTGGGCTGCTTTTACTGAAAAAAGGTACCATCATTAGGAAATGGAGCCACAACGACTTGCCGAAAGAAGCGGACATGCAACGCCCGTTGAACGAAGAAGTGATTGGGCAAGTGCCGGCCAACAGCGTACCAACCAGGATAACAGAAATCTTCTTGTGGTTCATCCTGCCGTTGATGTTGCTGACCATTGCCGACCGTCTTTGGGCCTGGAGCCAGTGGTTGAAGTTCAAGAAAAAGAAAGAAGAACGCTATCAAAAGAAAGAAAAAGAAAATAAATCAACTCTTAAAAAAGAATAGTAAAATGAGAAAGAAAATCGTAGCAGGCAACTGGAAGATGAATCTGAACCTCCAAGAAGGTGTTGCTTTGGCAAAAGAAATCAATGCAGCATTAGTAGCTGAAAAGCCCAACTGCGGCGTTATCATCTGCACACCGTTCATTCACTTGGCATGTGTAGCAGACGTATTGGATAAAAACTTGGTTGGTCTTGGTGCTGAGAACTGTGCCGATAAGGAAAAAGGAGCCTATACAGGTGAGGTTTCTGCAGAGATGGTAAAGAGCACCGGAGCACAATATGTCATTCTTGGACACTCGGAAAGACGTCAATATTACAAGGAAACTCCAGAAATCTTGAAGGAGAAAGTGCAGTTGGCATTGAAGAATGGCCTGAAGGTTATTTTCTGCATTGGCGAGACTTTGGAAGAGCGCGAGGCCAACAAGCAGAACGAAGTGGTAAAGGCAGAACTCGAAGGTTCTGTATTTAACCTTTCTGAAGAGGAGTTCAAGAACATCATTATCGCCTACGAACCCATCTGGGCTATTGGTACTGGTAAGACTGCTACAGCCGATCAGGCAGAAGAGATTCATGCCTATATTCGTTCAATCGTTGCTGAAAAGTATGGTAACGAAGTGGCTCAGGACACCACTATCTTGTACGGAGGCAGCTGCAAAGCCAGCAACGCACCTGAATTGTTCGCTAAAGAAAACATCGATGGCGGTCTGATTGGTGGCGCATCACTTAAATGTGCCGACTTCAAGGGCATCATTGACGCTTGGAAGAAATAAGACTCCACTCTTGTTGAGTGAGGCAAGGCCCATCCAATAGTGAGCCTTTGTCTCACTCGACATTTTTGAATTAACACCAAAGAAAAATGAAGAAATTCGTCACTTTATTCATCATCATCATTTGTTCAGTAACATTTGCTGATGCACAGACTTTCCTTGAGCATCTTCAGAAGAAGGAGCCAGGAAAAGCATCTGTCAAAGTTAGCCAGAGTAAGGATATCGACGAATTGGTTAACGGAAAAGCGAAAACCGCTACAACACAGACTGGCAGGACTGATAACAAAACGCAAGACGTAAAAAATGTTGCAGCAACAAAGAATCAAAACTCACCTGCAGTAACAACAAACCCGGTGGAGAAGAATGGTCAGAAACCTAAAGAGGGAGCTGAAACGAAACATGATTCCACGGCTAGACATGAAGATAAACGACTGCAAAACGAAGAAACTTCGACCAATGAGATGGAGATTCCCACCGTCGACTTGCGCAAAAAGGTGATGCGAAAAGGGTACAAGATCAACGGATACCGTGTACAAGTCTATGCTGGAGGCAACTCACGAGCCGACAGACAACGAGCAGAAGCCGCCAGAGACATCATCAAACAGACCTTTCCAAATGAGCCGGTTTACGTTCATTTCTATTCTCCCAGATGGATTTGTCGCGTAGGCAACTATAGAAGTTATGAAGAAGCGGCTCACATACTCAAGCAAGTGAAAGGTCTTGGGTATAAACAAGCCAGCATTGTACGCGGCAAAATCACTGTACAATATTAAACAATAGAAACGAAGAAACAAATGAATTCAGATACTGAATTTCGTGAAGGCCTGGACGAACTGGCCTCACATTACGAAAAAATATTATCACTTCTCGGCGAAGACCCACAGCGCGAAGGCCTACAGAAGACTCCCATGCGCGTGGCAAAAGCCATGCAAGTGCTGACAAGAGGTTACGCACAAGACGCCAAACAAGTGCTTCTCGATGCGCTATTTGATGAGAAATACAATCAAATGGTCATCGTCAAAGACATTGATTTCTTCTCCATGTGCGAGCACCACATGCTACCTTTTTATGGAAAAGTGCATGTAGCCTACATCCCCAACGGCCACATCACCGGATTAAGTAAAATAGCTCGCGTGGTAGACATATACAGTCACCGTCTGCAAGTGCAAGAACGTCTGACGCAACAAATCGGAGATTGCATCCAAAGTGCACTCAAACCCTTTGGAGTGATGGTAGTGATTGAAGCTAAACACATGTGCATGCAGATGCGCGGAGTAGAGAAACAAAACTCCATCACCACCACCAGTGCGTTCAGTGGTGCCTTCAATCAAGCCAAAACCCGTGAGGAGTTCATGAATCTTCTGCGTGGGGAATCAAAGAGAATATAAATACATTTTCAACAATAACGTTTGGCATCCGTCCTCTTTCATTGTGGTGTTTCCTCACCATCAACATGCAATTGGACGACAATTCGGCCTTCTCAAAATCAACATAAGACGGCAACTTGAGGATTGCCAAACACAATTATTCACAATCAAGCTAAGTATATGAAGTTTATCTCATGGAACGTTAACGGGCTAAGGGCCTGTGTGAAGAAGGATTTTGAAGCATCATTCCATCATTTGGACGCTGACTTTTTTTGTTTGCAAGAAACCAAAATGCAGGCAGGCCAATTGGACTTACAGTTTGAAGGCTATCAATCGTACTGGAACTATGCCGACAAGAAAGGCTATTCGGGTACCGCCATCTACACCAAACACGAACCACTGAACGTGACGTTTGGCTTGGGAATAGACGAACACGACCACGAAGGACGGGTGATAACCATGGAGATGGATGACTTTTTCCTCATCACCGTCTATGTTCCAAACTCGCAAGATGAGCTTCGCCGACTTGACTATCGCATGCAATGGGAAGACGATTTCCGCACTTACGTCAAGCAACTGGATGCCATCAAACCAGTGATTATCTGCGGAGACCTGAACGTTGCTCATGAAGAAATCGACCTAAAGAACCCCAAGACCAATCGCCGCAATGCCGGTTTTACGGACGAAGAGCGTGAAAAGATGACCATTTTGCTTAACAATGGCTTTGTAGATACCTTTCGTCATCTCTATCCAGAGCAAGTAACATACTCGTGGTGGTCGTACAGATTTCGCGCAAGAGAAAAGAATGCCGGCTGGCGTATCGATTATTTTCTTATTTCAGAACGGCTCAAAGAACGACTCGTTGATGCTAAAATACATACAGAGATTTTAGGAAGCGACCACTGTCCCGTGGAATTGGAGCTGCTGTAAATCCTCCCCACTCCTATCATTATCCAGATAAATACAACTATTCCATTCGAGCATAAACCACAATGAATGGCTTCGGCAGACAGGTTTTAACCCTTTAGAAGATTATTTTCTTGCCAGAAGTCATTATTCATTCGATTTTAATGGAAGCAGGATATCAGTGATTGTCGTGCCGGATGCAAACGCATCCAAATCCACTTCACGATTGATACCACTCACCCATCCATGCTGATCGCGTTGCCATATATAGTGCCGGTGCGCGCCCTTCACCACGGGAGCCTCATCACTATAACGGGCAATGAATAGGGGCAGCTTGTCAAAGCGGGGCGAAAGATGGGCATTATAGAAGCGACTATCAGCATAAAGTAGCGGAGACGAACCGTAATGTTGCTTGACTAACCCTACAAAAACAGCCAAACTATCCTGTATTTGACGCTTATTCCACCCTTTTACCCCCGACCATTCCACATCAACCATCGGCAAAAGATGCTGAGATGTACTGTCAACTTGAGTGATAAAGTTGTTGAATTGAGAACGCATAGAACTGGAAGAGGTCAAAAAATGATACGACCCAACCAACAGTCCCGCACGCTTAGCCTCTCGTGTATTGTACTGATAAAGTGTATCGACGTGCGTACTTCCCTCGGTAGCTTTGATGTATACAAACTGAATGCACGTGTCGCTGGCCACCAAAGGCCAATCGATAGGTCCTTGATGATGCGAAACATCGATACCGTCATAATGATATTTGCTCCGGGGATGAGGCAGCAATCCGCTTTGCCAAGCCGATGTTTGCAGGCCTGAAAGAAAACTTCTGTACTGCTCGGGGAAAAAGATAACCACCGAACAGAACACAAAAAACAAAACAGACACCACGATTGCCATGGCCTTCAGCCTTCTCTTCCACCTTGAACGGTTGTGGTGATGGCGATGATGATGGTGCCGATAGGGATGTGAACGTGGGTTGGTCATGGATCAAACAGCTATGGATAGGCACGATTGCTTAAAGACATATCAAATCATAGCACAAGGTATCTGGCACCATTCCACCAGCCCATGCACATCCAACACAGACTACAAGAAGGGCGATACATCTGTTATTGTTCCTTTTCATCCTTGATGACGAGTTTTCCTCTGAACAATATTTGCTCTCGTTTCTGCGCCCTTACCAGCAGGTCAGCCTGTCCGTTATCAAAAATTTCCATCATATATGCGTATCGATCTTCATCGTTTTCTACATAGATGTCCATTTTTGTCAACCCTTTTTTAGGGCTACTGACAGCATAATCCTGAATAGGAGCGTTGAACACCAAGCCCTTACCGCCCCCGTATGGGATGTTGTAGGCACGCCCATAGTAGGGAAGATAAGAATAGAGTGTGTCACCAGACAGGCGGATGTCATACCCGTAGTCCAGATGTTTCATACCCGCACGGAAAGGAATGACATAATTAATTTCCACTGCCATCTTTTTATTTTCAATGGCTTCGTGAACCTTTTGCGCCGTCCTGGCCAACTTCACGGCCTTCTGCTGTGGTGCCAAACGGCTTGATGAGCATCCCACCAAAAGAGCAAACACACTACATAAAAAAAACTTATTTCTCATGTCGGCCTCCAATTTTCTGCTAAGATACATTTTTTTCAGCAGTATCACACCATTTGTCCCAACTAAATGCCGTTATCTCTTGAGATGTTTTCTGCCATGTTGAATCACCACTCCTTTGTAATTTTCCTGCACCCGCTGTCCAGACAAATCATACATCGGTGCCGCAGGGTCCAGCTTATTCCAATCGGTAATTACTCGGGAGATGCCCGTAGGCACACTTCCCGTAATTTTTAAATTCCTGATTTCCCAGGTTGGCGCACACGAAGTGGTACTCTTGTAGGCAAAAGCCACTTGTATTTTCTTGCCAGCATAGGCACTCAAATTGATAGGATTGGTCTGTACAAACGTCCAATTTTCAAGCCCGGGGATTTCAACATTCAAGTTCGTCCATGTCGATTGTCCTACCTCTCGAACCATCACAGACAAGAATTCTCCTCCCCTATTTCTGTAATTCTTAAGAAAGTTGCAGGCCTGTTCAAAGCTCATGTGTGCTTTTTCATACGCAGTCAGATCGATGACAGGCGATACCAACCAACTTTCAGCAGCCTTGTTTGAACGATTGACATAGGCAGATGCCTTCATACACTGCACTTTGTCGTTCGCATAACTGGACCAAACGTAAGTCATGCCGTTTGACAATTGCTTGTTGTCGACAGTGAACATCCCTTTATCCGATGCAAACGACTCATTGAAAACCACGCCATCCACACCCGGTTGGGGTGTAGGATCGGGTGTAGGATCAGGCACCACAACGCTACCACCAGTGCGGTAATGGTCATAACTGAATGCTACATTCACAGAATCACCCCAGATATAATCCTCCAAACCAGGATAATCAACAAACGGATTTCTGTTGCCTTGAGCCTTTGCCACTGCCTCATTGCGCTTAATTTCCTTGTCACTCACGGGGTCATTCTTCGCCCAACGCAGCAGCATATCCATCTGCCACTTGACAAACGGCTTGTAGGCATTTCCTGTAAAAATGTTAGTACCCCCATTCGCACTCGACCAGTTTGACACATTACTCTCATAACAAGTAACCATGTAGAAATAAATTCGAGCCAAATCGCCCTTGTATTCATCGTTGGGTTCAAATACAGTTCCGCTATAACCAGGCAACGTACACGTTCCAAGTTTGCTGAATCCATTGTTCGACTGGTACTTCTCACCCTTGGTTTCGCCATAAGGAAAATTGCTTCTTCGATTGTTCACATAGCCATCAGAGGGCAGAACGTGATGAGCGTCATACTTCATCGGCTTGGCTTTAAAGAACCAACTCTGAGGCACCGTGTGCTCTCGGTTGTAGCCGTCGCCTTCACCTGAATATTGATGTCCTTGCGCACTACTGCCAATGATATAATTGGTAGTGTTGGAATAGATGTCGTAAAGTTTGCCGTCAGCACGCCGATCGGACGTACGGTAAATCGCCCACAGACCATCGTAAGAACCGTGAATGTTACCGGAAATGACGTGAAAGAAAGCTGTCTTCAACGCTGCACCCGTTTTTCCGTTCGTACGTTCGTAATAGGTTCCCGTGTGGTTGGGACCTTGGGCCCACAAGGTGGCAGTTCCTAACATGAGCGTTGACAAGAAGACATGTCGCAGAGTAGATGATTTCAGCATAAAGCAATAATTTGAATTTGATTGTTTGCAAATTTACAAAACAATCTTGTTTATCCCTATAAAATTACAAGAAAAGTCGTTCTCACTACAAAATCAAATGCTTATGCGCCAACAAATGTAGCCTCTTGTGAATCAGCCATGAGAATAATGTAGGGGCGCACGCCCAGTCTGTCAGCAAAATCAATAGCCACATGCTATATTTTTTTCATTGTCAGTCAACCTCGCAACAATCAATGGTCGTACTGAATGCAACACCATTATTCATCAAAGCAAAATGTTATAAACCACATCACGACCCTGTAAATGTTGAAAATTTTACCCGAAAAACGGGCCTAAAACAGCTCATCAATGTTGATCATCTAGAAAAAAATGATAGGCACGCAGGGTGCAAATCGAATGATTAGTGGGTCAGAAAATTCTATTTTGACCAATAAAGTAATGCTTTCATGCACTCAGATGCATCTTATTGGTCGCCAATAGGCATGGGTTAACAGGACAAAAGCATGCTAATTGCACCCTTAAAGCATTGCTATTGGCTTAAAAATGCATGAAAAAAAATGGCATAGAAACAATCATATCTGTAACCAATTGTATCAAAACCACTTACAAAACCTTCGCATACAGGCCGTATTTGCAACGACTGAAAAGGTTGTTGGGAAATACGCCAAATATGAAGAGGTTCGTTGTCAAGAAAATTCATCATAGTTGAGCATCGTGATTTCCACACACAACCTTTCAATCCCATTTGCCCATGCTGTTGCCAAAACAATAAAATTGGGCGTTATGAGGGTTAAACATGCCTCATGAAAAGCATGCTGAGTCTTTAGAACGGGAACAGCAAGGGCAGCACAAACGTCATCACCAGACCGATGAGCAGCTGTAGGGGCAAGCCTACCTTGATATAGTCCATGAACTGGTATTGCCCGGCTTTCATCACCAGCGCATTGGGTGGTGTGGAGAAAGGCGATGCGAAACACATGCTGGCACCCAACGTCACGGCAAAAAGGAATGCGTAAGGGCTTACTCCTACCTGTGAGGCGGCCGACATGGCGATGGGCGCCATGAGCACGGCCGTGGCGGTGTTGCTGATGAACATGGTTAAGAGTGTGGTGGTATAATAAACGCCTGCCAGCAGCACCATGGGACCCATGTTACCCAAGGCATTGACTAGCGAGCTGGATATAAGAGTCGAAACGCCCGTCTTCTCCAAGGCAATGGACATGGGCATCATGGCAGCGATGAGCACGATGCTCTCCCACTTGATGGTTTTGTAGGCCGCCTCGACATTTCGGAAACAACCTGTAAGCACCATAAGCAATCCCGCCACGATGACCGCAGTAACCGGTTCAACGGGAATAAAGTCGAACACCATCATGCATACCATCAGCAACATGATGAGCGCAGCAACGGGTGCCTTGTAGTTGAGCGTTACCTTGCTGGCTTGTTCAATGGGCCTGCCCAACACCACCCAGTCGCTTTCAGCCATGTCCAACTTGTCGATGTTGCTCCACAAGCCTTGCACCAGCAGTACGTCGCCAGCCAACAACTTCTGATCGGAGAGGTTCTTCAGCATATAATCGCCATGGCGGCGGATTCCCACCACATTGATGTTGTACTGTTCGCCAATGCCCGAATCCTTGAGACGTATGCCGTTGATGCGTGAATTGGGCATCAATACCAGCTCGGCCATACCAATGTCATAGAAGTCAACCGAACTGTCATCGAGCTTGGCCAACCCATTTTCTGCAGCATAAGCTTCCATCTTGTCGGTGTCACCCGCAAGGTACAGCAGGTTACCAGTGCGCAGTACGGTAGATGGCTTTGGCACACTTTGCTTGACCTGACGCATGATGCGATTGGTATTGGTTGGCTGTTTTCTTATTTCGATAATCGACAGTCCATACCTGTTGCGCAGGTCAAGCTGGGCTACCGTCTTTCCCACCAGTGGCGAATGACTGCCAATGCGATAAGCCTCCGTATAGCTTTGCAACTGATATTCGGACACCAGTTCGTCCATACTCTTGCTCTTGGACTTCCTGCGCCTTCCTTCTTTCTTTTCCTTGCCAAGGAATATACGGCTCAGCGGCAACAGCACTATGATACCTAAGGTAATACATACGATGCCAACGGGAAAGAACGAGAAGAACGACAATGGTTCAAAACCTGCGTCGGTGAGTGCTTCCTGAATGACAAGGTTGGGCGGCGTACCAATAAGTGTGAGCATTCCGCCCAGACTACTGGCAAAGGCCAGTGGCATAAGCAGCTTGCCGGGACTGGTATTCGATTGTGCCGCCATGCTCACCACGATGGGCATCATCAGCGCCACCGTGCCAGTGTTGCTGACAAAGGCACCAATGAAAGAGGTGGTGAGAATCACCAACAAGAAAAGTTTGATGTCATTGCCCTTGGATAAGCGTATGATGCGCTGGCTGGCAGCCTTGGCCAATCCTGTTTGCAGAATGGCACCGCCCACCACAAACAAGCCAATCATCATGATGACTACCTTGGAAGAAAAGCCAGAGAGAGCCTCTTCAGGCGTTAGAATACCAGCCAAAAGCAATACTGACAGGGCGCACAAGGCCACAATATCAGCACGCAGACGACCAACGACAAACATGATGACTGTAACAAGAAGTACAATGAGTGTAAGAATCATATTAAAATAAAATATATTTCTGGTTGTAAATAAAATAGCGTGAACAATGGTTATTTCATGATAACCACTTGCAAATATACGAAAAAAAAATGACATTTGTGCTGACAAATACAGAAATTGACCGCTTACTCTGGTACGGAGACACGTCATCATGAGATGACAGTTTTATGTCTTTCGCAGCAAGAATAAATGTTTTTCTTGCTCAAAAAGACATATAATCTAATAATTATAGGTAAATTTGTAGGTGATAAATCCGTTCAAAGCAACATACAATTAAATTCCTTGCCTTAACCACAATGATTACCTTTACAGCAGAAAACATATTCCTAATTGGCTCATTTCTCGTGTTGGTCAGCATCCTCATCAGCAAGACGGGCTATAGGTTCGGCATTCCCACCCTGCTGTTGTTCCTTTTCACCGGCATGGTCTTTGGCAGCGAGGGACTGGGCATGACATTCGACAGTCCGAAAGACACACAGATGATTGGCATGATAGCCTTGAGCGTCATTCTCTTTTCTGGAGGAATGGACACCAAGTTCAAGGAAATCAAGCCCATTATCGGCCCTGGTGTGCTGCTCTCCACATTGGGTGTTATCATGACCACCGTCCTCACGGGCGGGTTTATCTTTGCCCTCTCACAATGGGCTGGGATGGATATCAGGCTGTCGCTCATCGTGTCGATGCTGCTGGCAGCCACCATGTCATCCACCGACTCGGCATCAGTCTTCAGTCTGTTGCGCACACAACGCATTGGCCTGAAGTACAAGTTGCGGCCAATGCTCGAGCTGGAGAGCGGTAGTAACGACCCTATGGCCTACATGCTCACCATCGCACTGATGAACGTGGCTCTGTCGGGAGGTGGACTTTCTTTCACAGACTTGTTGTTCGATGTGGGCGAACAGTTCGTGTTGGGCAGCGCGTTGGGCTACGGTGCCGGTCGAATGTCCGTATGGCTGGCCAATCGTATCAACCTTCCGAACCCATCGCTCTATCCTGTTTTACTACTGAGCATGGTGTTCATCACCTTCACCCTGACCGACCTGCTGAACGGAAACGGCTACCTGGCGGTGTATATCGCAGGACTTGTGGTGGGCAACTGTCGCCTATCGTATCGCCGCGAGATGACCACCTTCATGGAAGGCCTTACCTGGCTGCTGCAAATTGTGCTGTTCCTCACGCTCGGGCTGTTGGTCAACCCATCCGAACTCATTGGCGTGAGCCTGTTCGCACTGGCCATTGCCGTGTTCATGATGCTCGTCGCACGGCCGTTGAGCGTATATTTCTGCTTGCTTCCCTATCGCAACATACCCTTCAAGGCTAAAGCCTTCCTTTCTTGGGTGGGCCTGCGCGGCGCCGTTCCCATTATCTTTGCCACCTATCCGCTAATCAATGGCGTGGAGGGTGCTGACATCTTGTTCAACATTGTGTTCTTCATCACGTTGCTGTCGCTTACCATCCAGGGAACTACCATCTCGCTCTCCGCCAAAAAACTCAACCTTGACATGCCCGAAGAAAAAACGGGAAACGAGTTTGGAGTAGAGATACCTGAAGAGTTGGGGTCGAAGTTACGCGAGGTAACGCTCACAGAGGCCATGCTTGAAAACGGCAACTTACTCTCGCAGATGGATGTTCCGCAGGGCACGCTCGTCATGATGGTGAAACGCGGGAAGACCATTTTGGTTCCCAATGGACAATTGCCACTGGAAGAAGGCGACATCTTACTTTGCCTCTCCAGTGCCGACCAACGCACACAGGATGTTCGCAAACACCCACATTGGTAATGATCTCGCTCTGAGATGAGCTAACCTTTCTGAATAAATTCTGTTGCAATACCAGTTGAAGTTGGTGGCATGGCACAAAAAAAAAGTTGCAACTCAAATGAGATGCAACTCTTTTTATGTTTTTAATTCCAATTCGCTTTACTTCACTTTGTCTACGATAGCCTTGAATGCTTCAGGGTTATTAACAGCGAGATCTGCGAGAACTTTACGGTTGATTTCAATACCTGCTTTGTTCAAAGCGCCCATCAAGGTGGAATAGGTCATACCTTCCAAGCGAGCAGCAGCATTGATACGCTGTATCCACAGTGAGCGGAAAGTGCGCTTCTTGTTACGACGGTCGCGGTAAGCGTAGGTAAGTCCCTTCTCCCAAGTATTCTTAGCTACGGTCCAAACATTCTTTCTTGCTCCGAAATAACCTTTAGTCTGCTTCAGTATTCGGGTCCTTCTTGCTTTTGATGCTACATGATTTACTGATCTTGGCATAGTTTTTCTCCTTTTAAATTGTTTGACTAAAAGTTAATTAACGCAAGTTGAGCAAGTCGCGAACCTGCTTAACATTTGCAGAGTCAACGAGGGTGTAACCTACTAAGTTTCTCTTTTGTTTCTTTGTTTTCTTAGTCAAGATATGACTATGGTAAGCATGATTACGCTTAATCTTACCAGTTCCAGTGAAGCTGAATCTCTTCTTCGCACCGGAGTTTGTCTTTAATTTTGGCATTTTTTGTTAATTTTAAATGGTTATTTATTTACTTCTGTGGCAACGTATATACCAAGACGTTACGCACATTCCAATGTTTATTCTTCGTTTTGGAGTTTCTTCAATGCATCCGAACCATTCTTGGCATTGTCGAACAAGCCTCCCTTTGGTTTGTCATCTGCTGACGTACCGTCAGTAGGAACAACCTTTTTAGCGGCCTTAGCTTCAGCTATTGCCTGTTCACGGTCACGCTTTTGCTGGCTTTTCTTCTCTACTCCAACCTTCTTAGGCGCAAGATACAAGAACATTTTCTTGCCCTCCAGCTTCGGCATCTGCTCAACTTTTCCGTAATCTTCCAAGTCGTTGGCGAAGCGAAGAAGCAACACTTCTCCCTGCTCTTTAAACAAGATGGAGCGTCCACGGAAGAAGACATAGGCGCGAACCTTGTTGCCTTCATTGAGAAACCCTTGTGCATGTTTCAGCTTAAACTGATAGTCGTGCTCGTCAGTCTGCGGCCCGAAACGTATTTCCTTCACCTCTACCTTCACTTGCTTCTGCTTCATTTCCTTAGCACGCTTTTTCTGTTGGTAGAGAAACTTACTATAGTCGACCAAACGACAAACTGGCGGTTGAGCTTTAGGAGATATTTCAACGAGGTCAACTCCTTGCTGACGAGCTAAATCCAGAGCTTTCTTTGTCGGCATTACCTGCGATCCATCGTCACCTACAACACGCACTTCCCTTACGCGAATCTGTTCATTCACGCGGTACTGATTACTTAATTTGTCATTCTTCATTCAACTATATTAATGTGTTTACTTTCGCTAAACGGCTGCAAAGTTACTGATTTTACCACAATTAGCAAAATATTTAGATGAGTTTTTATTGTAGTTATATATACAAATTGACGAGAAAACAAGGAAATTACCTCCTTTCAAAGGTTATATTCTTGTGTTCTCGTCAACCCAGTCCACAGATATTTCAAGGTAATTTTTAATCTTTTGGATGGATATTGGTTGCCTCAAGCATTTCGGACACTTCACTGTTTATACGCGCAGCGAAGTCTTCCATCTTCATAGTAGCTTGCTCACCGCCACCCTGTTTACGCATGGATACAAGTCCTTCAGCAGCTTCTTTCTCTCCAACAATAACCATGTAAGGTACACGCTTCAACTCGTTGTCGCGAATTTTACGGCCTATTTTCTCGTTACGGTCATCGATAGTAGCCCGAATATCTTGCTCCGTGAAGTACTTAACTACTTGTTGAGCATAATCATTAAACTTCTCTGAGATAGGAAGAATGGCCACCTGCTCGGGTGTAAGCCACAAGGGGAAGTGCCCAGCTGTATGCTCAATGAGCACAGCCGTGAATCGCTCAAGCGAACCAAATGGTGCTCGGTGTACCATCACTGGTGTCTGTTTGGTATTGTCCTCCGCCGTATATTCAAGTTTGAAACGTTGTGGCAGGTTGTAATCCACCTGAATGGTACCCAACTGCCAGCGTCTTCCAATGGCATCTTTCACCATGAAGTCGAGCTTAGGACCATAGAATGCAGCTTCACCATAGGCCACCTTAGCATCCAATCCCTTCTCCTTGCAAGCCTCGATGATGGCCTGTTCACTTTCTGCCCACACCTCATCAGAACCGATGTATTTCTCTTTATCGTTAGGATCGCGTAGACTAATCTGCGCTTCAAAGTTATCGAAATTGAAAATAGTGAATACCGCTTGGATGATATCCATCACGCGAAGGAATTCATTCTTGACCTGATCAGGACGACAGAAGATGTGCGCATCGTCTTGTGTGAACGAACGAACGCGCGTTAGTCCATGCAGTTCGCCGCTTTTCTCGTAACGGTAAACCGTACCGAACTCAGCGATACGCAGTGGAAGATCTTTGTACGAACGAGGTTTGCACGCAAACACTTCACAGTGATGCGGACAGTTCATGGGTTTCAACATGTACTCTTCGTCATCCTCGGGTGTATGGATGGGTTGGAAAGAGTCTTTACCATAGTGGGCATAGTGACCACTGGTGACATACAAATTCTTGCTTCCAATATGCGGAGTAATGACCTCTTGATAGCCAAATCGCTTCTGTATTTTGCGCAACATCTCGTGCAAACGCAAGCGAAGTTCTGTTCCTTTTGGCAACCAAATAGGCATACCCTTGCCCACACGGTCAGAGAACATGAAGAGTTCCATTTCCTTTCCAATCTTTCGATGGTCACGTTTCTTGGCTTCTTCCAGCATCAACAGGTACTCATCCAACATCTTCTTCTTGGGGAAGGTAATGCCATAAATTCGAGTGAGCTGTGTATTTTTGGCGTCACCACGCCAGAAAGCGCCTGCGACACTTGTTATTTTAACAGCCTTAATCAAACCAGTGGACATCAAATGCGGCCCCCGACAAAGGTCTGTAAAATTACCTTGCGTATAGGTAGAGATGTTTCCATCTTCCAAATCTTCAACGATGTGTTCAACCTTGTACGTCTGTCCGTCTGCCGTAAACTCATTGACAGCGTCGGCCTTGGAAAGCTCACGTCGAACAATTGGCTGGTTTTTCTTGGCCAATTCCATCATTTTTTGTTCAATCTTAGGGAAATCATTCTCTGAGATAGGAGTGCCATCGGCCGTCTGAACATCATAGAAGAAACCATTTTCTATCGCAGGACCAAAGCCAAACTGGATGCCTGGATACAGTTCTTTCAATGCTTCAGCCAACAAATGAGCCGAAGAGTGCCAAAAAGTATGCTTGCCTTCATCGTCCTCAAAGCGATACAATGCGATAGTAGCATCTTCGTTGATGGGCCTATTCAACTCAACTGTCTCACCATTAACACCGCAAGATACAACGTTGCGAGCGAGAGCCGGTGAGATGCTCTCGGCGATTTGTAACCCAGTTACGCCCTTTTCGTACTCACGTACCGAGCCGTCTGGAAATGTGATTTTAACCATAACAAATTAGTTTATTTATCTTAATCGACACAAAAGTAATGTTTTATTTTGAGATAAAACAACGATTTGGTTTGTTTATTCCTATAAAAAAGGAGTTTGATACCAAAGGGGAAACATAGCTGAAACCTAATACGACAGCTTATTTTTTCGCCGTTTTTCGTTTGATAACGCCATAAGCGTCGTAAATACCGAGTTCTCCCGCCTTGCTCAAGTCGGCGATTCCGGCATTCTTGGTATGCGTATTTTCCAACCGAATGATTCCTCGATTGTAATAAGCCTCAGCCAATCGACTGTCCAGTTCGATGGCCTTGGTATAATCGTCGATAGCCAACTGATAGTCTTTGCGTGCCGCATGGAAGTTGCCGCGGTTATAATATAGGTAGGCATTCTGCCCATCCAGCTTGATGGCTTGATTGAAATCATCGAGCGTCTTGGCTGCCTTCAACTGGATGTCAACGCCATGCGAGGCATTAAAATCGTTCATCATGAACTGACATACGGCTCTCTGCCAGTAGGCAATGGCCGAAGTGCTGTCTTGATCGAGATAGACATTCAGGTCGTTGATAGCCTCGTCAAAGTTCTGAGTTACGCTATATGCCACGGCACGTTGCAACAACCAAGCATGCACAGCCTTCATATCCTTCGCATCTTGGATAGAAGCCGACAGCTGATCAATGAGAGAAAGAAACGCCTTTGACTGCTCTTCGGTCAGCTGGGCGGGGTTACAAGTGATGTTAAGCGGATATTTCAGGTGGTGCAAATCGTTAAAGTCTTCTATTTCTTTGTTGAATGCCTGATAGGTATTCATGCCATTATGATACGGCAGATACGACACTTCGAACATCGGCATGCGTGCGACATCCACCTTGCGATGCTGAATCTGTCCCCGATACTCACTCTCGTATTCGCGCTCTACCGTGTTCTCGTCGGCCACAACGATTTGATTATACTTTTCGGGATCAATCTCGCTGCGCTTACGCATGGCCTTCAATTTGTTGTTGCTCCAGCGTTTTTGAACGCCACTGCGCTTGTCCATCTGCGCCTTGAAGATACGAAATTCGTCCATTTCGGCTTTTGCCGTCATGCCCAACCGGCGATAACAATTGGCACGATAGGACAATCCTGTCCAGAAATTAGGGAACTGATCTATCACTGCCGAATAGTCACGAATGGCCGCACGCAAGTCGCCAGTCCTGTCGTGTAGCAGTGCTCGGTTAAAAATGGCCATCACGTTTTTCGGCTCCATCTTGATGACGAAGTCAAAATCTTCTATCGCCCGGTTGTCATCACCCAGCTGCATACGCAGCAATCCCCGATTGTAGTGAGCCAAAAAGTCGTTCGGTGCCAAATCGAGTGCCAGGTCATAATCGGCCATTGCCCCACGAAGATTGTTGTAATTAAGTCGGGCCAAGGCGCGGTTCACATAGTTGTTGGCCAGATTGGGCTTCAGATGAATGGCCTGAGAGAGTTCCTCGTCCGCATCCTTCCACTTTCTTCGAGCCAGACTGATATAGGCGCGTGTGGTCCATGTGTTGCCATCGTAAGGGTCTATCTTCAAACTCTTGTCCAAAGATTTGGCTGCTTGCGTGGTATCTTTCTGATGCAGATAGATTTCGGCTTTCAGCGAATAGGCATTGGCTGCGTTAGCCCATTTCTGCACGATGGTATCAGTCTGCAGCAACGCCTCGTCGTATTTCTTTTCGTTCATCAGACAGACCGCCCGATTAAACCAATAACTTTGTTGTCTGGGTTGCAGCCTGATGGCCCTATTATAGTCGGCGATGGCCTCATCATATCGCTCTTGTCTGATCTTGGTGATGGCCCTCAGGTCAAAAAACTGATGGATGTAAGGGTTCAGTTCGATGGCTTTAGAGATGTCAGCTTCGGCACCTGTAAAGTCATCCAAATAGAATTTTGCCACGGCTCGGTATTGCCATGGCTCATAAAGATAGGGTTTTAAGGCAATAATTTGGTTGAAATACTGTATCGACAGCACATAGTCTTCATAGTGAAGGGCCACCTGACCATTCCTAAGCAGCTTGTCGATATTGTATTGTGCCCGTGCCACGAGCGACAAACAAGCCATAAATATGATGACTACAT
>ERZ772969.812-NODE-812-length-27402-cov-4.091381_pt1 | contig 27402 bp, 22 predicted proteins | sample MGYA00511676_ERZ772969 | MGnify/ENA primary metagenome ERZ772969 (study PRJEB29015, sample SAMEA2737651) | human gut metagenome | biome: human gut; feature: human-associated habitat; material: faeces | place: China | collected 2012 ... | reverse complement strand
GAGCTGCTTTAACTGCTGACGAGATCGCAACCGAGGCTGATTTCTTTTGCTTTGGTACAAACGATCTGACACAGATGACATTCGGATTCTCCCGTGATGATGCAGGTAAGTTCTTAGACGCTTACTATGACACCAAGATTTTCGAGAACGATCCGTTTGCAAAGTTAGACCAGACAGGTGTCGGCAAGCTGATGGAGACAGCGATCAAGCTTGGCAAGCCGGTAAATCCGAAGCTTCATGTCGGTATCTGTGGAGAGCACGGCGGAGATCCGTCTTCCGTAGAGTTCTGCCATAAGATTGGTCTGGATTATGTATCCTGCTCACCGTTCCGTGTGCCGATCGCAAGATTAGCCGCTGCACAGGCAGCAATCGCAAGTAAATAGTTGCAGGGCAGTAGGAGGCTGCGGCTGCAGCGTGCACAGAGCAGCGATAAAAATAATATATACATTATTTTTGGGAGAAGGTAATGGATAAAGAGAGCGTCCCTGTATCAGATCGTGCCTGATACAGGGACGCTTGTGTGTTTGGAATAAATCTGATATACTTTACTCCATATATATAAAACAGGGAGAGTAGGTTATGAAAGAAAGAGAGACCTTTGGTTCAAGACTCGGATTTATTCTTGTTTCTGCAGGCTGTGCGATCGGGCTTGGAAATGTATGGAAGTTTCCTTATGTTTGCGGACAGTATGGCGGTGCGGCGTTTATTTTGATCTATCTGGCATTTCTTCTTGTACTGGGACTGCCGATTTTAATCTGTGAATTTGCGGTCGGCAGAGGAAGCAGAGCTGGTATGGGAAAAGCTTTTGAACGATTAGAGCCTCATGGGGGATGGTGGCATCGTCTAAAGTGGATCAGTATTCTGGGCAGTTATCTTCTTATGATGTTTTATACGATGGTCAGCGGCTGGATGCTCTACTATGCATACCGCATGGCGGCAGGAAAGCTGTCGGGTCTTGATTCTGCGGGAGTTTCTGAAGCCTTTTATGAGATGCTCGGAAACGCGCCGCTTTTGTCTGGCTGGATGATCGCGGCAGTCGTCGTGTCATTTGCAGTTTGCGCCATGGGGCTTAGGAATGGAGTAGAGAAAATCACAAAGGTCATGATGAGCCTTTTGATCGTCTTGATCGTGGTGCTTGCCATAAATTCTCTTTTGCTGCCGGGGGCATTGGAGGGGATCAGATTTTATCTTGTGCCCAATTTTGAGCTGGTGAGACAGCAGGGCATCGGCGTGGTTGTTTATGCCGCAATGTCGCAGGCGTTTTTTACTCTGAGTATTGGGATCGGGGCAATGGAAATCTTTGGGAGCTATTTAAAAAAGGAGCGCAGTCTGATGGGGGAGGCAACAGGGATCATTCTGCTTGATACCTTTGTGGCTCTCATGGCAGGTTTTATCATTATTCCGGCATGCTTTGCCTATGGCGTAAAGCCGGATGCCGGACCGTCGCTGCTGTTTATTACGCTTCCGAATGTTTTTGATCATATGAGAGGCGGAAGGATCTGGGGCATATGCTTCTTTGTTTTCATGTCCTTTGCAGCGCTGTCTACCGTCATCGCGGTGTTTGAGAATATCATCTCTTTTTATATGGATATGGGAGACTGGAAAAGAAGTAAGGCAGTGGGCTTTAATATGGCGCTTATCATTTTGCTGTCGTTTCCGGCAGTACTTGGCTTTAATCTGCTTTCCGGTATCGAGCCGCTTGGTGCGGGAAGTACGATTATGGATTTGGAGGATTTTTTGGTGTCATCGAATCTCCTGCCGCTGGGAAGCATGGTATTTGTATTGTTTTGTTTGAATAAAAACGGTTGGGGCTTTGAAAATTTCATTGCCGAGGCAAATGACGGAGAGGGCAGAAAGCTTCCGGCTTCCAAATGGCTGTGGTGCTATATGCAGTATCTGCTGCCGTTTGTCATCGGTGTTGTTTACTTAAAGGGTTATTATGATATGTTTAAAGGCCGCCCGGCGCCGGTGCTGACCGGTTGGATGGCATTTGCCGTGCTCTTGCTTGTTTTTGTTTTATGGACGTCATTGCACGGATTGAAGAAAGCAAGGGCTTAAAGAGCGTATGATAGTTTGCGAGTGGAGGAGCATATGAAGGACATGGAGCGCTTAGAGCGCATGGATGAGAAGGATTTTAATGAAATATGGGAGATTATGGAACAGAGCTTTCCTGTCGATGAACGCAGGACCTGTTTGGGGCAGAGAGAATTGCTCAAAAATCCATACTATCGTCTTTACGGTTATCGCAGGGGGGGAACGGTTGCCGCGTTTTTTGCTGTATGGCATTTAGAAAAACTGGCGTTTGTCGAGCACTTTGCAGTGGATGGGAAGTTCCGAAACGGGGGACTTGGCGCGGGGCTGCTGCAGGAATTGCTGCAGGGGCTGGCGGTACAGACAGTGCTTGAGGTAGAGCTGCCGGAGCGGGAGATTGCGGCACGCCGCATCCGTTTCTATGAGAGAAACGGATTTGTGCTCAATCCCTATGAGGATTATGTGCAGCCGGCGCTCTCCGCGGAGGGGGAGGAGCTGCCGCTTTTGCTTATGACCTATCCCTCCGCAGTAACACGGGCAGAGTATGAGCAGATTCGCAACGAGCTGTATCGCAAGGTATATGGGCTTTTGGTTTAAAGCGAAAGTGTAAGCTCAACCGGACAGTGGTCAGAACCGAACACATCCGTATGGATTTTTGCACCCGTCAGTCTGTCATTTAAGGCGGCGGATGTGATAAAGTAATCAATACGCCATCCCGCATTCTTTTCCCGTGCCTTAAAACGATAGGACCACCAGGAGTAGGCGCCCTCGGTGTCAGGATAAAAATACCGGAAGGTGTCGGTGAAGCCACTAGAGAGCAGCGTTGTCATTTTTTCGCGCTCCTCGTCGGTAAAGCCGGCATTTTTTCTGTTTGTCTTGGGATTCTTTAAATCAATTTCTTTATGTGCGACATTTAAGTCTCCGCACAAAATCAGCGGCTTTTTGGCATCAAGCTTTTTTAGATAAGCGAGGAAATCATCCTCCCACTGCATGCGGTAAGGGAGTCTTGCAAGCTCGTTCTGGGAATTTGGCGTATAGCAGGTAAGCATATAAAAGTTCTCATATTCCAGTGTGATGACACGTCCCTCGTGGTCATGCTCCGGGATGCCGATGCCGTAGGTGACGGCGAGCGGCTCTTTTTTTGTGAAAATGGCAGTGCCGGAGTAGCCCTTTTTTTCGGCATAATTCCAGTACTGGTGATAGCCGGGAAGCTCCAGCGTAATCTGCCCTGCCGAAAGCTTGGATTCCTGAATACAGAATATATCCGCATCTGCGGTGTTGAAAAAGTCCTCAAAGCCTTTTTGCATACATGCGCGAAGTCCATTGACATTCCATGAAATTAGTTTCATAAGCGGTCTCCTTTGTGTTATGATATAGCAGACGATGCTGCCACAAAGATTATAAACGTTTTTTCTAAAATGCACAAGGAAAAACAAAGAGGGGGCGCGGCGGGGGTAGATGACGTTCCCTTGGGCAGGCAGATGGGGGAGCACAGATCAAAGAAATAGAATAGGAAGAATAACGGATGATAGAGATCATTGGAACAAAAGAAACGCGAACGGTCAGGGAGCTGTCGGGAGAGAAAAGTTTGCTTGCATTGCTGCAGGAGGAGGGGCTTGCGCCCGGTGCGCCCTGCGGAGGGAGAGGCGTGTGCGGCAGGTGCAGGGTCCGTTTTTTGGAAGGCGTGACAGAACCGACAGAGCAGGAGCGCAGGCTTTTAACGGAGGACGAGCTGGCAGAGGGCGTCCGGCTTGCGTGTGAAGCGCGCGTGAGTGCGCCGTGCCGTATTCGCATCGAACCGGATGATAAAAATCTGGCGGTATTGCTGGATGGCGAGGAGGGAGCGCCTGTTTCTTCTGCCTCTGAAGACAGCAGGGCAGGGTGGAGTGAGGCAGACTGTGCGATTGTCGTGGATATTGGCACTACCACGCTTGCGGCGGAGCTGTTTTGTTTAAAAGATGGGCAGACGCTTGCGACGGCGTCCGGTGTGAATAGCCAGAGAGCTTACGGGGCAGACGTATTGTCGCGTATTCTGGCGTCAAATGAGGGGAAAGGGGCGCTGCTCCGCGCCTGTATGCAGAGTGATATTTTAAAGCTGATGGAGCAGCTGCTGAAAAATGCCGGGCACGCAGTGACGGTGAGACGGCTGGCACTCGTGGGGAATACGGCGATGTGTCATCTTTTGCGCGGACTTTCCTGTCAGGGGCTGGGACGCGCCCCCTTTACGCCCACCGATCATTCTTTGTTTCAAAGCAGCGCCGCCAAATTGCTTGGGTCATGGGACTGGGAGGCGGAGGCAACGATTCTGCCGGGGATTTCCGCGTTTGTCGGCGCTGATTTTGTGGCGGGAGTTTTTGCGAACGGGCTGATTTCAAAAAAGGGGCCGTGTCTGTTGCTTGATATTGGAACAAACGGCGAGATGGGCGTATGGGATGGGCAAAGGCTTTTGGTGACTTCCGCGCCGGCAGGACCGGTTTTTGAGGGAGGAACTGTTTCCTGCGGGATCCCAGGCATACCGGGGGCGATTTCCCATACGGCATACTGGGGCGGACGCTTTTTGTGTGAAACGATCGGAGAACAGCCGCCGATTGGAATTTGTGGGAGCGGGATGATCGATCTTGTAAGTGAGTTGGCGGCGCACGGCTATGTGGACAGGAACGGAACGCTGAAAGAGCCGTGGTTTACAAACGGTATTTCGCTTGCAGAGGGCGTATCTTTTCTTCAGAAGGACGTGCGCGAGGTGCAGATGGGAAAAGCGGCGATACGGGCGGGCATTGAAGTGCTGCTCTCTACAGCAGGGGTGAAAAAAGAGGAATGCGCGCAGATTTTTCTTGCGGGAGGCTTTGGCTATTTTATCCATGAGCAGCGTGCGATCCGTCTGGGTCTGCTTCCGCAGGAGTTTGCGGGAAGGATCAAGCATGTGGGAAACAGTGCGTTAAAGGGAGCGAAACGGTTTCTTTTGGAAAACGGAGCGGGCGAAAGGGAGCTTGCGCAGATTTGTGCGCGCGCAGAAGAAGTTTCTTTGGCAAATCATCCCTTGTTTCAGGAAACCTATGTTTCTCAGATGCTCCTGTGAGCAGGATGAGGCTTTGTGCCTGTAAGGGAATGCATTGTGACAGAATTGACAGAAATTTTTGTTGCGTGTATAATAAGGACAGAAAATTGTTCTAAATAGAACAATATAAGTGAGGAGATGCCTGATATGGAACAGAAGAATGAATTTTTGGGAACGGAGCCGATCGGAAAATTACTGTGGAAGCTGTCAATTCCCGCGATCGCGGCACAGATCATCAATCTGCTTTACAATCTTGTAGACCGTATTTACATCGGACATATGCCGGAAAACGGAGCGCTTGCGCTGACGGGCGTTGGTGTGTGCATGCCGATCATTATGATCGTGAGCGCATTTGCGGCGCTTGTCAGCAACGGCGGTGCGCCGCGTGCTTCTATGGCGATGGGAAAAGGAGATTATGACGAAGCGGAGCGTATTTTAAGCAACAGCTTTTCGCTGCAGCTTGTTATTTCTTTTCTTCTGACGATCGTGCTGCTTTTATTTAACAGACCGCTGCTTTTGACCTTCGGAGGAAGTGAGAATACGATCGGATATGCGACGGCATATATGAACATCTATGCGATCGGCACGGTGTTTGTGCAGCTCACGCTCGGAATGAACGCCTTTATTACGGCACAGGGGTTTGCAAAAACAGGGATGCTGAGCGTTTTGATCGGAGCAGTCTGCAACATTATTTTGGATCCGATCCTTATCTATGGCTTTGATATGGGTGTGCGTGGAGCGGCAGTCGCTACGGTGCTCTCGCAGGCGGTGTCAACGATCTGGGTGTTGTGCTTTTTGACAGGTAAGTGTACTCTGATCCGAATACGAAGAAAGTACATGCGGATGCAGGCAAAGATCGTGATCCCCGGCATCACGCTTGGTCTGGCGCCATTTATTATGCAGGCAAGCGAAAGCATTATTATCGTATGCTTTAATGCCTCTCTGTTAAAATACGGCGGAGATGTTGCGGTGGGCGCAATGACGATCCTCTCAAGCGCGATGCAGTTTTCCATGCTGCCGATGCAGGGACTCGGGCAGGGAGCGCAGCCGATTTCAAGCTATAATTACGGTACGAAAAATGCAGCGCGCGTAAAAAAGACTTTCCAGCTTCTGCTGCTTTCTACCGTGATTTATGCTGTGACGATCTGGGCGCTTTTGATGCTCTTTCCGCAATGGTTTGCAATGATCTTTGCAAAAAAGTCAGACATGGAGCTGATCCTCTATACAAAAGACGCGCTTCGCATCTACTGTGCGGCAATGGGGATTTTCGGCATACAGATGGCTTGCCAGTTTACCTTTATTTCGATTGGAAACGCCGGCGCTTCGATCATGGTCGCGGTTATGCGGAAATTTGTGCTTTTGCTGCCGCTTATTTATCTGCTCCCTAAGATATTTCAGGAGAACAAGGCGCAGGCAGTTTATCTGGCAGAGCCGGTTGCAGATATTTTAGCAGTCATATTTACCGTGATATTATTTTATTTCCAATTTCGTAAGGCGCTGCGCAAATTAGAAGATAGTAATTGAAAAGAAGTGTCAACTCTGCTATGATAAAAGAAGAATAATGGTATTTGAAATATTCTGTACCTTTAGAGGAAGACGGGGTAAGGAAGATGAGCGGAAAGAATCAGATACTGATGGTAGAGGAGACGGGAGCTGACCGCGCCGCCCTAAGAGAGATTTTGGGATCGGATTATGAGATCATAGAAGCAGAGAGCGTGAAACAGGCGCTTGCGATTTTAAATGCAGCGGCAGGGCCGGATGAGTTTTCGGCTGTGCTGCTGCACTTTGTGCACCCTAAGCGGGGGGCGTATTCTTTTTTACAGGAATATCAAAAGACAGAGACTTACCGGAGGATTCCGGTCATTATCGCTGCCGAGGAGGGGGATGCTGCCGCGGAGCGGGAATGTCTGACGCTCGGTGCATGGGATTATGTAAGAAAGCCGTACGATCCGCGCGTGCTGAGTCTGCGTCTTAGGAATATCATTGAGAGAAGTCAGCAGCAGATGAGCCGGGAATTAAAATATCGTGCAAATTTTGACCGTCTGACAGGTATTTATAACAAAATGCGGTTTTTTGAGGAGACAAGACTGCTGTTAGACCGCTATCCTAACGGGCATTTTGCATTTCTGCGCATTGATATTGCCAAGTTTCAGCTGGTCAATACCTTTTTTGGAGTGAAGGAGGGAGACCGGCTGCTGCGCTATATTGCGGATGTGCTGCAGGAGTTCAGCGGAAGAAGTCTGCGTGTCTGTTATGGAAGGATTGAGGCGGATATTTTCTGTATGTGTATGCCGTACCACAAGGAAGCGGAGCTGGAAGAATTTATCCGGTATCTGCGCAGCCGGATATGGAGCTGTCATCCGGACTATGATCTCGTTCCGACGGTCGGCATCTATGTGATCGAGGATTCCTCGCTCTCGATTGACCGCATGTACGACCGTGCAAATCTCGCCGTAAAGCAGTGCAAAGGAAATTATATCCGCAATTACGCATTTTATACGCCCGATATGAGCGAAGCGCTGCTAAAGGAGCAGCGGATTGCAGGACGTATGCAAAATGCGCTGGAAGCGGAGGAGTTTGTGCTCTATCTGCAGCCCAAATATGATCTGCAGAATAATACGATCGAGGGGGCGGAGGTTTTGGTGCGCTGGATGAGTCCCTTGGAGGGTGTGATACCTCCCGGAGAGTTTATCCCGATTTTTGAGCGCAACGGATTTATCACAAAGCTTGATTTTTATGTATGGGAAAAGACCTGTCAGCTGCTTGCAAAGTGGCTGCGGGAGGGGAGAAATCCGGAGCCGGTGTCTGTGAATATTTCCCGTGTGAGCCTTTATAACCCAAGGCTTGTGGAAACGATCACGGGGCTCGTCGATAAATATCAGATACCGCCGCGTTTACTTCAGCTTGAGCTTACGGAAAGCGCGTGCACGCATAATCTGCAGGCGATTCATGAGATGATGGAGAAGCTGCAGCGGGTCGGATTTTCGATTTTGATGGATGATTTCGGAAGCGGCTATTCCTCTTTGAATGTCTTAAAGGATATTACCGTTGATATTTTAAAAATTGATATGAAGTTTCTCTCGGATACCTCCAAGCAGGGGCGCAGTGAGAATATTCTTGCGTCGGTGGTGCGCATGGCAAAATGGCTTGATATGCCTGTGATCGCGGAGGGTGTTGAGCGCAGGGAGCAGGCGGATTTTTTGCGGAGCATCGGATGTGAGTATGTGCAGGGCTATTATTTTGCAAAGCCGATGTCGGTGGAGGATTACGAGACGCTTGCATTTGCACATAAGGGAAATCATGACGTGCAGGAGCTGCCGGTTGAGACGAATGCGGACAGCCTGTGGACCTCAACCTCGCAGATGGAGATTTTATTTTCGGATATGCTGCAGGCGGTTGCGGTCTATGAGTATGAGGATCAGTCGGAACAATTTGATATTATACGGGTGAATAATGCTTACTACGAGCTGTTTGGCTATCAGGATATTGACGATGCGCAAAAGAGTATTTTAAATTCGGTGGATATTGACGGGCAGAATACGCTAAAGGCTGCATTTCGCGAGGTGGTAAAGACGCGGGAGATGACAGACTGTGAGTTTGTGCGTCAGAGTGAATCGGGAAAATGGATGTGGATCCAGCTAAAGCTAAAGTACATTAACCAGGTCGGAAAAAAGCATGTCATTTTCGGTACGCTGACAAACGTCACGGAGCAAAAGGAAATCGACAGGGAGCTGCAGCGCTACAGACAGGCGTTTGCGGTCCGCCCGCATGAAGAAAAAACACTGCTGATCGCAGACGATATTGAGTTGAACCGGGTATCGCTCCGCTGTATCTTTGAGGAGAAATACCGTGTGCTGGAGGCGGAAAACGGAAAAGCGGCATTGGAATGCCTAAAGGAGCATCCGGGCGAGGTCGACGTGATCCTGCTCGATTTAATGATGCCGGAGATGGATGGGATTGAATTTTTGCGTTACAAGAAAATGGACACGCAGACTGCGGGTATCCCGGTTGTGATCATTACCTCGGATGATACGACAAGACGTCAGGCACAGGCAATGGAGCTTGGGGCAGACGACTATATTGTAAAACCGTTTATTCCGGAAATTGCAAAAAGGCGTGTGCACAATGTGCTTGAGGCACAGCGCAGATTAACGGGAGCGCTGCAGCGATACAGTGCGGATGATGTGCAGTCAGGGGCATCGCTGTTTTCCGCACAGGGAGTGCCGGATATGGGAATCAAGGCGCTGCTGCTTGTGGAGATCAATAATCTTTCGGAGATCGCCGACGCTTATACCTACAAGGTGGCGGAGCAGATTTCCTATATCGTGGCAGAGCGGTTAAAGCGTCATTTTGTCCGTGGAAATATTGTTGCGCGCTGCAGCCGCAGAGAGTTCGTCATTACCTTTATGGAGTCTCTGAAGGATGAGGAGCTGCTGCTTTTGTGTCGTTTGTTTCTGCGTGATGTCGGAGAGATCGGTGCGGACGGTATTCAGCTTGACTGTTCGATCGGAGCCGTGCTTGCAGAAGGGGAGGGAGGGAGCTTTGCCCAGCTGGCAGAGCTTGCGGATCAGGCGCTTTATGAGGCGCTCCAGAAGGGAAAGAACCAATTTGCAGTCCGCACGGACTCATAATGCAGGAAAGGAGCGTTTCTCCAATGGAAATCTATGTGATGGAGGTCGGAGAGCTTTTCGGAGAGCATATGCCATTGGAATTTTTAGAGATGCTCACGCCTGAGAGGCGCGAAAGGATCAAACGTATTCGGGCAGAATCGGAACAGAGAAGGAGTGTGGCAGTCGGTCTGCTGTTGGAGTACGGACTGCGGCAGCGTGGGTACTCTCTGGTTTGTGATGACGGCTTGCGGAAGCTTGGGCTTTCGCGTGAAAAGCATGGAAAGCCATATGTGACGGGGACCGAGCAGCTTTTTTTTAATCTTTCACACAGCGGAGGTTATGCGGCTGCAGTATTTTCCGGTCAGCCGGTCGGGATTGACGTTGAACGGATTCGGTCGATCGGTCTTGCTCTCGCAAAACGCTTTTTTGCGGCGGAGGAGTATGCAGCGCTTTGCGCTGTCTCTGGCGCATATGGCACAAGCAGGCGGCTGGATCGGGAATTCATACGACTGTGGACAAGAAAAGAAAGCTACATCAAAGCGGTAGGCGAGGGAATGCACCTGCCGCTTGCTGATTTTTCTGTACTATCAGATACAGTGAGGTATGGGCAGTTTGGTACCTATTATTTAAAGACATGGGAGATTTTTGATGATGCAGTGCTCTCTGTCTGCGCAGGCAAGGCGATTGAGTCACAGGTACGACACATTTCCTTTGATGAGCTGTCGCGCGTACTGCTGTGCGAAAGAAATCTGCTGCATTGATATGCAATTTTTCACACTCGAATTTGTGCGGAGGCGTCACAAATTCAATCGCAGAGGCGAATTTAAAATTCGACTCGCGTTTCCTTGCGATAAATCGCTTCGGAATGGAGGTTATTATGTATGATGAATTGACAGAGCAGGATATAAAAAAAATGGAGGAGGAGATTGAGTACCGCAAGCTTGTGGTGCGTAAGCAGGCGTTAGAGGCGGTAAAAGAGGCGCGTGCGCATGGCGATCTATCCGAAAATTTTGAGTATCATGCGGCAAAAAAGGACAAGAACCAGAATGAGAGCAGGATTCGTTATCTGGAACGGATGATCAAGACAGCGAAGATCATATCTACAGATTCCGCGGACGATGAGGTTGGGATGAATAATACCGTGACTGTTTATTTCGAGGAGGATGATGAGGAGGAGATTTACCGCATCGTGACAACGGTGCGCGGAAATTCTCTCAAAAATTTGATCAGCAATGAATCGCCGCTTGGAAAAGCACTGCTTGGACATAAGGTTGGGGACAGAGTCCGGGTAAAGGTCAATGAGGGATATTCTTATTTTGTAGAGATTCGTCATATTGAGAATACGGTCGATGATGGAACCGATCAATTGCGTAGCTTTTAGGAAAGGGGAACATATGAGGCTAAAAGAGCTGTTGGAGACAGATGAGATCACGATTTCCTGCGAGCTGTTTCCGCCAAAGCAGGGAGCGCAGCTTGAAAATTATAAAAAGCTTGTGGCGGAAATGGCGGCGTTAAAGCCGGCATATATGAGCGTTACCTACGGCGCAGCCGGCGGAACCTCCGATTATACGGTGGAGCTTGCCAACGAGATATGTCATGTGAACCATATTCCGGCGCTTGCGCATCTGACCTGCGCATCTTCAACAAAAGAAAAGGTAGCGTCGGTGCTTAAGGAGTTAAAGGAAAAGAAGATTGAAAATATATTAGCGCTGCGCGGGGATATTTTGCCGCAGACTTCGTTTCCGCTTCCAAACCAGTATCATCATGCGAGCGAGCTGATCGCCGAGATCAAGCAGCAGGGCGATTTTTATATCGGAGGAGCCTGTTATCCGGAAGGGCATCCTGAGGCGGAAACGATTTTTGAGGATTTGGACCACTTAAAAGAGAAGGTTGACGCGGGATGTGAATTTTTGACTACACAGATGTTTTTTGATAATCATATTCTCTATAATTTTATGTATAAAGCATTAAAGAAGGGGATTGATGTGCCGGTCGTGGCAGGTATTATGCCGGTGACAAACCGTGCGCAGGTGAAGCGGATTATGAAGCTTTCGGGTAATCTGGTGCCGCCGCGTTTTCTTGCGATCGTGGACCGGTTCGGCGATCATCCGGCGGCGATGAAGCAGGCGGGCATTGCCTATGCGACGGAGCAGATCATCGACCTGATCGCTAACGGAGTCAATCATGTGCATATTTACACGATGAATAAGCCGGATGTGGCGGGCGCGATCTTAAATAATCTCTCGGATATTTATGTGCGCGGGAGGGATTAAAACGCACGGAAAATAACAGAGAGTAAGCATGTAAAAGGAGCAGTGGAAACAATGAAGCAGGAAGTATTGAGTAGAAGGCTGACAGAACTGATTGCCGAGACAAAGCAGGGAAAGGTGCATTGGATGGTGGAGCTGCAGACCACGGAGGCAAATGAGGAGGAGCAAAAGCCGCATGAGACGGAGGACGGTATTGAGTGGATCGTTGACGAATGCTATGTGTCCTACTGCTGCAAGTACAGAGGTGAGGAATTTTGCTTTATTACCTATGAGCTGATCAAGACAGCAGGCACGCAGGTGAAAACAAGTAACCTTGTATTTGTGCCGCCGCTTGGCATCCGTTATTTTGATCTTCGTACCTTGCTGCCAAGCAGCGTGGAAACCTCGGCGGTGCTGATGGAGCAGATCCATCAGTTGTGGAAGCTTTTGCTTGCGATGTACGAGGCGGATAAAAGCAGCGTAACCCTGCATGCCCGTTCGGGAGTGCTTACGATTGAGGATGAGCCGGGCTTTGAACGATGAGAACAAAGAAGTTAAGACACAATTCTATCCAGCCACAGTGTGATTGACCGGAGTATTTTGGTTTGATTGGAAAAGGGAGCTTATCGTGACAGATAGCTCCCTTTTCCAAAGGGCTGCGTCTTCTTAAGTCGGCAGCTGCCGTTTTTGCTTGACATAAAAGCGGATCGCGAAGCATGTCGCTCGTTGTTATTGTTTGCGCACCGGCTTTGCATGCTGCAGGGACTGTGTGACGTCATCCAGAGAGCAGCCGCTCTTTCGTACAGCCGTTTTTAAATCTTCAAATTCCGGCTTTGTTTTTTCTATTCCATAGCCGACACTTCGCTTGATGCGGATTTCTCCGTAGGGGGATTCCAGCGTCTGAAAGGAGGAATCCAGCTTGGCGCGTTCAAAGGTCTGGAAGCGCACGCCGCGCGTGGTAGTGTGCAGGAAAAACAGCCCAGTAAATTTTTCGCGGTCGTTTGGCGTACAAAGGCAGGTCAGCAGAACGCCCGGACGATTTTTTTTCATCTGGATTGGTGCGGTCCAGACATCAAGTGCACCCGCTTCTGTAAGCAGCTCAACGGCAAGTCCGATCGCCTCGCCCGTCATATCGTCAAGATTACAGGAAATTGCAAGTACGGTGTCATCACAGGGAAAGCTGTCCTCGTCTTCAGTGGAAAGAAGGGAAGCGCTTTCGCCCCAAAAGGCACGGACGCAGTTTGCGATCTCAAAATCCTTTGTACCCATACCGTAGCCGATTGTGGTTGTCGTCATAGCAGGCATCGGTAAAAAGCGTGTGACATAGTGCTTTAGGAGCGCGGCGCCGGTCGGTGTACACAGCTCGCTTGTGACAGATCCCATATAATAAGGAATGCCGCGCAGGAGCTCGGCAGTAGCCGGAGCAGGCACCGGAAGCACTCCGTGTGCGCAGCGGATAAAGCCGTTGCCGACATGGACCGGGGAGGCAAGGATCTGCTCCGGTGCAAGCATATGGATCAAAAGTGCGCAGCCTACGACGTCGGCAAGCGCGTCAAGCGTTCCAACCTCATGAAAATGGATCTGCTCCAGAGTCGTCCCGTGCACCCTCGCCTCTGCCTCGCCGATGAGGCGATAGATGGCGCAGGCGTCCTGTTTCACCTCGTCCGCGAGGGGAAGGGAGCTGATCTTCACTAAAATAGAAGCATAATCCGCGTGAGGATGCTCGTGTTCCTGTGTATGGGAATGAGCACCGTGCGTGTGTGCGGGATGGCTATGTACATGCGTAGGATGCTCGTGCATAGCATGCACATGTTCACCGCCCGCTATGGTATCATGCTCCGTATGTGTGTGCTCCGATTGCGTATGATTGTCTAGCTGAGAGGGCGGACAGTGACTGTCAGCGTCTGTCTGCGGGGCGGTCTCCTCACTGCCCAAAACGGAAACGCGCATATGCGTACCGTGTATGCCGCATTTGACGGCAGGCTCTGCGGTGATGCTGACCGAAAAGGGGGCGAGTGCCTCATTGATCGTCTGTAAAAACAGTTCCTTTTGCGGGCAAAGCTCATAGAGCGCGCTCATCAGCATATCTCCGGCAGCGCCCATATGGCATTCAAGATAAATCGTTTTCATAAGAATATCCTCCTGCTTTTTATTTACTGCACATGTGATTGATCATGCTGGCGAGATAGCCGGCGCCAAAGCCGTTGTCAATATTGACGACAGAGACGCCGCTCGCGCATGAATTGAGCATGGATAAAAGTGCGGAGACGCCCTGAAAGCTTGCGCCGTAGCCGATGCTTGTCGGTACGCCGATGACCGGACAGTCGCTTAGTCCGCCGATCACACTGGCAAGCGCGCCCTCCATGCCGGCAACGGCAATGATGACATTCGCGCTGCTGATCAATTCCAAATGAGAGAGCAGACGGTGAATGCCGGCAACGCCGACATCATAGAGGCGGACAACCTCATTTCCGAGCGCCTCTGCAGTCAGGGCAGCCTCCTCGGCGACCGGAATATCGCTTGTCCCTCCGGTTGCCACAACGATCGTTCCGCTCGCAGAAATATGGCTGTGCCGATTGACGATGCCGATGCGTGAAGCCTCGTCATAAAAAAGAGAAAAGCGCGCGGCGAGATAGGAGGCGGAATCAGGCGCTAAGCGCGTGATCAGGATGTTTTCCGGGCAATGCAAAAGCAAGCTTGCTACAATGCCCTCTATTTGTTCCTTTGTCTTGGAAGCGCCGTAAATAACCTCCGGCACGCCCTGCCTGATCTCGCGGTGGTGATCCACCTTTGCAAAGCCTAAGTCCTCATAGGGGGTCAGCTTCAGCCGGGCATACCCTTCGCCGGCAGTAATTTTGCCCTCCTCAATATCTGTCAGAATCTGGCGGATGTGTTCATTCTCCATAGTATATGTGCCTTTCTTTTGCTTAGATAAATTTATTATACATAGTGCAAGAGAGGAATGCAAGAGAGGGAGGATTTGGAAAAATAACGCCGGTTATGTATTGACAAGCGTCACGCTTATGCATAGAGTAGAAAACAGATGATCTCGGTATTCTTTGTTATTTTCCGCAGATATGGGAAAGCGACGATACGGATGCCGTCTGCCGTGCTGAGATTCAGAATGGTTATAGCTGCGGGGATCCCATGTCGGTCGTGAGCGCGCATGCTTCCGTCTGCCCAAACCATCAGAACCTGCAGAGCACACCGTTGGAAACGAGATTCCCCATAGCGGCGTTTGGGGTTTGCAGCTATGAGTACAATCTTTGTGAGACGAGCGAGGAAGAATTTGCGGCTGTATTTCATGGAAAAAACAGAGACAGACAGGGCTTAAGTCCTGTTCCGCTTTGCCCTGCTCATGCCGCCTGTCATATGAGAGATCTCCCTGCTGTCGGAGGGCTGCTCGATAAAGCAGGCGCGTTTGACGGAATCCTCCCCATAGCGGCCGCGGATTTGATCGACGGCAGAATTTAATCTGGAAAGCTTTTCGTTGCGTGAACTCTCAAATAAATCGTACTGCTCATACTGCTCTAAGGTTGCCCGGCTGGTGTAAACGCCGAGCAGCCGGATCGGCGTGCCGTCCCATGCAGCATGAAACAGCTCACAGACACAGGTGTAAATACGTTCTGTGATATTTGTGGAGGAGGCGAGCGTAGTCTGACGGGAGGTGTTACGAAATTCACAGTCCGTGATCTGGACCTGTACGACACTGATATAGGCGCCGGCGGCGCGAAGTCTTGCCCCGACGGTTTCACACAGCGAGAGGAGGACGCGCTTTGCAGTCGCCTCGTCGGTGACGTCGAATGGGATTGTCATGGAATTGCCGTATCCCTTGTTGGCGGGTTCACTGTGTGTTAAGGGGACGGCTTCGATGCCGTTGGCATAATTCCAGAGCGTGTCTCCATGCGCCTTTAGGGCAGAGACGATGCGGGAGCGGTCTGATGCTGCAAGCTCCCCGATCGTTGTGATGCCAAGACTGCGCAGACGGTTGGCAGAGGAGCGGCCCACAAAGAACAGCTCCTCAATAGGAAGCGGCCAGAACTTTTGGGGAAGCTCGTCCAAAAAAAGCGTATGCACACGGTCGGGTTTTTCAAAATCAGAAGCCATTTTGGCAAGCAGACGGTTGGTAGATACGCCGATATTGACCGTGAAACCAAGCTCCTCATAAATGATACTTTTTAATTTGTGGGCAAATGCGACGGGATCACCGTAAAGGAGCCTTGTTCCTGTCATATCACAAAACGCTTCGTCAATGCTGTAGGCTTCCACGGAGGGCGCGTATTTGCGCAGCAATTCTAAAAACTGTGCGGAGCGCTGTACATAGAGATCAAAATGAGGCGGGTATATTTTTAACGTCGGGCACTTGCGCCGCGCTGCGGCAAGCGGCTCGCCGGTGCGTATACCATAGCGCTTGGCAGAGGGGGATTTTGCAAGAACAATGCCGCGCCGCAGCTGTTCATCCCCTCCGATCACTGCGGGAAATGTGCGGATATCAGGAGCAGCCGCATCCTGTTCGAGCCTCCAGACGGCGTCCCAGCTTAAAAAGGCAGAATTGACGTCAATATGATAAATCACGGTTTCCGGCATGAAAGGACCTCCTTGTATGAAAAGATGTCTGTCGATGTGTCGATAGAAGCATTATAGCAGGGAATCGAAAGAATGTAAATAAAAATCGAACAAATATTCGGTTTTACAGAGGGATTGCAAATGCAGATCGCAGAGCCGCAGCCGAAATAAGGATGGCGGTCCTCTGCGTCAAAACGCTTCGGAATGGAGGAGTAATATGAGACTTCGTATCTATGCCATGACGCATAAAAAATTTGAGACACCAAAGGATGAGCTTTACCAGCCGCTTCATGTCGGGCGTGCGGGAAGTGGGGATTTGGGCTATCCGGGAGATGACACGGGAGAAAATATTTCTGCGTTAAACTGTTATTACAGCGAGCTTACAGGGCTTTACTGGGTATGGAAAAATTGCAAGGATCAGGACGCCGTCGGCACCTGCCATTACAGGCGCTACCTACTCAATGAGCATGAGAAGATTTTTACAAAAGCCGAATATGAAAAGCTTTTGGGGGAGTATGATCTGATCACGACGAAGCGCGTCAAGCTGAATCATTCATATTTTGACGGATTTTCGGCAAATCACAATCAAAAAGCGCTCGTTGCGGCAGGGGAAGCGATTCGGGAGCTTCATCCCGAATATCACGAGACGTTCGTCCGTCTGGTCAACGGTACGGAAACTTATTTTGGAAATATGCTCGTTGCCCGTAAGAGCCTTTATGATGCCTACTGTCAGTGGCTGTTTTCCATATTTGCACTTGTTTCGGAGCGCATCGAATTGGAGACCGGCGAGGACGCCTATCATAAGCGGGTTTTTGGCTTTATCTCAGAGTTTTTGCTGCTTGTATGGGTGACAAAGCAGGGGCTGCGCGTGAAGGAATGTAAGGTTGGAATGCTGGGGGAGAAGGCAGAGACGCGCGAATTAAAGGAGCGTCTGGCAGAATATTTCCTCCGCCGGGATATTGATGGTGCGAAGACCTATTTTCTGAAGCGGAAGCAGGAGCGGCCGGATGTGCTGATGGAGGCGTCCGATGTGACGGGAGAGCTGCGTCTTAGTATGCAGGTCATCGCAACGGCGGGGCTGGAGCGTGCGGCGTGTGGCGGCAGCATTTTAGATAGGGAAAACCGCTTCCCGGAGCTGATGCGGATTTTTGAGGGGATTAACCGGGCGGTGTATCAGACGCGGATCGGCTGTCTGCGGGAAGAAGATATTGATTTTTTAAAGAAGCATCAGATTTCCAGGACAGCGCTTGAGGTGGCGGTACAGCTTCCGGGAGATAAAAAAGAGGAGACAAAGCGTGTGCTGGAAGAAATTTTTAAGCACATGGAGGAAGAAGAAACACATTTTTCTATAATATAATTATTAATTTTTATAGAATGTCTTGAAAAAAATAAAAATTTCTGTTACCATAAACGAGTTGCTTCTTGTAGATGAAATTCTAGGAGCGGCTGGCAACCGTAGTCTAATGGATAGAACACCGGACTCCGACTCCGGCAATGCGGGTTCGATTCCCGCCGGGTGCATTGTTAAGAGATACAGCAGGAGGAGACGCCTGCTGTTTAGTTTCGGAAAAGAGCAGTAGTGAGATGCGCACGCAGGTGCGGCGTCTGTTGTTGACATGAGGGAAGCGCACAGAGCGTGAGAATCGTTGTTTGTCGGAAAGGTACGGTGGATAAGAATATGGAAAATTCTAAGTTAAATGATAGATTAAAAAAACAAAAAAATGATAAGATCCTTCAGTTTATTAAGGAAAATATCCGTTATTTTGCGGCGGGTGCATTGTTTGTCGTTATGGTGACAGTGCTTGCGATGTGTGCGAAGCCGCAGGAGGGCAAGACGCCGGAGGGAGATGTGCCTGCCGTTACACAGGAGTATGAGGTGGATGCACATGCGGAGGTGAATGCGCTGATCCAGCAGTATTATACCGCCTATGCCGCAGGGGACGTGGCGACGCTTAGTACGCTTGCAACTCCGGTTTCCGCGAACGAGCAGAGCTATATTACAATGTTCAGCCAGTATGTGGATGAATATCAGAATATCAAGTGCTATACAAAGCCGGGCTTGGACGAGAAGTCCTATCTGGTTTCCGTTTCCATGGAGATTAAATTTACCGGAGTTGATACGCTTGCACCGGGACTTGATTTCTTTTATGTGAGAACAAACGAGAGCGGCGCGCTCTATATTGATAATCTGTACTGTCAGTATAATCTGGCGAATCAGGAAAATGCGCTTGATACCAGTGTGCAGAATCTGATCGGTGAATTTGAGGATCAGGAGGATGTGATCGCACTGCAGAGCGAGGTGCAGACGAGGTTCGATGAAGCGGTAGCGGCAGATGCGAATCTTTCCGCGATGATAACGACTACGATTCCGGATGCGATCAATGGCTGGGTGACACAGCTTGCACAGGCACAGCCGCAGGAGCAACCTCCAGCTACAGAAGCACCGCAGGAACCGGTACCGGAGCAGCCTCCGGCTACGGAAGCACCGCAGGAGCCGGCGTCCGAGCAGCCGCAGGAGCAGCCTCCGCAGGAAATGCTCTATGCAGTAGATACCGTTAATGTAAGAGCCGCAGCAGATACGGCTTCTGAGAAGATCGGAAGTCTGGAAAAGGGAGTTGCGATTGCGAGAACTGCCGTCGAGGGCGAGTGGAGCAAGGTCAATTACGGAGGCTACGAGGGCTACATAAAGAGCGAATATCTGTCAGCAGAGCCGCCAGCAGCCGATGCAGCGGCAGACGCAGGACAGCCTGCGGATACAGGCGCAGCCCTTTCGGAGGGAACAGAGGTTCAGCTTAAGGATACGGTAAATATCCGTGCAAGCATGAGCGAGGATTCCGAGCGTATCGGTACGGCATATTCCGGTGAGAAGGTAACCGTTATCATGAGCTATGCAGAGGGCTGGACAAAGGTTACATGGAATAATAAGACAGGCTATATCAAATCATCATTATTACAGTAGGAGTAAACGGAGACTTTTCAAGACGAAGTCTCCGTTTTTTCACAGGAGCGTACATGGAAGAACAGGGAATCCGGATCAATAAGTTTTTAAGTGAGGCGGGCGTTTGCTCCAGGCGGGAAGCGGACCGTCAGGTGGCGGAGGGAAATGTCACGGTGGACGGCAGGAGAGCAGAGGTCGGCACGCGGGTACTGCCGGGGCAGAGCGTCTGCTTTTGCGGCAGAGAGGTCGCAAAGGAGGAGGAGATGATACTGCTGGCGCTTTATAAGCCTGTCGGCATTGTCTGTACGGCAGAAAAGCGTGAGAAGAATAATGTCATTGACTATATCGGTTATCCGAAGCGCATTTATCCGATCGGAAGGCTGGATAAGGACTCGGAGGGACTGCTGTTATTGACGAATAACGGGGATATTGTCAATAAGCTGATGCGCGCCGGAAATATGCATGAGAAGGAGTATCTTGTGACGGTGGACAAGCCAATAACGGAGTCCTTTTTGCGCGGAATGGCAGGCGGGGTTCCCCTGCGCGAGCTTGGTGTTACGACGCGAAAATGCCGGGTGGAACGCGTTGGCAAACGGGAGTTTCGGATCATATTGACACAGGGCTTAAACCGTCAGATCCGCAGGATGTGCGAATATTTTGGGTATCGTGTCGTAAAATTAGTCCGTACCCGTATTATGAACATAGAATTGGGCAACTTAGAGAAAGGGAAGTACCGTGCAGTTACCACAGAGGAGTATGGCAGGCTTCAGAAATTGCTGCGTGGTTCCTCGAATGAGACGGTCATCCCGCGGCAGGAGGATAAAAAGAAATGACGCCAAAAGAGAGAATTGCTGCGCTGCGTGAGCAGATCGCATATCACAGTGACAAATATTACAATGAGGATGATCCTGAAATTACAGATCATGAATTTGACATGCTGATGCGGGAATTAAAGCAGCTTGAGAAGGAAAATCCGTCTCTGGTGACTGCGGATTCGCCGACACAGAAGGTCGGAGGGACGGCAAAGCGGACCGCAGGTGTTTTGGTGCGCCATAATGTACCGATGCTGAGTCTGCAGGATGTATTTTCCAAAGAGGAGGTCTTGGAATTTGTCGAGCAGATGAGAGAGCAGCTTGACGATCCCCAGTTCGTGGTGGAGTATAAGATCGACGGGCTTTCACTGGCGCTGCGCTATGAGAACGGTACGCTTGTTTTGGCGGAGACGCGCGGAGACGGGATCAATTTCGGAGAGGAAGTGACGGCAAATGCGCTGGCGATCGCAGACGTTCGCAAAAAGCTAAAGGACGCGCCGGAGTACCTTGAGCTGCGCGGCGAGGTTTATATGAAAAACGACGCTTTTGAAGCGGTCAATGAAAAACAGGAGCTTCTGGGGAAGAAGCCGTTTGCCAACCCAAGAAACTGTGCAGCCGGCACATTACGTCAGCTTGACTCTGCAGTGACAAAGGAACGCGGGCTCTCTCTTTTTATTTTTAATATCCAGCAGGTGCGGGGAATGGAGATTAACACGCACACGGAGGGCTATGAATATTTAAAGAAACAGGGGATCACCGTGATCGATGATTACAGGGTATGTGCAACAGCGGACGAGGTCTGGGCGGCGATCGAGGAGATCGGTGAGAATCGCGGAAAGCTTGGCTACGACATTGACGGGGCGGTGGTAAAGGTCAACCGCTATGAGGATCGTGAGAAGCTTGGAGCGACCTCTAAGGTACCGCGCTGGGCGGTCGCCTATAAATATCCGCCGGAGGAGAAGGAGAGCCGTATTTTAGATATTGAGCTTTCAGTCGGAAGGACCGGAAGAATCACTCCGACTGCGATCTTTGCGCCGGTCCGTCTTTGCGGGACAACTGTCTCAAGGGCGACGCTGCACAATCAGGATTTTATTGACGAGCTGGACATTGGAATCGGCGATACGGTTGTTGTTTATAAATCGGGAGAAATCATTCCAAAGATCAAGGAAGTGAAAAAGGAAAAGCGGCCGGCAGACTGGAAGCGTTTTGTAATTCCCGACAGTTGTCCTGCGTGCGGAGCAAAGACAGAGCGCGAGCGCGATACGGCGGACATCAAATGCACATCACCCAACTGTCCGGCGCAGCTGGAGTGTCATATCATTAATTTTGTCGGCAGGGACGCGATGGACATCAAGGGCTTTGGTACGGTTTCTATTGAAGAACTGATCCGAATGGGGTATATTAAGGATATTGCAGATATTTACAGGCTGTATGAACATAGAGATGATCTGATCGCACAGGGAATTATCGGAAAAGAAAAAAACACGGACAAGCTTTTGGAGGCGATCGAGCGGTCAAAGCAAAACGACGGCTACAGGCTTTTGACAGGCTTTGGAATCCCAAATGTCGGGAAAGCGGCGGCGAAAGCGGTGATGAAGCATTTTCAGAAAATGGATCGTCTTATGGAGGCAACGACGGAGGAACTGACGGCTGTCAACGACATCGGAGAGGTGAGCGCGGCATGCATCAGGAGCTTTTTCACAGAGGAAAAGAATCGCGCGATCATTGCGCGTCTAAAGGACTGCGGCGTCAATATGGATGCCGCCGAGGATGAGACGGTCGATTCGGTATTCAGCGGAAAAACAATCGTTGTCACGGGCACACTGCCGACGCTTGGGCGCAAGGAGGCGCAGGAGCTGATTGAGCGCTGCGGCGGAAAGGCATCAGGCTCTGTCTCCAAAAAGACAGATTATGTGCTGGCAGGAGAAAATGCCGGCAGCAAGCTTGTAAAAGCACAGGAGCTTGGAATTTCGATTATTTCCGAGGAAGAATTTTTGGCGATGTTAAACAGATAGAGAGGAATCGGATATGCCAATCAAAACACAGAGTGATCTGCCGGCAAAAGAAATATTGGAGAAGGAAAATATATTTGTTATGGATGAGAAGCGAGCGGTGCATCAGGATATACGATCGATCGAGATCGGGATCTTAAATCTGATGCCGTTAAAGGAGGAGACGGAGCTGCAGCTTTTGCGCTCCCTATCGAACACGCCGCTGCAGGTAGATGTGACTTTTATCACAGTCTCCACACATGAATTTAAGAATGCCTCTATGAGCCATTTGAAGAAGTTTTATGAAACCTTTTCGGATATCAAGCACCGTTTTTTTGACGGATTGATCATTACGGGTGCGCCGATCGAGCAGATGGAATATGAGGATGTGGATTACTGGGGAGAGATTTGTGAGATTTTTGAATGGACAAAAACGCATGTCACGTCTACGCTGCATCTTTGCTGGGGAGCACAGGCAGGGATTTACTATCATTACGGCTTGAAAAAGCATCTGCTGCCAAAGAAAATGTTTGGCGTGTACGAGCATCGTGTGATGAACCGAAAGGTGCCGTTAGTGCGCGGATTTGACGATTGCTTTATGGCGCCGCATTCGAGACATACCGAGGTGCGCGCAGAGGATATACGAAGGGTACGGGAACTGACGATTCTGGCAGAGTCTTGCGACGCGGGCGTATTTTTGGCGGTTGCCGACGAGGGGAGGAAAATCTTTGTGATGGGTCATCCCGAATATGACCGCATGACACTGGATAAGGAGTATAAGCGCGACAAGAATAAGGGGCTTTCGATCGCGCTTCCTGTTAATTATTATCCAAATGATGATGATTCGGCAAAGCCAAAGCTTCAGTGGCGTTCTCACGGCAATATTTTGTACAGCAACTGGCTGAATTACTACGTCTATCAAGTGACACCTTATGATCTGGCGGGAACGCCGTTTTAATGCGGCGGCTTAGGGAATTTACGGAAACGGCACTGTGAGGGTATATTGTAAACGGCAATATACCCTCAAATTTTTGACATAAGAGTGGCTCGCGAAGCGTGTTGCTCGTTGTTTTACATAAATTACGGCAGAACAAGCGAAAAACAGACGCGTAAAAAATACTTGCGGGGCGCATACTTCCATGCAATTTGGACTTGCTAGCCATCTGAGGTGAGAAAAAGCATAATAGATACCGGAAGGAGGAACACATAACATGAGATTAGGACAGACAATTACAGAAATACGAAAAGAAAGAAAAATGACACAAGAAGAATTTGCCCAAATTTTTCATGTTACAAGACAGACCGTATCAAATTGGGAGAAGGAAAAAAATTAGGCTCTTCATTAGGATGTGTGGTATAGAAAATCGGCTCAAAGCCGCATAAAACTTGAAAAAGCATATGGGCTCTATTAAGATTTTTTTGTCTAGGGAAACGCTGATTAATTAACTTTATTCTCGGCATTATTCCAGTTTGTCAAGTTTTTATAAAAACCAAGAGGATTTTTATCTCAGATACCTGTTATATCCTCTTGCTATTTATCCTTTTTTGAGGATATTCCCTAAAAATGGGCACAATTATGCTGTACACCCTATAAAGTCTTTTGTTCTGCCAGCCCTGCTGCACATGATAAGATTTGCACTGGCAAACAACATATGGAATCGATGCATGTTTTTTGCGATTCCACGATATACAACTTTTGAGTATCCCATCTGCTTCTTTACAATGAGAAATGGGTGCTCAACCTTACAGCGGACGGCGGACTTTTCATGTTCCATTTTTTTGTCCCAGTTAGGACCTTTGAAATCATCCGCCATTTTGAGACTGGACGGACGCTTATTTACCCGGAACTCAATCTTGGATTTCTTCTCATCATCCTTAATTGCAGGTTGGCTGACAGCTCCAAGATATCCGGAATCGCCATATACAACCTCATCATCTTCTCTGATGAGATTTGCCGTTTCTGTGACATCATGCATATTTGCAGATGTGCCAGTTATTGTATGAACATACCCACTGCCTGCATCAACACCGGCATGTACCTTCATTCCGAAGTACCATTCATTGCCCTTCTTTGTCTGATGCATTTCAGGATCACGTTTGCCCTCCTGATTCTTAGTGGATTTTGGCGCTGCTATAAGGCTTGCATCAACAATAGTGCCACCATGCATCATAAGACCGGCTTTATCGAGGCGGCTGTTGACATCATCAAACATTTTCTCGCCAAGCTTGTTTGTTTCAAGCATATGTCTGAACTTAAGCAGGGCAGTCGCATCCGGTACTTGTTGTTCATGGAAATCTATATGCATAAAGGAACGCATAGCGTAACTGTCGTAGATAGAATCCTCGATTCCTTCATCGGACAGATTAAAGCATATCTGCATGAGATACATGCGAAGCATGGTTTCAATACCAATCGGTTTGCGACCACGCTTGTTAGCGAAATAATACGGGCGGATCATTTCTACCCAGTATGACCATGGGATGATTTCTTCCATGGCATCAAGGAATTCTTCACGTTTGGTTTTTTTCTTGCGATTGGAGTATTCCATATCAGAAAATGTAAGTTGATTCATAGATATACGACCTTTCAGTTGATATCTGTATTATATCAAAAATTATGATGAAATGCATGAATTAATCAGCGTTTCCCTAGAAAAAATCGTAAAGGAAAGAGTCACCACATGCTCAACAAAAATTCTATCAAAACTATCCTAAATGTCAAGCACACTTGTATTGATAAAGTTACTATGCTCGCAGATACCTCTATCATGATTGAGGTGCATGCCACCAAAGGCGAGCAGTGTCGATGTGGCATTTGTGGAAAAAAATCAAAGTTCTATGACAATGGTAATGAAGGTGCCAGAACCTGGAGAGCCTGCGACTGGGCAGGACATAAAGTTATTCTGGTTGGCCCCTCTTGCAGAGTCAATTGTAAGGAGCATGGTGTCGTTACATGCCGCTTCCCTTGGGCTAGACATGGTTCTCGCTTTACACGTAAATTCGAGGAACAGACTGCTTGGATGGCTGTTAATTGTTCTCGTGTAGCAGTTGCTGCATTCATGAGAATTTCATGGAATACAGTAGGTCCTATCATCGAACGTGTTGAGAAAGACCTTGATATTAATCCAAATGCAAGATTTGATAACCTTGTTCGTATTGGTGTTGATGAAACAAGCTATCGCAAGGGACATAAATACATCACAACAGTCGTTAATCATGATACGGGCAATGTCATCTGGGTTGCCAAGGGGCATGGGAAAACTATTTTTGAGCAGTTCTTTAAGCTGCTTACACCAGAACAGAGAAACAGCATTCAGCTGGTATCTGGTGACGGTGCTAAATGGATTGATGAATGTATAAAAGAATACTGCCCGAATGCTAACCGTTGTGTGGATCCATTCCATGTTATTGAATGGGCAATGGCTGCTCTTGATTCGGTTCGAGTAGATGCTTGGCGAGAAGCAAAGGCAGCCACAAAGGAGCAACCAAAAGCCAAAAGAGGTCGTCCCAAGAAGGGCACTCCATCAAAAGATACCACTGCCACAGAACTCAAAAATTCTAAAATGGCATTGGGTAAAGCCTCTTCAAATCTCACTCCTAACCAACAAGCTAAGGTTGAGTGGATAGCAAAAACAGACCCACGATTGTATCGTGCATACAAACTCAAGGAAGCTTTACGTCTAGGGAAACGCTGATTAATTCATGCATTTCATCATAATTTTTGATATAATACAGATATCAACTGAAAGGTCGTATATCTATGAATCAACTTACATTTTCTGATATGGATTAACCAATGCAAGGATTGAGGCAATAAACAACAAGATAAAGCTATCAATACGAATGGTGATATTGTCAATATTACTTTACACATTTTCTGCACGGAATCTTTAAGCCACCTGCTCCAATGATTCATAATACTGTTTTCTTTTGAGCATTGGAGGTAGCCCACCGTTAGCTGCGCATACTCTTCGGGTGTTCCAGTAGATGATGAAGTATCTCCAGATGAGAGTCTTCAGTTCCCCGATCTTCATCTTTTTTGTCTCGTATCTGCCATACAAAAGTTCCTCCTTCATCCTCGCCCACATCGCTTCACAGCGTGCATTGTCATGGCATCTGCCTCCGTCACTGTTCATGCTCTGTATGATCCCGGTACGGGCAAGCTCTGCTCTGTAGCATGCGCTTGTATACTGGCTTCCGCGGTCACTGTGAAGAACCGCCCCTCTGATCTTTGGGAACGCTTTTGCGGCATTGTGGACTGTAGCCACGCACAAATCTGCTTTCATGTGATCTGCCATTGCAAGTCCAAGAACTCCCAGATCATAGCAGTCAAAGATCGCTGAAACATAAAGCTTACCATCCGCAGCCGGAATCTCCGTGATATCCGTCACGCATTTCTCGAGCGGCTTTTTGGACATGAAATCACGTTTTAACAGATCTTCCGATTTCCGGGCATTTCTTTCTGCCTTTGTAATCCAATTCGGTTTACACTTGGGTCTGTGGGCCAGTCCGGTTTCCTGCATGATCCGGTAAACGGTTCTTTCGCCGGGAATCTTTTCGTCCGGAAATTTCAGTTTCAGAGCCTGGTACATCCGGCAGCGTCCATACGTATCGTTGCATTCGTCCTCTGCCACAATCCCCCGCATTTTTTCGGCGATCTCCGCATATTTCCAGGGATCATCCCGATGTTTTAAATACCAGTAAAATCCCTGCCTTGTCACACCAAGTGCATGACAGTAGAGCGCGATTTTCCCTTTCACCGTGCCGTCGTTTGTCTTCTGTGCAATAAAACGCATTCTCAGGTTTTTGTTGACCTCCGACGGCTCGCCGCGAAAAAAGCGCTTGCTTCCGCCAGAAACTCATTTTCCTCTTTTAAACGGACGATTTTCCTTGCCTGCTCCCTGTTCTGTTGTCTGAGTTTTTGCACTTCCTCTGTAAGGCTCATTGCGCTATCCGGCGTATGGCTTCCCGGTCCCAGATCCAGCCGGGCGTCTTTCGCGCGTTTATTCCAGCCGTAAAGAGTATCTGTATTGACACCAAGCTCCTTCGCAGCTTTACTAAAACCGATCTCTCTCCCCAGCTTCACAGCCTGAATTTTAAATTCCTCGTCATAAACTTTTTTCTGTGCCATTTTACGACCTCCATTCCAC
>ERZ772969.809-NODE-809-length-27413-cov-7.469917_pt1 | contig 27413 bp, 16 predicted proteins | sample MGYA00511676_ERZ772969 | MGnify/ENA primary metagenome ERZ772969 (study PRJEB29015, sample SAMEA2737651) | human gut metagenome | biome: human gut; feature: human-associated habitat; material: faeces | place: China | collected 2012 ... | reverse complement strand
CTTAAAAATCACTAGATTATAAGCAACTTTTAAAAGAGCGGTGGAATTTACTTTTTCAAGTCAGCGGCAGAAATTTCCCCCCAATTTTTGGAAACAAAAATGCCGTATGATCCGGTTATGAGCGCAGATTTTGCCGCTCCGGAATCCAAAGCATCGGCAAGATCCCGGGGAGATATTGCGCTTCAATTTGACCTTGTTTCGCAAGAATATTTGTACTATAATAACTGTTAACGGGATTTTGGGTAACTAGAATAACGTCCCATAAGGAGTAGTTATGAAATTACTGGCATATGAAGTAGACAAAAGACCATTTTTAGGTGTTTTCAATGAGAATGAAACCTGGGCTTATCCGATTTCGGCAGCGGGAATGGAATACCGGTCCATGAAGGACCTGATCCGCGAGGCAGGACCATCTGAGATGGAAATGCTGGATTATATTTCAAAAAAGGCACCGGGGGATGTGACCGGAGCAGCACCAGTGGAAGAAATTAAGATAGTTTCTCCGATCCCGGAGCCGGATCAGGATATTATCTGCCTGGGGATCAACTATATGGATCATGCGGCGGAATCTGCGAGGTTCCAGAAAGAGGAGTTTGCGAGACCTGAGAAGGCAATCTATTTCTCCAAGCGCGTCAACCGGACGAATGATCCGGACGGGATCATTCCGGCACATAAAAATTTGACGAACCAGCTGGATTACGAGGCAGAGCTTGCGGTCATCATCAAAAAAGATGCGAAAGATGTGAAGCCGGAAGAAGTAAAAGACTATATTTTCGGATATACGATCATGAATGATGTCAGCGCCAGGGAGGTGCAGACGGAACATAAACAGTGGTACTTTGGAAAGAGCCTGGATGGTTTCACACCGCTCGGCCCGTGTATCATGACGGTCGATTCCACTGCGTTTCCGCCGGTGTTAAAACTCCAGTCAAAAGTAAACGGAGAACTCCGTCAGGATTCCAACACGGGACTTTTTATCCATGGAATTGAAGAAGTGATCTGCGAACTTACAAAAGGAATGACATTAAAGGCAGGAACGATCATCGCAACAGGAACGCCGGCAGGAGTCGGCATGGGATTCGTACCGCCGAAATTCCTTAAGACAGGCGATGTTGTGGAGTGCATTATCGAAGGGATTGGAACTCTTAAGAATACTGTTGGGGAGTAAAATGAGAGGGGATTGCTTCATGCATGATCGAATGCGGCAAGAACCGGTGTGACGATAAAAAAGCACATCTCATAAAATGAAAAGTTGCCATGAAGGGAGCAAAAAAGTCAGTCAGAATGACTGGCTGCTCTTTTCGTGGCTTTTTGTTTCATAGGGAAATTCCGGAGGAACTTCCTGTGAAACAAAAAGACATTGTGCGTCTAAGATGCGCACTCGCGTGAAAGAGAAAGATTGTCGCAAACGACCGCGCGGTACAGGACTATGCCGGAGCATAATCCTTTCGGGCATCCAGCTGCCGGTAAATGCCGTCGCAGCAGCAGACTTTGACATAAGGAGAGAACAAAAGTGGAAGATATACGCGAAATGTTGAAAAAGGTGGCAGCAGGCGAATTGTCTGTGGATAACGCTGTCCTGGAACTGAAAAAGGAGCCGTTTACGGCGGCGGGATATGATGATCTGGGATTTGCAAAGCTGGACACGCACCGGAAACTGCGCCAGGGCGCGGCGGAAGTGATCTACGGGGCGGGAAAGACCCCGGAGCAGATCGCCGGGATCGTGGAAGCAATGAAAAAACGCGGGCAGGAGACGATCCTGATCACGCGGGTGGATGAAGAAAAAAGTTTAAAAACAGAGAAACTGCTGTCGGAAATCTATCCGAACGGCAGCGGATACCGGTATTTTAAGGATGCGAAGGTCGCGATCTGCGGAAACTTCCCGGAAAAAGACGGCGTCGGCACGATCGTCGTGGCGACCGGTGGGACCAGCGATATCCCGGTGGCGGAGGAAGCCGCGCTTACGGCCGAGGCACTCGGAAATCAGGTGGAGCGCCTCTATGATGTGGGAGTTGCGGGACTTCACCGCCTGATGTCCCATATGGATTCGATCATGAATGCCCGCGTGATCATCGCGATCGCGGGGATGGAAGGAGCGCTTGCAAGTGTGATCGGCGGTCTTGCGGACTGCCCGGTGATTGCGGTGCCGACGAGTATCGGATACGGGGCATCCTTCGGAGGTGTCTCTGCGCTCCTTTCGATGCTGAACTCCTGCGCGAGCGGCGTCAGTGTGGTAAATATTGATAACGGATTCGGAGCCGGGTATCTGGCGAGCATGATGAACCATATGCGGGGATGATATTGGAGATAAGCGGAGGTATTTCGAATGAAAACATTATATTTTGACTGCGGAATGGGCGCTGCGGGTGACATGCTGATGGCGTCCCTCTATGAGATCTGCCCGGACAAGGCAGGATTTTTAAAGACAATGAATGAGATGGGTTTGCCGGGACTCTCTGTTGAGGCAGAACCGGCTGTGAAGTGCGGGATCACCGGAACGCATATGAAGGTAACGATCCAAGGAGAGGAAGAGGAGAGCGTGGATGTGGATCTGCAGGAGCATGTACACGACCACGCAGAGCATCACGAGCATGCTAATAACCATCATGAACATTGCCACGACCACGAAGCGGCGGGGAACCATCACCACCATGAGACTGAGGCCCATCACCATGAGATGGCCGCTGATATGGCGGACAATACTCACATACATGCATACGACCATGATCACCAGCCCGATCATGACCACCATGATGAGCACGACTTCCATCACACTCATACCCACGAGGAAACCCATACAGAAGAGGATTCCGGCCACCCACACCATCATCACGCCAGCATGGACGGGATCTCCCACATTATTGAACATTTAAATCTGCCTGATGAGGTCAAAAAGGATGTTGTTGCGGTTTACCACTTGATCGCCGAGGCAGAGTCCCACGTCCACGGTAAGACTGTCGAGGAGATCCATTTCCACGAGGTCGGCACTGCGGACGCGATCGCGGATATCGCCGGAGTCTGCCTCTTAATGCATATGATCGCCCCACAGAAGACCATCGCATCCCCGATCCATGTCGGAAGTGGAAACGTCCGCTGTGCGCATGGAATTCTGCCGGTCCCGGCTCCGGCAACCGCCTTTATTTTACAGGGACTTCCGATCTACAGCGGTACGATCAGAGGAGAACTCTGCACGCCGACGGGCGCAGCGCTCTTAAAACATTTCGTGACAGAATTCCGGGAAATGCCGGTGATGCGGACATCCGCGATCGGCTATGGTATGGGAAAGAAAGACTTTGAGCGCGCGAACTGTGTGCGCGTCCTTCTCGGTGAGACGGAAGAGAGCGGAGATGAGGTAGCAGAGCTTTCCTGCAATCTCGATGACATGACCCCGGAAGCGCTGGGCTTTGTTCAGGAGATCCTGTTTGCAGCAGGCGCCCTGGAAGTCTATACGATCCCGATCGGCATGAAAAAGAGCCGCCCGGGCATTCTCCTGACCTGCATGTGCCGCTGCGGAGATAAGGAGAAGATGATCTCATTGCTCTTTAAACACACGACAACACTTGGAATCCGTGAAAATATCAGCAGACGCTATACTCTTACAAGAACCATGAAAGAACACGAGACTCCGTATGGCGTGGTTCGCGAGAAGATCGCGGAAGGTTACGGCGTGAAACGCGGAAAACTTGAGTATGAAGACCTTGCGAAGATCGCGAGAGAGCAGGGGATGAGTCTTGGTGAAGTCAGGAAGATCGTAAAAAATAATCAGTAGAGAATGACAATAATAGTGAACTACATCGGCAATTGAATAACCGAGGATTCCGGCTTATTATCCTAAGCGGTGATTCCGGAATTATTACAGTGCATGGACTTCCTCAGCCCATGCACTGTCGATCTTTTGTTTCACAAATTGGAAATATTAAGTCCAACATTGTATCTTGCGCGGCTTTTGTGTCGGGCAGTTTACCATTTTTTTCTATAACCATAAAAGATAGATTCACAGCATAGTTTTTAAGGTTAAACCTGAAAACTATGAAAAAACAGCATGATACAGGATCCGTATCGCCAACAAAAAAGAACCGGCATCTCATCCGCAGATGGAATACCGGTTCTTGTTACATGACGTTCTTATAACGCGCTTATTATAAATTAGCCAAAATATCTCTTTAAGAGACCAGCAAATGCCTTACCATGTCTTGCCTCGTCTCTTGCCATCTCGTGAACAGTGTCATGGATTGCATCAAGACCAGCGGCTTTTGCTCTCTTAGCGAGGTCTGTCTTACCAGCTGTTGCGCCGTTCTCAGCCTCAACTCTCATCTCAAGGTTCTTCTTTGTGCTGTCTGTAACAACTTCGCCGAGGAGCTCTGCGAATTTAGCAGCGTGCTCAGCCTCTTCGTAAGCTGCTTTCTCCCAGTAAAGACCGATCTCCGGATAACCTTCTCTGTGAGCAACTCTTGCCATAGCGAGGTACATACCAACCTCGGAACATTCGCCGTTGAAGTTTGCTCTTAAATCTTCAAGGATATCTTCACTTACGCCCTTTGCAACACCAACTACGTGCTCGGAAGCCCATGTCATATCGCCGGACTGCTCAGTGAACTTGGAAGCCGGAGCGCCGCACTGCGGACATTTTTCCGGAGCAGCCTCGCCCTCATATACATAACCACATACAGAACATACAAATTTCTTCATAGTATTTTTCTCCTTTTTAAGATTTATTATCTGGGATCAGGGAGTATCAAAATCTCTGATCGTAAATGATGCAACATGGATGACAGTTATTTTTAAAAAATAATAGTAACTGTTATCGTTATTATATTCTAATTGACAACGAATGTCAATAGAATTTTTGAATTTTTAGCTTTTCTTTTTCAGACAGTCCTCGCATTCGCCGTAAAAGAAAACAGTGTGGGAGTCAACGCGTCCCGGAAACGGGGCGGAGAGAAGATCCGATGTATCATGAACCAGATCGAGAGGCATATCAATGATCGCTCCGCAGGTCCTGCATACAAAATGGTAATGTGGATCAGTATTGTAGTCAAAGTGCTCTGAGCCGTCCCCGCTGGAAAAACGCTGGATCTCGCCCATATCCGCCAGAAGATTTAAATTGCGGTACACAGTCCCCAGACTGATTTTTGGATAGTCTTTGCTGATCGTCACATAGACGGCATCGGCGGTAGGATGATCAGTGCGGTTCTTCAGGCATTCCCGGATGGACTCACGCTGGCGGCTGAATTTTAATGCTTTCATGGGAAACCTCCTTTCTGGATCATTTCTAAATTTAAATAGACAATAATAATGATAATTGTTACTGAAATAATAACATCATAACTTTTGAAAGTCAAGTATCTGTGATAAAAAGTTACAAAACAGAAGAACAAAAATTCCTTGAAAATGAAATGTGAGGTGTTTATACTATTTCTATATCATATTTTCATAAATCAGACATCAACCCCACGAAACGGAGGTAGCTCCATGTATAACAGACACATCCGCCATCTTGTGACAGAGCTTGGAAACCGCTTGTCAGAGAAAGAATTTTTAAAAAAGATCGGCCTCAGCCGCCGCAGTATGCAGCAGCTGTTTGATAAAGACCGCTGGGAAGTGATCTTCGAGAAAGCCTTTCCGGTGACGAGACGCTTTTCCTGCGCGGAAATCCTGGAATTCTGCCGGGAAGATATGGAAAAGCTCGGAAATGAGCCGGAAGAGGGCTGGCTTTCCTTCACTTATAAATATGTGACACACATCCTGTATCCGGATGATGAATTCTCTGCGTCCGCGGCTCCCTGTGCGCCGTCTGCGCTCTACTTCTTAAATGTTCTCCAGTATTTCTTTGATGAAGAACGGAAAGTGATGCCGTTCGATCCATATGATGATTTCCGCTTTTTAACAAAAGAAGAATATGCGCATTTTGAGCGTGCGGATGAATATGAGCACTTTATCCGTGAGTTCCGCGACCAGTACGTCTACGAGATGATGCGGTTAAACCGTGAGGCGACGCCTTTCGAGACACTCGGTCATATCGCGGGTGTCCACTATGTTGCCATGACGGTAGCCCAGGGACTTTATGCGGCAGGCGTTCCGATCGATCTGGCGCTGGCATCCGGCGCGGCGGCCGGCCATGATCTCGGAAAATTCGGGTGCAAACCGAATGAGCGGGTTCCGTATCTGCACTATTATTATACGAACCAGTGGTTTACCGCCTACCATATGGAAGGGATCGGTCATATCGCTGCCAACCATTCAACCTGGGATCTGGAGCTTGACAACATCTCCGTGGAGTCCCTGGTGCTGATCTATGCGGACTTCCGTGTCAAGCAGATGCGCGGCGAGGACGGAAGAGAACTCACGAAGATCTATACACTGAAGGATTCCTTCGACGTCATCCTGTCCAAGCTCGACAACGTGGATGAAAAGAAACGGAACCGCTACCGTGTCGTTTATTCCCGTCTGTACGAATTTGAGCGCTACATGCGTTCAAAAGGCGTGGATGTGGACCTCACAGGCCATCCGGACCCGGCAGAAAAGCCGGTGGACATCGTCCTGCAGTCCGGAAAACAGGTGGTGCGCTCGTTTGTATTCTGGGGGATCGAGCACAACATCGACGTCATGCACCGGCTCGGCACCGAGCGCCAGTTCGGAAACATTCTCGAGGCGGCGCGGAGCGAGAAAGACTGGAAGAATGTCCGCGCATATTTAAACATGTTCAATGAATATTCGATTCACCTGAACCACCGCCAGAAAGAGCAGACGATCAGCTTCTTATATGAGCTCCTGTTAAACAGAGAGGGAGACATCCGCAGGCAGGCGGCGGCCCTGGTCGGAAAAATGTTCGCGGACTTCAACGCCGGATACCGGAAAGAACTTCCGAAAAACATGCCGGATCCGGATGACAAGACGGCTCTGACGCTCTGGGAAGAATACATAGCGCAGCTCGTATGCCCGGACTATCGCCTGACATTACAGCAGAAGCACCGGATCCAGAACTCCTTAAAATTTGTCATGATGTCTGCCATGGAGCGAAGCTCGGAGAAGGTCCGGGAGGAGCTGTTCGGGGTATTTATGAAATGGTTTGACAGAAAACACCGCCTCGTGGGGGATCCGGTCTTCTACCTTTTAGACTGCATCTTTTCCCTGCCGCTCGATCTCAGCAGCAAGGATGGACATCTGGAGAGCCTGATCAGTTTCGCGATCGAACACATGGAAGACGAGGATGAGAAGATCCAGATCGCTGCGGTCCGTGTCCTGAAAGTTTTGACGCAGGCGGTGACACCGGAGAGCGCGTGCTACCGGCTTGCCTGCGATGCGGCGAAAAAGATCGATCCGAAGACGATCACACTCCTCTTCCTGCAGTACCGGATCTTTACAAATCTGCGCCTTGATACGAGCAGACAGAGAGAAGTCCTGTACGGACATGACGTGGTTAGCGATATCTTCCTTGAAAACCTGAAATCGGCGACCCCGTGGATCTTAAAATCCGTCAATATCAAGTTGCTGGCAGATCAGGTGGACCATGGAAAACGAGAGCATCTGCTCCATATCTGTGCCCACTTCTCGAACCTCATCAAGGTCAGTGAGCAGGTCGGAGTCCGCCACGATGCGGGACGTGCACTCCTGCGCCTGGCCCACCTTCTGACGACGGACCAGAGGAACGAGATCGCGGTCGAGCTGTTAAAAGGCCTGGAAGTCGGCGAGTACGAGTTCTCGAAGTATATTCCGGAATATCTCGGCGAATTTGCCTTGTGGCTTCCGCCGGAACAGCTCGATGACATTATTGAGCGCCTGCATATCCTGCTCGCGAACGGAAATGAGCGGATCGTGTCCGTTGCACTCGACACACTGGGGATCATTCTGGAGTGCTATTCCAGATATCCGGTCCGCTTCCAGGAGCCGGATGAGATCGCCGAGGACCGGAGGATGAAGATCCTGGGACTGATCTTAAGTTGCCTTGCAAACTACAGAGAACAGGTCCGCCAGGAGGCGCTTCTTGTGATCGGGCAGCATATTTTCGGCTCCCAGATCCTTGCAGAGCGCGATAAGAACCGGATGTTCTCTCTGTGTGCGAAAAAACTGCTGTTCCTCCTGAATGAGAATAAAGGCGGAGAGCTCAGCCTCTACTACCGTGCGGCGACCTTGTCCCACATCGGACGTTTCATCTCCCGCTACCAGCTCTTCGGCGGTGACGTGGAGACCATGACGAGAAATAAAGTGGCATTCTTCCCGGGGACCTTCGATCCGTTCACCCTGTCCCACAAGGAGATCGCCAGAAAGATCCGTGAACTCGGATTTACGGTATTTCTCGCGGTGGATGAATTTTCCTGGTCGAAGAAGACCCAGCCGCATCTGGTTCGCCGCCAGATCGTGAACATGTCGATCGCGGATGAATTTTATGTGCATCTGTTCCCGGACAACACGCCGGTCAATATCGCGAACCCGGCGGACCTTCGCAGATTGAAGGAAATGTTCCCGAATGAGGAACTCTACATCGTGGTCGGATCGGACGTCATCCACAATGCAAGTTCCTATAAGAAAGAGCCGGAAGAAAATTCGATCCATTTCTTCAATCACATCGTATTCCGACGGGCCGGAGAAGCACATCCGACCGAGGTCTACAATGAGATCAGGGGAAAAGTCGTGCAGCTGGAGCTGCCGCGCGAGCTGGAAGATATCAGCTCCACAAAGATTCGAGAGAACATCGATAACCACCGTGATATTTCCAGCCTGATCGATCCGGTTGTTCAGGAGTACATTTACCATAAGGGAATGTACCTGCGTGAGCCGGAGTTCAAGCCGATCCTGAGAGCGAAAGCGATCGCTTTTGAGAATGCCTCCGGAAGAGACCATGCGGTCCTGGACGAGCTCGGAAATACCGTCCTCTACGGACATCCGGATGCCCAGGCGATTTTCACGAGGATCCAGGTGGAGAACGACAGCCTGCTGATCCTGAGGAACACCGTGGAAGGCGAGCGGCCGGTCGGTTTTGCAAGCTACAGGGAGATCGGGAATGATGAGCTGTACGGAGTCTTAAAGGACATGGAGCTTGCGAATCTGGTGCGCGGAAAGAGCAGCCGGGAGATCCTCCTGATCACGGGGATCTACGCGAGAGAGGAGAATACCGGGGACAGCGAGATGATCCGGGATGCCGCACAGCAGCTCCTGGTGGAGGTCGTTGCGAAAGAGCTGGAGAAGAATTACAGCTTTGCGCTGTTCGTGGCAGAGCGCGGAACGGCGGCGAAGCATGTCGTGTACGCGCTGGAAAGACAGGGCTTTGTGCGTCCGCACCTGGCAGACGAAAATGACAAGAGGACGATCTACCTGGTCGACATGCATGAACCGCTCATGTTCCTGCATAACCTGGAGACAACGATCAAGGAACCGTTTGCCAGCAATCCGGCGGTCCTCAGGGCAATCGAGAAGAATCATAAGAAACTGCAGATCGCGATGACGAAGCTGTATCCGGGAAATCTCGTCCTTTCCTTATCCTCCGGAGTCATGCATCACCGCCTTGTGGACAGGATTACGTCGCTGAACGATGTGCCGAGAGAACCGCTCGTTCCGAGACGGCTCGGAAAGAACATGTGCGTTCCGTTCGGCAAGATCCTCAGAGGAAAAGTTGTCCCGAATACGGTGACAAAGACGCTGCACACGGATAAGGTCTATGAGCCGGATCTGGAAAGCTACACGATCGAGCCGTTCCCGTATTATTCACCGTTAAACAGTCAGATCGAGACGATCCGTTCCTTCGATCGTCCGGTAATCCTGGTCGACGACCTTGTCCACAAGGCAGACCGTCTCCGGGTACTCGTTCCGAAGCTCAGGGAGACGGGGATTCCGATCAAAAAAGTCGTTGTCGGAGTTCTGTCCGGCTACGGGCGGGATCTGATGCAGCAGCTGAAGGTGCCGGTCGAGAGCATCTACTCGATGCCGAATGTGCGCCAGTGGTTCGTGGAATCGACGCTGTACCCGTTTATCGGCGGTGATACGGTGCGCCGGGAGGAAATGAAAGTTGCGGGACTTCAGCCGTCCATCAACATGATCCTGCCGTATGCGACACCGAAGCTCTCCGGCTGCAGCAGGGAGGCACTGGTGGAGTTTTCGGCCTGCTGTATCGAGAATTCCAGGGATCTTTTACAGGTCCTGGAGGCGGAGTACCGGAAACAGTACGCGAAGAACCTGACGCTGTCGCGCCTCTCCGAGGCAGTCATCCTGCCGCTCTGCCCGGATAAGGGAAGCTGCATGGAGTACGATGAGAATCTCGCGGCATCGGTTTATCTGGAAAATGATCTGGAGATGCTGCAGAGGATGAGAAAGTTTATGGTAACGATCCAGTAGGTCTGTGTATTGACTGTACTGACTGTAAAAACGGACTTGCAGGAAAAAGTCTTGTTGACGGAAGGTGTTATGAACCAGAGATACACGCCGGCATCGACCGGGGCAGAGATATCTTAATGGAGTTCTGCCTGCAGATATGAAACTCGCGAAGCGTGTTTTCACTTGTTGATAGTAAAATAGAGAGGGGCATCATAAAATGGTTACATATTATAAGATCGGGGATGCATTCTGCGCGTCCGTTCACGGCAATCTGCCGTATGAAAAAACAGAAAAACCGGCAGCGGGAACGAAGCTTACCTGGCTGTTTACCGGAGATCCGGGAAGCCGCCGCGCGTCATTTCTTGTCGATCACCCGGCGGAACTCTTTGCAGAAAAAGAGGATGTCAGCTGGTTAAATACAAACAGATTGGATGCGTCCGCAACTGACGGACAGATCGGGGAGCTCCCGCAGGAAGTCATGGACCAGATCAAGACCGGGACACTCCGCGCGGTCAACGCATCCCATCCGAAATTTAAGGAAATCCTGGCATACGAGCCGAAAGACGGCAAAAAGCGTGTCCATGTGCTGGCGATCGGCGATGTCGGAAGCATGCTTTTGACAGGACTTCACCTTCTCGGCGGAGATGTGATCTCCTCGATCGGGATCTGCGATATCTCCGACAAAGTGACCGCCCGCTGGGAGTTTGAGGAGAACCAGATCGCATATCCGTGGGACTACGACGCGATGCCGGAGGTGGATGTCGTGGCCCCGGAACATCTCTTTGACTGCGATGTGTTCGTATTTGTCGCGTCAAAGGGAATCCCGCCGGTCGGCTCCGGCGTCAAGGACGTCCGCATGTACCAGTTTGAGAATAACTCGAAGATCATCGGCCATTACGCGAAGATGGCGAGAGAGAAGAACTTTAAGGGACTTTTCTGCGCGGTATCTGATCCGGTCGATCCGCTTGCAAAGACCGCATTTCTCGAGAGCAATAAGAATGAGGCCGGGGAATATGACTGGATGGGACTTCTCCCGGAGCAGATCCAGGGATTCGGTCTCGGAGTCATGAATGCCCGGGCTGCATATTATGCAAAACGCGATCCGAGATTCAAACAGTTCCTGACAGAGGGGCGTTCCTTCGGACCGCACGGACAGGACCTTGTCATTGCGGATTCCATCGAAAATTACAACGATGAGCTCTCGAAAGAGCTGACAAACCTGACTGTCACCGCAAACCTTCACATGCGCGCCATCGGCTACAAACCGTTTGTCGCACCGGCATTCTCTTCCGGCGCGATCTCGATCTTAATGACGTTGAGAAAACAGTGGCACTGCGGATCCGTCTTCCTTGGCGGCGTCTACATGGGCGTGAAGAACCGCTATACGGATCATGGAATCGAGACGGAGGCACTGGCGCTGCCGGAAAAGCTGTACGAGAGGATCGAATTTGCGGCGGAGAACCTGGCGAAGATCGTGTAGAGGATGGGGAACGCATATTGTTTCTTTTTTATAGGAGAGTGAGACATCATGGAGAACGACAGATTACTTGTATTGTACCCGCAAAAACGTGGTTCGGAGAAAGAGCGGGCGCGGCTGGATGAGGTTTTAGAGGCGGCACTGGACGGGATCGATGCAGAGATCGTGGAGAACATGGATCTCCTGGAACAGGACCCGGAAAGATACCGGGGACGGCGGCTCCTGTTCGCAGTTCCGCTCGGAAAAAACGGCATCAACCGCGGTTACTATGAAGTCCTCGCCTGGCTGCGCGGCGGTGAACAGGTCCTTTCCGGTGCTGTCGGCGGCATGATCATCGATGCGGAGAGTGAATTTTACACGAAAGCGACGGCGCGGGAGCTGGCGGTCGCGGCGAACCGTGCCGGCTGCGCGTTTGTCGGACGGCCGCTGGTGGAAGGAACTGCCTCTCTCGACAACTATCTGATCCAGGCTGCGAACATGAACACGGACCGGTTCGGTGCCTATAAAAAGAGTGCGCAAATCCTGGCTCATGAGATCCTGGAGACAGAGTGGGAGCCGAAGAAAGAAGCACATCTGCTGGTGCTCCACGCTTCCAACCATAGAACGTCCAATACGCTGGCGATCTGGCAGAAGGTGAAGGAACAACTGGATGATCGGATCAAGATCCAGGAGGTCAACCTGCGGAACGGTACGCTTGTGGACTGCTCGGGATGCCCGTATCAGATGTGTCTGCATTTTGGTGAACAGGGAAAGTGTTTCTACGGCGGAGCCATGGTGGAAGCAATCTATCCGGCGGTCAAGTGGGCGGACGCGATCCTGCTCCTCTGTCCAAACTATAATGATGCGCTTTCGGCCAATATGACGGCCTTCATCAACCGGCTGACGGCGTTGTTCCGTACAACGAGATTTTACGATAAGGCGCTGTTTGCGATCATCGTATCCGGATATTCGGGGAGTGATCTCCTCGCCGGTCAGCTCGTCACGGCGTTAAACATGAACAAGACGTTCTATCTCCCGGGCAACTTCTGTATGATGGAGACGGCGAACAACGCCGGAGCGGCGATGAAGCTGCCGGGGATCGAAGACAGGATAAGGGAGTTCAGTGAGAGAGTCACGGATACATTGTTGGAGAAAACGCAGAAATAAAGATAAGTGAAAGGCAGACTGAAAATAGAACTGTATAGGTATGGCGGCACAGAAGAGAAAACTGTGCCGCCATATTTTATCTCAGTCAGATAAGACTTCCGCATTTTTGGATGGTGGATAATACAGATTCATCTTAGTGGGAGGAGTATGATCTCTGCTCGACATGAATTTTGAGATATTGTAATAATTGCACAATCTATGCATATATGTACAATTTAAAAGTATAATCATGCACAAATAATCGCAACAATTTTATAATTTTAAGTAATTGAACAGCAATACTTTATATTATGGAAGTAAACATTACTGATTTCGATAAAGAAAAGAAAAAAGTCGAAATTTCAGATGTTTACAAGAATTAACAAAATTTGTTGCAAAAGTTACAGACGCGTTGTATAATGAATTCGTAAGCTTCCTTTGTTAAAAACTGAACAAAGGAACAGAAAAAAGGAGGTAGAAAGATATGAGAAAGAGATTTTCCGCAGCAATTGCCCTTGCACTGTCCTGTGCGATGATGTTGACCGCCTGCTCCGGCAGCAAACCGGCAGAGACAACCGCCGCAGCTGGTGATACAACCGCAGCCGCAGCAGAGACAACCGCAGCCGCAGCTCCGAGCGGTGACGTTCAGAAGCTGACAATGGGAACCGGCGGTACAACCGGTACATATTACGCGTACGGCGGCGTAATCGCGAATGTCCTTAACAGCAAAGACATCGGTGTAAACATCAATGTACAGTCCACCGGTGCTTCAAAAGCAAATATCTACCTTGTAAATGACGGTGAAGCAGATCTCGCAACGGTACAGAACGACGTTATGGATTATGCTTACAACGGAACCGACCTCTTCGCAGAAGAAGGTGCAGCAAAAGACTTTACAGCAGTTGCAGCCCTCTACGCTGAGGTTTGCCAGATCGTTACATCCGGTGATATCAAATCCGTCGACGAGTTAAAAGGCAAGAGAGTATCCGTTGGTGACGCCGGATCCGGTGTTGAATTCAACGCTCGTCAGATCCTTGAAGCTTACGGCATCTCCTTCGACGATATCCAGGTCAACAACCTTGGTTTCGGTGATTCCGCAGATGCATTAAAAGATGGCAAGATCGATGCTTTCTTCTGTACAGCAGGTGCTCCGACAACAGCGATCGTAGAGCTCGCTACAACAAACACGATCAACCTTCTTACTGTAGACGATGAGCATGCAAAGATCCTTGCTGATGCACATCCGTTCTACACAACTTATAGTATTCCGGGCGGTTCCTACAAGGGCGTTGACGACGATGTACAGACTGTAGCGATCAAAGCTACTCTGATCGCATCTCCGAAGCTTTCTGAAGAGACCGTTTACAATATCACAAAAGCTATCTTCGAGAACAAAGATGAAATCGCTGCTACCCATGCAAAGGGCGAAGAGCTTGATCTCGATTATGCAGTTTCCGGTATTTCTGTTCCGTTCCATCCGGGTGCTGAGAAGTACTTCAAAGAAGTTGGAGCGATCAAGTAATTACCTTGAAAAACAGGAAAGCAAGATTCTTTACAGCGGCGGCAATAATCACGGCAATTATTGCCGCCGTTCTTGCATATACCTTTCGAAGCGGGGACTGTCTGGTCTTAAGGAACGGGGACACGAATGAAGAGTTTGCCCGCTTCCGGGTAAAAGAGGGGGATGAATTCTCAGTGACGTTCATCCACTCGGTCAATCAGTATCCGCTGACGGATGTCTACCAGATCCGCGACCATAAAATCTATGTGGTCCGCACCATCTACAACAATTTTGGCGCGGGCGTCCAGACGGAGCTCGAGGATGGGCAGACACTGACGTATGATGAAAACGGGGAGATGGTCATTTCCGGATTTGATAAGGAGATGCCGTATCTTTCGTACATCGTGGGTACGGTCTCGGACCATACACTCACGATCCATGGAAAAGAAATCAGTCTGAGGGAACTCTGCGGGCGAAACAGTAAAGTAGAGTTCTCGTGTGAACATAAAGGACTCTGAGACAGAAAACGTGAACAAAAGGCAGAAAGCATTCCGGAACTCTTCAGGGGTGTGAGGGAGGAAGAACGGAATGTGAAAAAAAGGAGGGATTTGTATGGCAGAGAAAGACAATATGAAAGTCAACACATCTCCTGTTGCGGATGTTGAGACCGGTACCGCGGAAGACGTCGAAGCCATCATGAAAAAGTATGATCGTGAATCGAATACCCGAGTCTGGGAAGGCGTTCCAAAACAGGTCATCCGCTATCTTCTGGCAGCATTTTCACTGTTAATGCTCTACATGAACCTGTTTGCAAACTGGGATGAGCGTGTGCGCCGTTCTCTTTTTGTAGGCGTTGTTATCATCCTTTCGTTCCTCATATATCCGATGAAGAAAGGCAGCACAAAGAAAAATTCGATCCCGATCTACGATATTATCCTCATGGTACTCGGAGCGGGTGCTTATTTCTACTTCGTTATCAACTTTAAGACGATCATCGGTCATGCGACCCGAATCAGCCAGACGGAGGTTATCGTCGGCGTGATCGGTATCCTGATCCTCGCAGAGACCTGCCGCCGCGTTGTCGGTATCCCGATCCTCTGTGTAGCGACATTCTTTATCTGCTACGCATTCTACAACGGACTCGGACAGGGCAGAGAATTTGCAGTCGTTTTAAAATCTGTTGTATACAACCTGTTCTACACGACAGGCGGTGTCATCGGTACTCCGATCGGTGTCTGCTCGACGTACATCGCACTGTTTATCCTGTTCGGTGCCTTCCTTGAGGCGACGGGAATTTCCGAGTTCTTTATCCAGCTCGCAAACTCCTTAGCAGGCGCTTCCACAGGCGGACCGGCAAAGGTAGCGGTTATCTCCTCCGCTCTCTGCGGTATGGTATCCGGAAGCTCCGTTGGTAATACAGTAACAACCGGTTCCGTAACGATCCCGTTAATGAAGAAGACCGGTTATCAGGGTGAATTCGCAGGTGCCGTTGAGGCAGCTTCCTCCACCGGTGGACAGATCATGCCGCCGATCATGGGCGCCGCCGCATTCTTAATGGCTGAGATGGTAGGCGTCCAGTACGGCGAGATTGCGATGAGAGCGATCTTCCCGGCACTTCTTTATTTCACAGGTATCTTCATCACAGTACACCTGGAAGCAAAGAGACTTGGTTTAAAGGGTATCCCGAAGGATGAGCTCCCGAAATTCGGACCGTTATTCCTTCGTCAGGGTTATCTTCTTATTCCGCTGGTTGCCCTTGTTGCAATGGTTATGATGGGCTACACGATGTCCCGTGCAGCGATCATCGCTACCGCCCTTGCAATCCTTGTCAGCATGCCGAATAAAGAAACAAGAATGAACCCGACAAGATTCATCAACGCGTTGGAGGCAGGTGGTAAGAATACACTTTCCGTAGCTGTTGCCTGCGGCGTTGCCGGAATCATCGCCGGTGTCGTAACAATGACCGGTCTTGGACAGCTTCTGATCTCCGCAATCGTCGGTGTTGCCGGTGACCGCGTGATCGTAGCTCTGTTCCTTACTATGTTAACCTGTATCGTTCTTGGTATGGGCGTTCCGACAACTGCAAACTACATCATTATGGCTACCACATGTGCACCGATCCTTGTAAACGGTATGGGAATCAACAAGATCGCTGCCAACATGTTCGTATTCTACTTCGGTATCGTAGCAGATATCACACCGCCGGTTGCTCTTGCAGCTTACGCAGGATCCGCGATCGCGAAATCTAACCCGATGAAGACCGCGTTAAACGCATCCCGTCTTGCGATCGCAGCGTTCATCGTACCGTATATCTTCGCATTCAACCCGGCAATGCTCTTCATTGATACCGGTGTTCTCGGAGTTGTGACGATCATCATTACCTCCCTGATCGGACTGTTCGGTGTTGCAGCAGGTCTTGAAGGCTACATGTTTGCAAACCTGAACGTGATCGAGAGACTCTTATCCATCGTCGGAGGTCTCTGCCTGATCATTCCGGGAACCGTGACAGACCTTGTCGGCATCGTTCTCGTCGGAATTTCAGCGGCACTGCAGATGATGAAAAAGAAGAAAGCGGCTGTGGCATAGAAGAAATGGATGAAAGTTATATCGGAGTATATTGCAAAGAAAATTTGCATATGATATAATGGCTAAGAAAGAAATAGAACATAGTTCAAATTTACACAAAATGAAACCCCTCAGAGCGGCATCTCTGAGGGGTTTCTTCTCGTTTTATGTAGTTGAGCATCTACAGGTTAGTTACCGATCCAGTTTACTGTCTAACCATTTGATGATGTAGTGACATACCACACCAGCCATGACAGCAACTATAAAAGAAAAAACATAATCCAAATTTACACCTCCTTTCTGTCACCAGATTGGAGTGGGTAACGAGACGAGTATATCATAGGCAGGAGAAAATTGATAGTTACTCCAGTATAAAACAGAGATAAAAAATAGACTTTTGTGAGGAATATTTGTGTATGAGGAGATCCCTGTTTTCATTGATTTTATCTTGCAAGCGACATTAAAGTATGCTACACTTTCCGTAAAGTTTACCACTGTATCTGCGTAAAGAGAGGAAGGAAAAACGATGGAATTATTATATGGAAGTACCCGCGGCGGGGAGACTGGCGTGACAGCATCCCAGGCGGTATTAAAAGGACTTGCAAATGACGGCGGCCTCTATGTTCCGGAGTGCATTCCGACACTGGATGTGACGATGGACGAGCTTGCCGGAATGACATATCAGGAGACTGCTTATGCGGTAATGAAGCAGTTCTTAACAGACTATACGGAAGAAGAATTAAAATACTGCATTTCCCATGCTTACGATGAGAAATTCGACACCGAGGAGATCGCTCCACTCGCAAAGGCAGACGGAATGTACTTCCTGGAGCTGTTCCACGGAAAAACGATCGCATTCAAGGACATGGCGCTCTCGATCCTGCCGTACCTTATGACAACAGCTGCAAAGAAAAACCATGCGAAAAATGAGATCGTGATCCTGACAGCAACCTCCGGTGATACAGGAAAAGCAGCGATGGCCGGCTTCGCCGATGTACCGGGAACAAGGATCATCGTATTCTACCCGAAGAACGGTGTCAGCCGCGTCCAGGAACTTCAGATGCTGACCCAGAAAGGTGCAAACACATCCGTAGTCGGGATCGAAGGAAACTTTGACGATGCCCAGACCGGCGTCAAGAAGATCTTCGGAGACAAAGAATTCGCGAAAGAACTGGATCCAATGGGATTCCAGCTCTCCTCCGCAAACTCCATCAATATCGGCCGTCTCGTTCCGCAGGTTGTTTACTATGTATACGCATATGCGAAACTTCTCGCAAACGGCGAGATCGCAAAGGATGAGAAGGTCAACGTTGTTGTGCCGACCGGAAACTTTGGAAATATTCTGGCAGCATATTTCGCAAAACAGATGGGCGTTCCGTTTGGAAAGCTGATCTGCGCGTCCAACGACAATAAGGTCCTGTATGATTTCTTCCAGACAGGAACCTATGATAAAAACCGCGAGTTTATCCTGACCACATCCCCGTCCATGGACATCCTCGTTTCCAGCAACTTAGAGCGCCTGCTCTACTTAAGCTGCGGAAGAGATGCCGCAAAGACAAAGGAACTGATGGAGCAGCTCTCAAAGAACGGAAAATACGAGATCACACCGGAGATGAAGGAGTTCATGAAAGACTTCTCCGCCGGTTACGCAGATATGGAAGAGAACGCGAAGGAGATCAAGAAGGTATTCGACGATACCGGATATCTGATCGATACCCACACAGGCGTTGCAGCGGCCGTTTACGAACAGTATAAGGCGAAGACCGGCGATGCCACAAAGACTGTTATCGCGTCCACGGCAAGCCCGTATAAGTTCTCTAGAAGCGTTATGGAGGCAGTTCTCGGAAAGAAAGAGGATGCCGACGAGTTCGCTCTGATCGACGAGATGGAGCGCATTTCCGGCGTGAAGATCCCGCAGGCGATCGAGGAGATCCGCGATGCAAAGATCCTCCACAACCGCCAGTGTAAGCCGGAGGAAATGGAAGAAACTGTGAAACAAACCTTTTCAAAGTAGGGTAAATCGGTTATAATGAAAACAGCATGACGACAGCCGCTGCCGTAATAAATGCTGATATGGCTGAACGGTCAGCATAGATTGAGTCTGTTTCGCATAATAATGGAAACAGACGGCAGATCCGCGGACAGGCTGTTCTGTCGAAATAAACGATTCAATGGAGGCCTATATGTTAGTAACAGCGAAAGAAATGCTTGAGAAAGCAAGAGATGGCAAGTACGCAGTAGGACATTTCAACATCAACAACCTTGAGTGGACAAAAGCAATCCTGCAGACGGCAGAAGAGCTGAGATCCCCGGTTATCCTGGGTGTTTCAGAAGGTGCAGGAAAATATATGACAGGTTTCAAGACCGTAGTAGGCATGGTAAACGGAATGTTAGAAGAGATGAAGATCACTGTTCCGGTTGCTCTTCACTTAGATCATGGTACTTACGAGGGATGCTTAAAGTGCATTGATGCCGGATTCTCCTCCATCATGTTCGACGGTTCTCATTACCCGATCGAAGAGAACGTTGAAAAGACAAAAGAACTGATCCGTATCTGCCGTGAGAAGGGAATGTCCCTTGAGGCAGAGGTTGGCGCGATCGGCGGCGAGGAAGACGGCGTGATCGGTATGGGCGAGTGCGCAGATCCGAACGAGTGTAAGATGATCGCTGACCTCGGCGTTGATATGCTTGCAGCAGGTATCGGCAATATCCACGGAAAATACCCGGCAAACTGGAAAGGTTTAAGCTTTGAGACACTCGCAGCTGTCAAAGAGGCAGTTGGCGATATGCCGCTCGTTCTTCACGGCGGTACCGGTATTCCGGAAGATATGATCAAGAAAGCAATCTCCCTCGGCGTAGCGAAGATCAACGTAAACACCGAGTGCCAGCTTGCATTCGCAGCAGCTACAAGAAAATACATCGAAGCAGGAAAGGACCTTGAAGGAAAGGGATTTGACCCGAGAAAACTTCTTGCTCCGGGCTTCGACGCAATTAAAGAGACCGTTAAGACAAAAATGGAGTTATTCGGTTCTGTCGGCAAAGCTGACTGATCCGTTTAGCTTGCATTATCATGCAGTTAAAGAAATGTTCTCCCTCGCAGCAGGGAGAACATTTTTTCAAGCCAGTATTTTCCTACTGATCAGTGCAGTAGATGCGCAGACTTGCTGAATCGTTACGATTTTTGAACCAAATCCGTCTGATCCTGGCCTTTTTGCGGAAAGAGCCGGAGTATCAGGTAATTGCATACAGGATAAAACGTATGATTTTCCCGACAGCCGTGATCAGCTGTAGCCGTGTGTTTTACGCGCGTGACGCAGCAAAATGCCCCATACGGCGGCTGGCTATTTATACAGAAACGAGGAGGAGAAGTTTATGAGTGAAAACATCAATGTAGAGGCGATCTTCGGAGAGAATGTGTTCAACGACTCCGTGATGAAAGAACGTCTCCCGAAGAGTGTCTACAAAAAGTTAAAGCAGACCATCGAGGATGGCAGCGAACTGGACCCGACGATCGCTGACGTGGTTGCCCATGCGATGAAAGACTGGGCAGTCGACAACGGTGCGACCCATTATACCCATTGGTTCCAGCCGCTGACCGGCGTGACCGCCGAGAAACATGATTCCTTTATCGGAAATTTTGATTCCCAGGGAAAAGTTCTGATGGATCTTTCTGGAAAAGAGCTGATCAAGGGCGAGACCGACGGTTCTTCCTTCCCGTCCGGCGGTCTGCGCGCGACCTTCGAGGCCCGCGGATATACCGCATGGGACTGCACTTCCCCGGCATTCTTAAAGAAAGATGCGACCGGTGTTACACTCTGTATCCCGACCGCGTTCTGCTCCTACAGAGGCGAGGCGCTCGATAAAAAGACTCCGCTTCTCCGCTCCATGCAGGCGATCGATAAAGAGGCGACAAGAATTTTCCACCTCTTCGGACATACAGAGGTCAAGCGTGTGACTCCGTCCGTAGGACCGGAGCAGGAGTATTTCCTGATCGACCGTGACAAATATTTAAAGAGAAAAGATCTGGTCTACACCGGACGTACCCTGTTTGGCGCAATGCCGCCGAAAGGTCAGGAGATGGATGACCATTATTACGGTGTAATCCGTGAGCGGATCGGTTCCTATATGAAAGAGTTAAATGAAGAGCTCTGGAAGCTCGGCGTTACCGCAAAGACCCAGCACAACGAGGTCGCTCCGGCACAGCATGAGCTTGCAACGATCTACACAAAGGCAAACCTTGCCGTTGACCACAACCAGATCGTCATGGAGACGATGAAAAAGGTTGCAAGCCGTCACGGAATGGCGTGCCTGCTCCATGAAAAACCGTTCCAGGGCGTCAACGGTTCCGGTAAACATAACAACTGGTCTCTGGCTTCCGATACCGGCATCAACATGCTGGATCCGGGCGTGACTCCGCATGAGAATATCCAGTTCCTGCTTGTCCTTGCCTGCATTATGAAAGCAGTTGACCGCCATGCGGATCTGCTCCGCCAGTCTGCGGCTGTTCCGGGCAACGACTACCGTCTCGGCGCTCAGGAGGCACCGCCAGCGATCATCTCCATCTTCGTAGGTGAGCAGCTTGAGGATGTGATCGACCAGCTGATTTCTACAGGTTCCGCGACTCACTCAAAGATCGGCGGTACCTTAAAGACCGGTGTTACGACACTTCCGGATTTCGATAAAGATGCGACAGACAGAAACCGTACATCCCCGTTCGCATTCACCGGAAACAAGTTTGAGTTCCGTATGGTCGGTTCCTCCGACTCCGTTTCCTCCGCAAACGTTGTGTTAAATACGATCGTTGCAGAGGCATTCAAGGAAGCTGCCGATGAACTTGAAAAGGCAGAGGATTTCGACCTTGCGGTTCATGATATGATCAAGAAACTTCTCGCTGAGCACCGCCGTATCATCTTCAACGGCAACGGCTACAGTGAGGCGTGGGTGGAAGAGGCAGAGCGCCGCGGACTCCCGAACTTAAAGTGCATGGTGGATTCCATCCCGGCACTTGTGACCGAGAAAGCGTTCAAACTGTTCGGCGATTTCGGTGTATACACGAAGGAAGAGCTTGTTGCGAGAGCGGAGATCGAGTATGAATCCTATGCGAAATCCGTCAATATCGAGGCGAAATCCATGATCAACATTGCCGGAAAGCAGCTGATCCCGGCGGTTGTCCGCTATACGACAGTTCTCGCACAGTCCTTAAGCGCTGTGAAGACTGCATGCCCGGAAGCTGACAACAGCGTCCAGACAGAACTTCTCATCGAAGTTTCCGACCTGCTCTCCGACATGAAAGTTGCCCGTGCGAAACTTGAGGACCTTGTAGAAGAGTATCAGCACATCGAGAGCATGGAAAAACGCGCCCACTTCTGCTACGACGAGATCATCCCGGCAATGCAGGCACTCCGCAGCCCGGCCGACCAGCTCGAAATGATCGTCGACAAAGAATACTGGCCGATCCCGAGTTATGGGGATATGATCTTTGAGGTGTGATCACTGTAACATAAAATGGTGAAAATTAGTACATAAAAACACCGCTCTGGGAGGAATGTATGATTTCCTGCCGGAGCGGTGTTTTTTGTAAACGGAAAAATTCCAAATAATTCAAATTCAGCCCTACTTCGGTCCGCCCGTCTGATACTCGGACAGATTTCCGGAGGACGAAGAACCGGAACTTCCCGGTGTGCTGGTGCTGGATGAGCCGGAGCTGTAGTTGTAGTTCGCGCCGGCGCTTCCAGGGCCGGTCACACTGCCGGTATTTGTATAATAATTGTTATTGCTGCACGTTCCGCTATTTCCACCAGGACTTACGGTCGAAGTACCTGTACTGCCGCCGGGGGCGGTTGTGGAAGCCGAGCTTCCGGAAGTGCTGCCGGTTGAACCGGATGAGTACCCAGGACCGCCGGTCTGGTAATTTCCAACCGCCATTCCGGTTCCTGACGAATTTCCGGATGGGCTGCTGGTTGAATTTCCGGTCGGATTCGAAGAAGGAGAAGTCGCAGTCGTTCCTGCATTTCCGCCCGGCGCAGATCCCGCCTGCGTTCCGGTCGTAATTCCATTCTGGCTGTTTCCGGTCGCCGGAGTTCCTGTATAATTACTTCCGTTGATCTGCGTTCCGGACGTTCCAGGCGTGTATACACTTCCCGCGGACCCGCCGCCGATCGCAGACGTCTCACTCAGGCAGACACCGCTCTTATTGAAGGTATAGTTGACATTGTTTACAACGAATGAGCCGTTGGAAACCATCTTTCCATCTGCCGGATTCAGATAATAATACTTTCCGCCGTCGTTCAGCCAGCCTGTGATCATATGTCCGGACTGGTTAAAGTAATACCAGCTCTGTTCGATCTGCTTCCAGCCAACCGACATCACACCGGATACCGTATCCATGTAATACTTGTTCGTTCCGTCACTCTGCCATCCGATGACCATGCGCCCGTCGGTGTGGAGATAATAGAACTTCCCGTCAAGCTGCATCCAGCCGGTCATCAGCTTTCCTTCGTTATTGAAGTAATACCAGTAACCGTCAAGCTTCGTCCATCCGGCCGCCATTGCGCCGCTCGCGTCAAAATAGTACAGAAGCCCATCGATCGTCTGCCAGCCGGTCAGCATCGTTCCGTCCTGTTGGAGGAAATACCGCTTTCCGTCGATATCCGCCCACCCGCGGACGAGCTTTCCGTTGCTGCCAAAATAATAATATTTTCCGTCCATCTTCCGCCAGCCGGTTACCATCGAACCATCGCCGCGCAGATAATAGTAATCCGTATCGATCCGCAGCCATCCGGTTACCATCGCGCCGTTTAACAGATAGTAATATTTCCCATCGACCTGGATCCAGTCCTTTGCCATCGTGCCGTCGGAATTCAGATAGTACCATGCGTCCTCCGCCTGCAGCCATCCGGTCTTCATCTGCCCGGTGGTCGAGAGAAGATAGTAGTACTGGTTGTTTAAGAGGAGCCAGCCTTTATACTGGGTTCCATCCTGATTCAGGTAATACCAGCTCTGTCCGTCATTGATCCAGCCCGTCTGTTTTACATAATTCTTATAATAGTACCACTTGTCCCCGATCAAGCGCCAGCGGTTCGCCGGAAGTTTTCCACTCAGGTCCTTAAAAGAAAAGTTGATATCCACATTTCCACTGATCCCGTTTACGGTTCCCTGGTTTGACGCCTGCCAGAATGCCGCACCCTGGTAGGACGGTTTTGCGTCGTAGCGGGCGATCCAGACATCATAGTGGACCTTCGTCATATCGATCTTATTGTTGATCCAGTAATCATTGGTATAGACCATCGGATAATATCCGGCTGTCTCGACTTTTTTACAGAATGCGTTGATAATATCAGAAAGCTGCGCCGGAGTCAGATTGTTCATCTCCTGTGCTTCCACGTCGAGGACGACAGGATAGGAGATCGGGTAGTCCTTGATAAGGTTCAGGACAAAATCTGCGTCGGATTCCGCCATCGCAGTTGTTGTCGCGTAGGAGTAGAGGTAAACGCCGACCCGGAGACCAGCAGCGGCCGCCCCGCGCACGTTTGTCTCAAAATATGGGTCTACCGCGTTGTTGTAGCGGGCTCCGATCATCGCGAACTGGATATCATCAGCGGCGACTGCAGACCAGTTGACATTTTGCTGCCACTGGGAAACATCGACACCTCGCGACAGGATCCCGGTAAGGACGGAACCATCACTTCCAATATAAGAGCCGGATGCGTTCTTCTGCCAGGCCGCCGCCCAGGCCGGAAGCGCCGGACTCACAGCGGAAAAAGCCATGACGGCACTTAGAAGAAGCGCCGCCGCTCGTTTCTTTTGTCTCATGGAGATCCCCCTTTTAAACTTGTATTTCAATAAGAACGGGGTCAAACAGTCTTTGCCCCGGTATTTTCAATGTAAAAGATCCCGGGACAGCTGGCATTTTATCACAGCTCCATCCCGGGACCATATGGACGTTATCTGCGTATTTTCAGTATAGCATAAAAATACAGATACGTCTTGAAAAAATTCACAGAAAAATGCGGCAACTATTCGGCTTTTCCGATCCCAAGAAATTCCGGCGCAGTGATGATCTTCTTATAAAACTGCTTCGCATACCGGTACATCACGATCGTGTAATCGCCAAATTCCTCGCCGACACTGCTCTTATACACTGCCCACAGGCACCACAAAAATCCGCCGAGAGCGATATATGCGTAGTAGACGAACCGCTCCTCGGAAGTCGGCTCCCTGTGCAGGTAAGTCGTAATGAGCTTTTCGACCTCAAAATCATTATAATAAGAATATATCGCGCACATGCTCACATCGATCAGCGGATCGCACATGCCGGAGTACTCCCAGTCGATCAGGCGGATATCACCGTCCGGCAGGAACAGGAAATTGTCGCACACACTGTCGATGTGGGACAGGACCTTCGGCCGGTTCAGACGGTCGAGGCGGTCGAGCAGTGTGAGCATGTGAGCTTTTACTTCCGGATAATCTTCAAAGAGCTTTTTCTCGTAACCGCGGCACAGCGCTTCATAAAAACTGATCCGCTCCCGGATATCGAAAGAATGGTCGACATGGAGCTTCGAATCATGGAGCTTTTCCACAAGCGCCATACATTTCGCCACATCATCCCAGTTGCGCGGATCGCTGTTGCGCGCGCCCTCATAATATTCAGAAATCTTGTAACCAGTCTCCCCGTTCATGTATACAACATGCTCGGTGATCCCGGATCCTTTTACGGCATCGTAGACAGCCTTTTCCTGTTTCCGGTTGATCAAGAGCTCGGTGCCCGGACCAGGAATCCGGCAGATATAGGACTTATCATGGACCTTGAACAGGAAAGACTTGTTGGTCATACCCGTTTTCAGGCACTTGATCCCTGTAATCTCGGATTCCGGAACATGAAGGACCTCGGAGATCAGTTCCATCGCGATATTGTCGGAATGATTCTGGTAGCGCTCATCGAAAAGGCGGAGCTCCTCAAGGTTTTCAAACTCGTACACCTGGTTGTCCGGCTGTTTGTTGATATACATTTCCGGCACCGGGAAGTGATGCTTGCCCGGAAGATGGCTGTCGACCTCGCCGTTTAAGAGGTCTGCGAGAACCTGTTCCCAGTACATCTGCTCCGTTCCCGGGGTATGATAATATTCTTCAAGGATCGGGAAGAACTGTTCCGAAAACTCTTTCGAGAAGAACACCGGACCATACATGACCCAGGAGTCCGCGCCGCCGACCTTAACGCCGGTGAGCAGTCCCTTTTTGCTCGTCTCAAGACACCATTCAGAAGTCTCGCCTTTCATAAATACGGAAGAGTACCAAGCGCCGCATTCATAAGTGTGGTACATATTATTCCGCATCCAGTTGTCGGACGAGAGAAGATATGTGTTTCTTCCGATAAAACATTCGCGGGCGCGGTAGAGCGTTGTCAGCGTGTTCTTATTGTGATATTCCGGGTTATAGAGAAGCTTGACGCCGAATTTGTCGATCAGGTACTCGAACTTCTCCTTTAAATAACCGACCACGATAGTGATATCTGTGACGCCGGCCCCATGAAGCTGCTTGATCTGGCGCTCGATCATGCGCTCGCCGTAGACTTCTAAAAGTCCCTTCGGCGTCTCAAATGTCAGCGGTACAAATCTGGACCCGAATCCTGCCGCCAGGATCACGGCGCTGTCCATCCGGTATTTTCTTAAAAGATCCACACCGCCCTTTAATAAGGAATAAGTCCCCTCAGCCGGATCAAACGTGAAGAGCTCCTGTGCCAACCCATCCTTCACGAGATGGTTGCAGGTCCCGAGCGAAAGATCCATCGCTGCCGCCAGCTCCCGCTGTGTCATCTTGTTGTTCTCATAAATATTTCTGCAGAGTAATCCCAAACGATCCATAGTCATCCTCCGAATCAGTTGAATCATGTTTGCGACACTTATCATGAAACATGCGGCCATGGAAACGTGGGAGAGTGTCCACACGTTTGTGACTGAAAATATATGTTTAATAATAAGGAAGAAACTGATAAAATGAACGTGTTCAAAATAATAAAAACAATAGATATATATGAACATTATAACACGTACTTCCGATAATACAAGATGATATTTTGAATATGAATTTACAATGTTCAAAATATCAACAGTTATGCATCAAAATGAACATACCATTATGACACATTCCTGCCACAAAGCTGCCACAAAGTGAAAAAACAGGCAAAATGTACTGATATCCGTACAAAAACGCCATATAATAGCGTTTGTGTAAGAATTTCGTAAGAAAATAAAAACAAAAAAGATATGGAAATTCTTAAGAAATTATACTATAATACCAGTGTATTCGAGGTACAGAGTATTTCTGGAAGCGAAGTAAGATAGTTCCCTTTATTAAAAAATCTTCATTTTTTGTAAAAAAACTATTGATAATTTTACTTATCGGAAGTATAATGGCTTCGTAATGCAATTAGGAATTTCA
>ERZ772969.800-NODE-800-length-27501-cov-4.452197_pt1 | contig 27501 bp, 22 predicted proteins | sample MGYA00511676_ERZ772969 | MGnify/ENA primary metagenome ERZ772969 (study PRJEB29015, sample SAMEA2737651) | human gut metagenome | biome: human gut; feature: human-associated habitat; material: faeces | place: China | collected 2012 ... | reverse complement strand
TATTGCTTCGCAATCATGCTCGGCGCGGCAAAAGTGTGCTTCCTTTGCAGTTTATGGGGGCGCGGGAGTGTGCGAAGCACACTTTTGTTAGTTCATAGAAATTTTCCAAGAACAAAAAAGCAATTTGTGCGATGATACGCACACGCATGAGAGGAAAGTATTGCCGCAAATGGCGCCTAAGGCGGCAGAATAACTCCATGCACAGGGTATACCTGCGAATTCTTTGCGCATACTAGGACTAAGAAATGGAAATCGAGGTCTTTTATGGAATCATTGTGGAGAAAGCAGCAAAAGGGAGTTCCTCTCAGTGGGAAAAAACCGCCGGAGGAAAATCGTAATTATGATGTGATCGTGATCGGGGCGGGAATGGCAGGCTTACTGACTGCCTGCTTTTTAAAGGAGAGGGGAAAGCGTGTTCTGGTGCTGGAGGCAGAAACGATCGCTTCAGGGCAGACTGAGCGGACGACCGCAAAGATTACGAGCCAGCATGGGATAAAATACAGCACGCTGATTGAAAAAATCGGAAAGAAGAAAGCTGCGCTTTATGCAAAGGCAAATGAGGAGGCGATTTTAGAATATGAGAAGCTGATAGGACGAAAGAATATTGTATGTGACTTTGTGCGGACGCCTTCTTATCTGTATACGATGAAGCAGGAGACTGTTTTAAGGGAGGAGGCAAAAGCGGCAGCCGCTCTTGGGATCAAGGCGGAATTTACGACGGAGTCGGAGCTTCCGTTTCAACCCGAGGGTATTTTGTGTTTCCATGGACAGGCGCAGTTTTCACCCCTTGCGTTCCTTCGTGCTATCGCATCGGAACTGGAGATCAGAGAGCATACGATGGCAGAGGCAGTGTACGGCAGCCGCGTGATCACAGAAAACGGTGTTTTTATGGCAGAGGATATTGTCGTGGCGGCGCATTATCCGTTTCTCAATATTCCGGGCTTTTATTTTCTGCGTCAGCATCAGGAGCGTAGCTATGTACTGGCGCTTTCCGGCTGTCCGAAGATCCATGGGATGTATTATGGCATTGATGCGGATGGAATCTCGCTGCGTCAGTCAGGCGATCTGCTGTTGTTTGGCGGTGCAGGGCACAGGACCGGGGAGGCGAAGCGGTGCGGTGCGTATGATACGCTCTTGGAAAAAGCAAAATATTATTTTCCTGGGTGCAAGGAGGAGGCGCGCTGGTCGGCGCAGGATTGCATGCCGCATGACGGAGTGCCGCTGATTGGCAGATATTCTGTTTTTACACCGCACCTTTATGTGGCGACGGGCTTTCAAAAATGGGGGATGACGTCGTCTATGGTGGCAGCAATGCTCCTGACGGATGAAATATGCGGAGTGAAAAGTCCGTATCGTCGGCTTTTTTCGCCGCAGAGACTGTATCTGTCTGCGGGAATCACAAATTTGCTTAAGGATGTCGGAATGAGCATAAAGGGCTTGGCACGCGGACTTTTTTTCCGTCCCCGCTGCCCGCATATGGGGTGTGAGCTGGAGTGGAATCCGCAGGAAAAAAGCTGGGACTGTCCGTGTCACGGTTCGAGGTTTGATGAGCGTGGGAGACGTCTCGATAATCCGTCGCGAAAGGATATTACGCGTTGGTGAGAAGTGTTTGACGGACGGAACAGGCCCTGGCGTGTTTTCGGTTCTTGCCTATTGAAAGAAGGCATAGACTTTACAACAGAAGGTCTTTGGGATAGGGAGAAGAACATGCTGCTTTTGCTCTTGTTTGGAACACATCTTTACTTTACATTTCGTCTTGGCATCATTCAAAGAAAGCTTCCGCTTGGAATCCGGCTCAGCCTCACACGCGACGTATCGCAGCCGCTTACGGGAAAAGGGGTGTCTCCGTACTCAGCGCTTGCGACAGCGCTTGCAGCGACGATCGGTACGGGAAATATCATAGGAATCTCAACAGCGATCGCGATCGGCGGTCCGGGAGCAGTATTCTGGTGCTGGCTGACAGGCTTTCTTGGTATTGCAACCTGCTACGCCGAGAGCTTTCTTTCCATGCGCTACAGAGTGCAGGGAGAGGATGGACGGCTGGAGGGCGGTCCGATGTATGTGCTGGAGCGGCGATTGGGGCAAAAGTGGCTGGCAGTTCTTTTTTCTGTCTTTGCCGTGCTGGCATCGTTTGGCATTGGGAGCAGCGTGCAGGCATATTCGATCCGTGCGGCGTTGGAGGAGCTTGCCGTTGTTTCGCCGCATGTGATAGGGATCGTGGCAGCGCTCATGGTGGGGATCGTCATCATCGGCGGCAGACAAAAAATCGCAAAGGTCTGTACCTGGCTTGTTCCGCTGATGAGTGCGCTGTATCTTGGAGGCTGCATCTGGATCATAGGAAAAAATTTTGAGGTGCTGCCGCAGACGGTAAGCATGATTTTTCGTTCGGCTTTCAGCGGGGAGGCAGCCGTCGGCGGTGCGGCGGGAGGCGCTGTCCTGACGGCGGTCCGCACAGGAGTGGCGCGCGGTCTTTTCACGAATGAAGCGGGACTTGGTTCGATTCCCATGGCGGCTGCTTCATCCGACAGCAAGGACGCGGTGCGTCAGGCGCTCGTCTCCATGACGGGCCCCTTTTGGGATACCGTCGTTATGTGCGCCGTGACAGGTGTGGCGACCATAAGCAGCATGATAAAAAATCCTGTGCAGTACGCCGGCATTTCCGCCGATAAAATATGTTTTACTGCATTTTCGGAGCTTCCGGCATACGGCGGGGAAATATTGGCGGTGTCGTTGGCACTGTTCGCGTTTGCGACGATCATCGGCTGGAATGTCTATGGTGTTTCCGCTGTGCGTTATCTGTTTGGGGAACGTGGCGTTTTTGTCTATCAGATATGCTATCTGGTCTCTGTCTGGCTGGGAGCAGTGCTTTCGATGGAAATCGTGTGGGGACTTGCGGATCTGTTCAATGTTTTGATGGCGCTGCCAAATCTGCTGTGTCTGTTTTTGCTGCAAAAGGAAGTAAAAGAGGGAATCCAGGCTGCAGATCTGTCTGAAAAAGGTAGTTGATTTTTAAAATTGGGAAATGTATAATCTAAGAGATACATAGGAATTTAAGGATATTGACAAAGGATAGGGAGAATCATATGGGGACAAAAAGAGAGTTTTTATATGCAAGCAAAGAGGCGCAATTAAAAAGATCCAACCGGTTTTTGATGGTCGGATTCGTTGTGTTCTACGCGGCAGTGCTGGTGTCGATTATTAACGGGTACGTATCGGGATGGAGAAGTCTGGGATATACGCTTTTGGTTTCGGGAATTACTGTCGCATCGTTTCTGGTGGATCTGGTTGTGTGGTTAAAGGATAAGGGGGACGCCAGACTCCGCTATGTGAGTATGGCGGGAGCACTGATTGTTACGTTTCTGATCTCCTGCGCATTTGACAGCTACCATATGCGGTTTTTGACGATCGTGCCGCTGATCGGTTACATGGTATTTTTTGACCTGAAGCTTTCGATTGCTACGGCAGCTATCATGACGGCATTACATATGATCGTCATCGCTGTCAAGTGTTTTGCACTGGGCATTTATACGGGGGATGCCGCAGTGAATCAGTGGAACGCGAATTTTGTCATTGCGCTGATGATGGTGCTGGTTCCGTGGACAGTGTACATCATCTCGATGTTTAACCGGGATATGGTAGGTAGCTTGGAGGAGAAGGAGGCTGTGCAGAAGAAGCTGCTGGATGATGTGATATCCGTGGCAGATGAGGTGCGCAGGGGAACAGAGAGCGCGATGAATATCATGACAGAACTCAACAGTTCCACAGAGGTTGTCAACGGCGTGATGAAGGATATTTCTGACAGTACTTTGAGCACGGCAGAGAATATTCAGACGCAGACAGCAATGACACAGAATATTCAGGATTCGATTGCTATAACCTTAAAACGTTCTGAGCAGATGGTGACGGTCGCAAAGGAGTCCGGGGAACTAAATAGTAAGAGTGCAAAGATCATGAGCGACCTGAAAAAACAGTCGGAGGTCATCGCTGCGACAAATTCAGAGGTTGCCGATTCCATGCACAGGCTTCAGGAGCGTACAAGCACAGTGAAAAGCATTGCAGATACGATTTTTGCAATTTCAAGTCAGACGAATCTGCTTGCCCTAAACGCCTCGATCGAGAGTGCAAGAGCCGGAGAGGCGGGACGCGGCTTTGCCGTTGTGGCAGATGAGATCCGCCAGCTGGCAGAAAAAACAAGACAGGAGACGGAGAGCATCGCCGCAATTTTAGCCGAGCTTTCGGACAATGCGCAGATGGCTGCGGAGGCAGTGGCACGTTCCGTTGACGCGGCGGGAGCCCAGGATGAAATGATCGGTATGGCGTCAGAGAGCTTTGATGAGATGAATCAGAATGTAAATGAGCTGATTTCGGATATTGGTGAGATTGATGTGATGTTAAACAGTCTGTCTGAGGCGAATACGCAGATTGTGGAAAATATCATGCACCTTTCCGCAACGACGGAGGAGGTCACGGCATCCTCGGTACAGGCGGCGGATCTGAGTGTCCAGAATCTTGGAAATGCAAAGAATACAAGTGAACTGCTGGAAAACGTGCTGGATGTTTCCGGTCAGTTGGAGAAATACATAAGCTAAGCTAAAGGACATCAGAATGCGACAGAAAATCAGAGATTATGGAGTTATTTTTCTTGGTTCCTTCCTGTTTTGTGCGGGCTTGAACTGGTTTATCGTTCCGTTGGGGCTTTATAACGGGGGCACTGTCGGAATCGCGCAGATCATACGGACGCTACTGGACCTTGACACGGGCTTTGACATCGCCGGGATCATAAATTTCGGATTGAACATCCCGTTGTTGATTTTGGCGTATTTCCAGTTCGGAAGATCGCTGTTTGTGAAAACATTTTTCAGTATTGTGGCGCAGACGCTGATTTTGACATACCTGCCGATTCCTGCGCAGCCTGTGATCCAAGAGTATGCGGTTTCCTGCTTAATGGGAGGCATGCTGGCGGGAACGGGCGTTGGGATTACCTTAAAGGCGGGCGGCTCCGGCGGCGGCTTGGACATTTTGGGACTGTATTTTACAAAGAAAAAGAAGGATTTCGGCGTCGGGCGCTTTACGATGCTTGTCAATGCCGGAATCTACCTTGTATGTGCGTTTTTGTTTGAGCTTCCGGTTGCCATTTATTCCGTTTTATATTCGGCGATCTATTCCCTGGCAGTCGATAGGACCCATTTGCAGAGCATCAATACCAGCGTTATGATTTTTACCAGAAATAAAGAGGTCTGCGGGATGATCCTAAAGGAATTAAACCGCGGAGTTACTTATTGGGAGGGCGTCGGCGGCTATACGCAGACGAACACCTATGTTGTATATACCGTTCTCTCAAAATATGAGGTTCGGATCCTGGAGGACAAGCTCAGACAGCTCGATCCGGATGCTTTTGTGATTGTGACGGAGCAGGATCAGATTTTGGGAAATTATGAGGTTCGTTTATAAGCGTAGGCAGGAGTGTGGAAGCAATGAGAAAATTGTTTTATAATGGTACGATTCTGACGATGGATCGAAACAACCCTGAGGCGGCGGCAGTTGCCGTGGAAGGTGATCGGATCACAGAGGTTTATGAGGAGGCTCCGTCCGATTGGAGCGAGGAACGCGTGGACCTTGGCGGGCGGACGCTTTTGCCGGGATTTATTGACGGGCATTCTCATTTTGTGGCATGTGCAAATGCGTTGTTCCAGTGTGATTTATCAGGTGCGCACAATTTTCATGACATTGTGGTTTTGATGAAGGAGTTTTTGCAGGAACGCAGACTTCCAAAGGGTGCATGGGTGATCGGCATAAATTATGATCACAATTTTTTGGAGGAGAAGCGTCATCCTGACCGTCATGTGCTGGATAAGATCAGCAGTGAGCATCCGGTACTGGTGATTCATATCTCGAATCATATGGGCGTCGCTAATTCGCTGGCACTCCGTCAGCATCAGCTGGATGCTTCGGCAGAGGATCCGCAGGGCGGGCGTTACGGCCGCTTTGCAGAGGACGGATCGCTGGACGGTTATATGGAAGAAAATGCATTTATGGATTTTCGGAAAGCGGATGCAGTCTTTGATCTGGAGACGATGAAGACAAATATAGAGGAGGCGCAAAAACTGTATGCTAGGCATGGGATCACGACGATTCAGGACGGCATGGTCAACGAAGATCTGTATCAGCTGTTGAAGCTGTTGGCAGAACAGGGACTTTTCAAGCTCGATGTTGTCGGCTATGTGGATCTTGAGCATTGCCGCAGTCTCTATCAGGAGCGTCCGAACGAGCATGCTTATCAGGATCACTTTCGATTGGGCGGTTATAAGATATTTCTCGATGGTTCGCCGCAGGGCAGGACGGCCTGGATGAAAGAGCCCTATGAGGGAAGTGACGATTGCGGGTATCCGGTCCATTCAGACGAGGAGTTATATCGGTTGATCACCGGGGCGCTGGAGGACGGGGCGCAGCTGTTGGCGCACTGCAACGGGGATGCCGCGGCAGAGCAGTATGTGGATCAGTTTACGAAGGTTATGGAGGAGCATCCCGACTGGGAGACACATCGTCCGGTTATGATCCATGCACAGCTGGTGCAGAAGGCAGAGCTAAGGAGGATGAAAGAGCTGGAAATGATCCCGAGCTTTTTTGTCGCCCACACCTATTATTGGGGAGATATTCATCTTCAGAATTTTGGGAGGGCGCGGGCAGAGAGGGTTTCTCCCGTACAGGATGCGATACAGGCAGGACTTCGATATACGTTTCATCAGGATACGCCCGTTCTGCCGCCGGATATGATGAAAACGATCAGCTGTGCAGTCAACCGTATCACGCGTGAGGGCGTTTTGCTGGCGAAGGAGCAGAGAGTTACAGTGCAGCAAGCGTTGGAGGCAGTCACGATCCATGCGGCTTATCAATATGGCGAGGAAGCAGATAAAGGAAGTATCGAAGCGGGTAAGAAGGCAAATTTCGTCATTCTGGAGCAAAATCCCTTGTCTGTGCCTGTCGGCGAGCTGGAAAAAATAAAGGTATTTCAGACGATTGCAGACGGGGAGATAATTTTTTGCAGAGAGACGGGGAGCTCTGTGTGAAGCAATTTATTGAAACTATAGAAAAAGAGGAAAAAGAATGTATATTATACAGTTTATCAGAGGCTTTTGTATGGCATTGGCGGACAGTGTGCCGGGAGTATCGGGCGGTACGGTGGCGTTTTTGCTTGGTTTTTATGATCAGTTTATTGATTCGATCGACGATCTGGTGTCAGGGTCAAGGGAGCAGAAAAAGGCAGCGCTTTTCTTTTTGATCAAGCTTGGGATCGGCTGGGTGATCGGTATGGTGCTTGCGATGCTCGTCCTTGCAAGCGTGTTTGAAAGTCATATTTATGCGATTAGTTCACTGTTCATCGGCTTTATCATATTTGCCATTCCGATCGTGGTGAAAGAGGAAAAGGAAACGCTTGCGGCAAAAAAGGGTGCGATTCCGTTTGCGCTGATCGGGATGATCTTAGTTTGTGCACTGACCCTTTTTAATCCGGTCGGCGGCGGCGACGGTGTGAATCTCGAGCATTTATCGATCGGTCTTGGGATTTTTGTGTTTGTGGCGGGGATGATCGCGATCTCTGCAATGGTGCTTCCAGGTATTTCCGGCTCGACGCTGCTGCTTATTATGGGTCTGTATCTTCCGATCGTTACGGCGATCAAGGATATTCTCCACTTTGATTTTGCGGCGTTTCCGACAGTCTTTGTGTTTGGCTGCGGTGTATTAGTGGGAGCGTTTAGTGTGGTTAAGATCATCCGCAAGGCGTTGGAGGATTTTCGTGCGCAGACGATCTATCTGATCATCGGTCTGATGCTCGGCTCTATCTATGCAGTCATCATGGGGCCGGAGACATTAGATGTGCCGCAGCCTGCGATGACGCTTCAAACCTTTGATATTTTATTTTTCCTGATTGGTGGGGCAGTTATTTTCGGGATGCAGCTGCTGAAGGGAAAGAAAGAAGCTTAATGGGAGCGGCAGAATGAAAAAGCTACTGGTATATTTCAAGGATTATAAAAAAGAATGCGTATTAGGACCGCTGTTTAAGCTGTTAGAGGCTTCTTTTGAGCTCATCGTGCCTCTTGTTATGGCGGCGATGATCGATATTGGGGTCGGGGAGCACAATACCTCATACATTGCCGGTATGAGCTTTTTACTGGTACTTTTGGCAGTGATCGGCATGGTGTGCTCGATCACGGCGCAGTATTTTGCGGCAAAGGCGGCGGTCGGAGGCGCGACTAAGCTGCGCCGCGCGCTGTTTTGGCATGTGGAGAGCCTTGCTTTTCAGGAATTGGATACTGTCGGAACAGCGACGCTGATCACGCGGCTGACAAGTGATGTAAATCAGGTGCAGAATGGGGTAAATCTCGTTCTGCGCCTGTTTCTGCGTTCGCCGTTTATTGTCATCGGCGCAATGGTCATGGCGTTTACGATCGATGTGCCGTCCGCGCTTGTTTTTGCCGTCGCGATTCCGCTGCTCTCAGTCGTCGTATTTGGCGTGATGCTTATCTGTATTCCGATCTATAAGCGGGTACAAAACGCGCTGGATGGCGTGCTTGGCATCACGCGTGAGAATCTGACCGGAAGCCGCGTCATCCGAGCCTTTCACAAACAGGAGGAGGAGCAGGAGAATTTTTGCGGGAAAAATGAGGCGCTTACAAAATTACAGCTTTTTGCTGGAAGAATCTCTGCGCTGATGAATCCCCTGACCTACCTCATTATTAACGGGGCGCTGATCGCGCTGCTTTGGACGGGGGCATTGGGAACGGACAGCGGAAGGATTACGCAGGGAGAGGTTGTGGCGCTTGTCAATTACATGTCCCAGATTTTGGTTGAGCTTGTGAAGCTCGCAAGCCTGATCGTAAGTATTAATAAGGCGGCGGCATGTGCAAACCGCGTCGCGGCTGTGTTTGAGGTGCAGCCGTCCATGGCAGGGGAGTGCGCGGGAGGCAGTGAAAGGAAGACTTCTGCCACAGAAAGCGAGGAGCGCGCAGCAGATGCCTGTGCGGTCGAGTTTTCCCATGTCGGACTGACCTATCAGGGCGCAGGAGAGGAAGCGCTTACGGAGATCGACTTTAAGGCAAACAGAGGGGAGACGATCGGCATTATCGGAGGAACGGGCAGCGGCAAGTCCTCTGTGGTTCAGCTGATCCCGCGCTTCTATGAGGCGACGCGGGGGATGGTGAAGGTAGATGGAAAGGATGTGCGCGCATACGACCTTTTAGAGCTTCGCGGTAAAATTGGCGTAGTTCCGCAGAAGGCGGTGCTCTTTGCGGGAACGATCCGTGAAAATCTCAAATGGGGAAATCCAAATGCGTCTGACGAAGAATTGCTCGCTGCTCTAGAGACGGCGCAGGCGCGGGAAGTTATAGAGCAAAAGGAGGGTGGTCTTGACTATATGCTCGAGCAGGGAGGAAGAAATCTTTCCGGCGGTCAGAGACAGCGCCTTACGATCGCAAGGGCGCTTGTGAAGAAGCCAGAGATTCTGATTTTGGATGACAGCGCTTCGGCGCTTGACTTTGCAACAGACGCAAGACTGCGCGCCGCGATCGCAGGGCTTGGCAGCGGGATGACAGTCTTTATTGTTTCCCAGCGCGCTGCGTCGATCCGAGAGGCAGATAAGATCATTGTGCTTGAGGATGGAAGGATCGTGGGAAGCGGAACGCATGAGCAGCTTCTCTTGGACTGTGAGGTTTATCAGGAAATCTATGAGTCGCAGTTCCAAAAAGGGACTGGGGGTGAGAGCGTATGAGAGCACCGATCGGTAAGGAACAAAGACAGATATTAAAAAAGGTATTGCGTTATATCAGACGCTATTGGGGGTATCTTGGATGCTCGGTGATGCTTGCGGCGTTTACCGCGCTATTGACGCTTTATGTGCCGATCCTGATCGGGCAGGCGGTAGACTGGATCATAGGAGCAGGAAATGTCGGCTTTACGGAGCTTTTTTCGGTTCTTCGGAAAATGTCGGTCGTCATTTTTTTGACCGCGGCAGCGCAGTGGGTGATGAACGTCTGCAACAATAGGCTGACCTATCATGTGGTCCGTGACATACGAAAAGAGGCGTTTGACAAGCTGCTGCATCTTCCGCTCAAATATATTGACGGACATTCCAACGGTGAGATCGTCAGCCGGATGATCGCGGATGTGGATCAGTTTGCGGATGGACTTCTGCTTGGCTTTACGCAGCTGTTTACCGGTATCGTCACAATTTTCGGAACGCTGTTTTTTATGTTGACGATCAGCGTGCAGATTACGGCTGCGGTCGTTATTTTAACGCCGATCTCACTGTTTGTCGCAAGCTATATTGCGAAAAAGACCTTCTCAATGTTCCGTCTTCAGTCCGTGACAAGAGGAGAGCAGACGGCGTTTATCGAGGAGATCGTTGGAAATCAGAAGGTTGTTTTGGCATTCTCGCATGAACGTGAGGCGCTGGAGAGGTTTGACGTTTTGAACGAAGCGCTGGAGAAATGCTCCCTGCGGGCAATTTTCTTTTCCAGCATCACGAATCCGGCGACACGTTTTGTAAACAGTCTTGTATATGCCGCGGTGGGCGTCATCGGCGCTTATCTTGCGATTGCAGGAAGGATCAGTGTGGGACAGCTGACCAGTCTGCTTGGCTATGCAAATCAGTATACGAAGCCCTTCAATGAGATTTCAGGGGTGATCACAGAGCTGCAGAATGCGCTTGCCTGCGCCGGCAGGGTGTTTGAGCTGATCGAGGAGGAGGCGGAGACTCCTGACGCGCCGGACGCAGTTGCTTTGCAGAAGGCAGACGGAAGCGTTTGTCTGTCCCATGTGTATTTTTCGTATACGGAAGGGCAAAGGCTGATCGAGGATTTTTGTCTTTCCGTGCGACCGGGGCAGCGTGTTGCCATTGTCGGACCGACGGGGTGCGGGAAAACGACGCTGATCAATCTTTTGATGCGGTTTTATGAAACAAACAGCGGAGAAATACGCGTAAGCCAGATTCCGATCAAGTATATGACGCGCGCGAGCCTACGGGACAATTATGGTATGGTGCTGCAGGATACCTGGCTGCGCAGCGGAACGATTCGGGAGAATATTGCGTTTGGGAGACCAGAGGCGCGTGAGGAGGAGATTATCGCGGCGGCGAAAGCGTCCCATGCGCACAGCTTTATCAAGCGCCTGCCGCATGGATATGATACAGTTATTGCAGAGGACGGCGGAAATCTCTCACAGGGGCAAAAGCAGCTCCTTTGCATTGCGCGCGTGATGCTGACACTGCCGCCGATGCTGATTTTGGACGAGGCGACCTCCTCGATCGACACACGCACGGAAATGCAGATCCAGCGGGCGTTTGAAAAAATGATGCAGGGACGTACAAGCTTTATCGTAGCGCACCGCCTTTCCACGATTCGCGGGGCGGATGTGATTCTTGTGATGAAGGACGGAAGTGTGATTGAGCAGGGAAGGCATGAGGAGCTTTTGGAGAAGGGCGGTTTTTATGCTGCACTTTATGAGAGCCAGTTTTTGCGGAGCGGGGACGCTTAGGTTTTGTGCGGAAGGCAGATTGTAATTTTTAGTTTCTTATTCTATAATAGAGCAGGAATTGACGGGCAGTAAGGATAGAACGGAGCAAGAAAAGATGAAGAAAAAGCAGACGGCTGTGCAGACGGAAGCAGCAGAGGAATCAAACAGAGAGGAAAAGAAAAGCTACAAGGAGATACGTTGGGAGCGTCTTGATAATACGGCGCATCTTTTTCCGGTGATCGCGGGAGAGAGCATGAGTAATGTTTACCGTATCAGTGTGACGCTTTCCGAGCTGGTAGAGCCTGCGCTGCTGCAGGAAGCCTTAGATATTGTGCTGCCAAAGTTTGACGGCTTTAATCTCAGATTAAGACAAGGGATTTTTTGGTATTATTTTGAGGAGAACGGCAAGCCGGCGCCAAGGGTGCGCAAGGAGCACACGTTTCCGTGCCGGTTTATCCACCAGAATAAAAATCACAGCTATATGTTTCGGGTAACATATTATAAATACCGGATCAATCTGGAGGTCTTTCATGTGCTGACGGACGGGATGGGCGGCATCAACTTTTTAAAGGAGCTGACCTATCAGTATCTGCGCTTGGCACACCCACAGCTAAAGGAAAAGGTCGGTGATTCGTTAGACAGCAGCACCTCCTTAAACAGAGAGGACAGCTTTTTGAAAAATTATAAGAAAAGCTCCCAGAAGGGATACCAGACGAAAAAGGCGTATCTGCTCAAGGGGGAGCGTCTTCCGGCGGGAGAGTTCGGGGTGATGCACGGCTATATGCCTGTGGAGGAGCTAAAAAAGGTCTGCCGGAGCTATGGAGTAACGATCAACGAATATCTGGTGGCGGTTTATGTGTGGAGCGTGTATACGGAATGTATGCACGGAATGGCGTCGGAGAAGCCGATCCGTGTGGCTGTTCCGGTGAACCTGCGTCCGTTTTTTGATTCGATCACGACAAAGAATTTTTTTGTCATGGTTTCTGCAGAGTTTCATCCGGTCAATGAGACCTATACCTTTGAGGAGGTGCTTGGCGCGGTCAGCGAAAGCTTGCGCAGTCAGATCAACCGTGAGCATTTGGAGAAGGTATTTTCCTACAATGTGTCGAATGAGAAGCTGTTGATCGCACGGGCAGTCCCCCTGTTTTTAAAAAATATCGCGATGCGCCATGTTTACCGAAGCTCTGCACTTGCCAATACGACAACGATCACGAATATCGGGAATATTACGGTGGCGGAGGAGTATCAGCCGTATATCGAGCAGTTTCACTCCTTTCTGGCGATGTCAAAGGGACAGCATTTAAAGGGAAATATCTGCTCCTATGGCGGGACGCTGGTATTTAGCTTTAGCTACGATCTTGCCGATCCTTCCGTGCAGCGCGGATTTTTCCGTAAGGTGGCCTCTGACGGGATTTCCGTCGAGGTGGAGAGCAACGGCGTAAATTATAAATAGGGGATGAGCATATGAGTAAGTGCAGAAAATGTAATATTGAAATTCTGGATGAGACAGAGCGGTGTCCGCTCTGCAACTCTGTTTTGGAGCAGACCGAGGAGCTTGAAAATATGTACCCGAACGTCAGGGTCATGGCGCGAAAGCTGATGCTGATCAGCCGGATATATCTGTTTGCAGCGATCCTTCTTGAGGTTTTGCTCGTATATATCAATGTAAAAGAGGAGGATCAGACTTGGTGGAGCCTGATCACGGGGCTTGGCTTTGTGTATGTGTACATGCTGTTACGTTTTGCGATACTTGGCAAATCAGGTTATCGCGGAAAGGCAGTCATTTTAACGCTGATCGCAGTTTTGATCGCGGTGGCGGCGGATTTTGTGATCGGCTATCGCGGCTGGTCCGTCAATTATGCGCTTCCGGCGGGAATTTTATTTATGGATGCGGGGATTCTCGTGTTGATGTTGTGCAAACGGAGAAACTGGCAGAGCTATCTGATGTGGCAGATCTTTATGATTTTGTGCAGCATTGTGCCGTTAGTGTTTTCGCTGGTGGGAATCGCAACGGCACCGTTTTTGGGCGAGCTGGCATTTGCGGCGTCCGCGCTGCTTTTTGTGGGAACGCTGATCATCGGCGACCGAAAGGCGCGGACAGAGCTTAAGAGGAGATTTCATATTCGATAGGACAAAAGAGGATGAAAAGGGTATGCGGGAGAATGAGACAAGTGTGAGAGGACGCGTGATACGGGAGTTGATCGCGCGCATCACAGACGATGAGAAAATCGGGAAAAAGATAAAGAGCGGTGAGCTGCGAAAAAATATTGGTACCAATGAGCCGCCGTGGAGATGCCCGGAGCTGTTTGTTATGGAGACGATCGAGCGGGAGCATTATCAGATGGAGCTGCTTTCGCTTAAGGAGGGAGCAAGAGAGGACAAGGTGATCCTGCAGCTTCATGGAGGCGGCTATGTGGGAGGTATGCGAAATGCCTACCGTATGTTTGCGGGTCTTTACAATGAGGTAAGCCATGGAATGAGCGTGCTTACGCCCGATTACCGGGTTGCGCCGGAGGACCCTTATCCGGCGGCGTTGCTCGATGCCTATGATGCCTATGAGTGGCTGTTGGAGCAGGGCTGGTTTTCCGAGCAGATCATTCTGGCGGGAGATTCAGCCGGGGGCGGACTGGCGCTTGCGCTGTGTCACTACCTTAAGGATAAGGGGAGACAGCTCCCCTGCGGAATTGTGGCAATGTCGCCGTGGACGGATCTGACTGCGAGCGGGGAATCGTATGAGACAAATTATGAGAAGGATCCGCTGTTTGGAAGAACGAGAGACAGCTTGATTTACAATAAGGATTATATTGGAGAGCATGATCCGATGAATGCTTATATTTCACCGCTGTTTGGAGATTTCAGAGGATTTCCGCCGATGCTCCTTCAGGTAGGCTCCTATGAGATGCTCCTGTCTGATTCTGTGAATGTAGCGGCGAAAGCGCGCGAGCAGGGGGGAAAGGTCCGCCTGAGCGTGTATGAGGGGATGTTCCACGTCTTTCAGATGGCGGCAAAGCTGATGCCGGAATCCAAAAGAGCGTGGATAGAGATCGGAAGGTTTATGGATGTTTTGACAAATGACTGACATCCATATAAACAGGAAGTCCGTTCTCATAGACAACGTTCGTTTCGCCCTGGATCAGTGGTCTTAGGTAGTCGATCAGCGGCTGTGTCACATCGTTGCCAGCCCGAGCGATCCATTCGGTAGGAACGGATTTTGCCTCATTTGCGATATGTGAAATCTGTGCATAGCCGTATGAAACCTGATAAGGTGCATTTGAAATACGATGAATTGTGACCATGGAAGCCGTTACACCCTCCTCGGAGAGTGAGACGGCTTTTTCTCCAAGCGCCACAGACTCGTCCAAATCGGTTTTTGAGGTAAGGTGAGACGCACAGCGCTGGAGCACATTTAACTCGACGGAGCGCACTTTAACGCCGAGCTTTTCCTTTACGAGAAATTCCAGTGTCTTTCCGGCGCCGCTGAGCTGGCTGTGCCCGAAGCTGTCGATCGTGCCCTCGGAGGCGCTGATATATTCGCCGGACGCGTTGCGGATACCCTCTGAGACTGCGATGATGACATTGTTGCGCTCAAAGAGCAGACGCTTTACGTCAAGCAGGAAATCATCGGTGTCGAAGGGAACCTCCGGCAGATAGATCAGATGCGGCGCGGTGTTGTATTCATTTCTTGCGAGTGCGGCTGCTGCCGTCAGCCATCCCGCGTCACGTCCCATGATTTCAACAATGGTCACGCTTTTTACGGCATAGATAAAGGTATCGTGCGCGATCTCGAGCAGGGAGGTCGCAATATATTTGGCGGCAGAGCCAAAGCCCGGCGTATGGTCCGTCTCGCAAAGATCGTTGTCGATCGTCTTTGGGATGCCTATGATGCGTACCCGGCTGCCGATCTTCTCGCCATAGGAGGAGAGCTTTGCCACGGTATCCATCGAATCATTACCGCCGATATAGAAAAACGCTTCAATATGGTAGGTTTCAAACTGGTTGAAGATAAAGACATAGGGAGAATCGTCATCCATATAATCGGGAAGCTTATAGCGGCACGAGCCAAGATACATGGCAGGGGTTGTGACAAGCCGCGTGAGATTCTCAGGATGTTGGTCTATCAAATCGGTCAGATTGATCAATTCATTATTTAAAATTCCGGTGATACCGTTTAAGGAACCGTAGACAGTGTCGTAGACCGATGAGGCGTACACGCCGCGGATGACGCCTGAAAGACTGGCGTTTATCGCAGCCGTAGGTCCGCCGGACTGTGCCACCATACAGTTTTTTAAAGCCATAACAGAAACTCCTTCACTCTTGTTAAATATAGCCGGTCTTGCCGCAGAAGAAAAGCTGCGGCAAGCCTTGGCATGTAAATCTATCATAACCAAAAAGACGGAGTTTCGCAAGCTTGAAATAAAGAGAAAGGAATGCATGGAATATGCCAAGATGTAATCTCTGTCCGCGAAACTGCGGTGCAGACAGAAAAAACGGAATGCGCGGCTTCTGCGGGCAGGATGAAACACTAAAGATCGCCCGCGCGGCGCTCCACTATTGGGAGGAGCCCTGTATTTCCGGAACAGCCGGCTCCGGCGCTGTATTTTTCAGCGGCTGCGCGCTGCACTGTGTGTTTTGTCAGAACCGTAATATTGCAAACGGGACGGCGGGGGAGCGTGTGAGCGCAGGGCGGCTTACGAAAATATTTTTAGAGCTTCAGGAAAAAGGGGCGAACAATATCAATCTTGTCACGCCGGGGCACTTTGTGCCGCAGATCATAACGGCGCTTACAGCGGCAAAAGCGCAGGGGCTTACACTTCCTGTCATTTACAATACGGGCAGCTATGAAAAGACGGAGACGCTTCACCGTCTGGAGGGGCTCATTGACATTTATCTGCCCGATTTTAAATATATGGATGCGGCTCTTAGTGCGAAATATTCCCATGCGCCCGATTACAGCCAGGTAGCTAAGGCGGCGGTCGCTGAGATGGTGCGCCAGACGGGAGAGCCTGTATTCGCGGGGGAGCCTGCACCAGAGGATGAGGATCCCATCGAGGCAGGGCGGTTGCTGCAGCGTGGAACGATCGTTCGCCATCTGCTGCTGCCGGGGCAGAAGGAGGACTCCAAAGCAGTGCTGCGCTATCTGCATGAGACCTATGGAAATTCTGTCTATATCAGCATTATGAACCAGTTTACGCCGCTCGCGGGTCTGGAAAAATATCCCGAGCTAAACCGGCGGGTGACACAGGAGGAATATGAGGAGGTTGTAGACTACGCGATTTCGCTTGGGATAGAGCGCGGCTTTATCCAGGAGGGGGAGACGGCGGAGGAAAGCTTTATTCCGGCATTTGACGGGGAGGGAGTGCTTCCGGCCAAAGGAGAGTAAGGCAGGTCTGGGATAAGCTTACCGGAAGGATTTGTAAAATCTGTCCTGATTATTGTACAGAATTTATGTGATACTCTCTCTATCAACACAGGTAGGGAGGAAAAGCATGAAGGAAAAGAAGATTGAGATTATTGCAGTTGATTTTGACGGAACGCTTTGCAGAGAGTGTTATCCCGAAATCGGAGCGCCGAATCTGCCGCTTATTTTTATGCTGAAACAGCAGCGCCGGCAGGGTGTGAAGCTGATTCTTTGGACTTGCAGGTGCGGAGAGCGCTTAGAGGAGGCGCTCCTTTGGTGCGCCAGGCACGGACTTTCTTTTGATGCGGTCAACAACAATGTTCCGGAAACGCTGGAGGCTTACGGAACGGAGGCAAGAAAAATATCTGCGGATGTCTATATTGATGACAGAGCCTGTCTGCCGTGGACAGGCGGGAAAGTGTGGGAGCAGTATTTTTCTGCATCAGGAGTGATCGCATGAGAGAAAGAATAGAGCATAAGAGGAAGCGGGAGAAACAAATAGACATAGAAACGATTTTTGTGTGCGCCTTAATGGCGGCAACGGCAGCGGCGGGCGTTGTGGTAGGTACAGCGGCGTTTTTGGGCGTAAGTCTCAGTGAATGCAGTATGCCCCTGCTGGCAGCGGGCGGCTGTGTGCTGGGAGGAATTTTTTGGGGAATTTTGTTAATTTTTAACAGTTCGATGTCGGTAAAACGTCCATAAATCTTGTGTTTATTGTCAAAAAAGACGATATTCCGGTTGACGCGTACTGGTTGTTCCCATATAATAAAGCTGATTCTGTAAGATTTTGACGTTTTTGGAGGAATGATGGTCAGCTGGAATAATCAGAAAATAAAAAAGAAATGGGCGCTTATAACTGCCATCAGTATGCTGATGGCAGTTATCTGTGTATTTTTGCCGGATTTGAATGCAACGGCGTACGGATTTACCGCTACAACGGGTACGATCATTGACGGACCTGTGCTGGTGAGGAAGGAGCCGGTAAACGGAGAGAAGATCACTACCCTAAACCCCGGAGCGACTGTGACGGTGACCGACGAGGTGCAGGGCTCGGATGGTCATACATGGTATCAGCTTCAGGTTACTGTTTCCGGTGTGACGCAGACAGGATATACGCGTTCTGACTTTGTGCGTCTTGATTCTGCGGGAACAAGCACCGAGGGAAATGCCGTTGTGGCAAATACGGATGTGGGAGTAAATGTCCGCTCCGGTGCCGGCACCTCCTATCAGGTAGTCATTAAGGTTTATAAGGGACAGCGTGTTACGGTACAGGGAGAGACACAGGCGGAGGGATTAAAGTGGTATAATGTTTCGTTTTCGCTGCGCGGGGGCTCCTACAGCGGATGGATATGCGCGGATTATGTGACATTGGACGGAGGAGGCTCTGTCGGCGGCGGAACGGGCGGAGAGACAACGACTGTTCCAGACGATCAGTATGTGGCGGAGCTTCAGGTAGCCGGTTTTCCGGCAAGCTACTGCAATTCGCTGCTGGCGCTGCACCAGAAATATCCGAACTGGCAGTTTGTTCCGGTGCAGACGGGACTGGACTGGAATACAGTGATCGCAAATGAGAGCATAGTCAGCAGAAATCTGATCCAAAGCTCTGCCAATGATGCGAGGAAATCGACGGACAGTCAGGCATACGATTGGGCGACCAACACCTGGTATGGTTTTGACGGGCCGGGCTGGGTGAGCGCTTCGCCGGAATATATTGCCTATTGTATGGACCCGCGCAACTTTTTAAATGAGACCTATATTTTTCAGTTTGAAACCTTAGAATATGCGCCGTATCAGAATGCGGCGGGCGTAGGAAATGTGCTTGCAAATACCTTTATGGCAGGGAATTACACAGATACCGACGGTGCGGTGCGCAGCTACGCCGATACATTTGTTGAGGTCGGCAGCGGGCTGGGCGTAAGTCCTTATCATCTTGCCTCGCGCTGCAAGCAGGAGCAGGGAGCAAAAGGCACAAGCCCGCTGATCTCAGGAAGATACAGCGGCTATGAGGGGTACTATAACTACTTTAACGTACGCGCCTATACGACAGGCTCGGCGTCTGCCACGGTAAACGGTCTTGCCTACGCAAAGCAGCAGGGCTGGAACTCTATTTATAAATCAATTTCAGGCGGTTCCTCCATTGTGGCGAACAATTATGTGAAAAAGGGGCAGAATACGATTTACTTTGAGAAGTTTAACGTCGTGTATCATGACAGTCTTTATTCGCATCAGTATATGACAAATGTGCAGGCTGCGATGAGCGAGGGCAGCAATATGGCAAAGGCATATGCCGATAAGAATCAGGCGTTTGTATTCCGTATACCGGTTTACGATCATATGCCGGAGACGGCAGTGACCTTCGCGGATAAAGGAAATCCGAATAACTGGCTTTCCTCTCTGACTGTCGACGGCTACAATTTAACCCCGGTATTTCACGGAGGGACAACCGAATATTCCCTTGTCGTAGGGCCGGAGGTATCGTCTGTGAGCATTGGCGCGACTCCGGTAGCCTCCACCTCGACCGTATCCGGCATGGGTAATTATTCTTTGAATTATGGCAATAATACAATTAATATTACCTGTATTTCGCAGAGCGGGGTTTCAAGAACCTATACGATCACGATTGCAAGGCAGCAGGGGGCGTCAGGCGGCAATACGATCACGATCGCGGACGGTGTGACGATCACCTCGGCATATCCGATCGGTACGTTTGTAACCGGCATCCAGCCGAATATGACAGCAGACGGTGTGCTCTCCGGTATTAGCGGTCAAAATTGCACTGTGAAGCTGTTAAAGTCTGACGGAACCGAAAATACGGGAAGCGTCGGAACCGGAAATAAGCTCGCGGTATATGTTGACGGGCAACAAGTGCGGGAATTTGAGATCGTGGTTTACGGGGACGTAAACGGAGACGGAAAGGTATCCAATATAGATGTGGTAATGCTGCAGCGTCATATTTTATCGATCACACCACAGAGCGGCTGCTATCTGGAAGCGGCAAATACAAGCCGTGACGGCGGAGTTTCCAATAAGGATGTGGTAATGCTGCAGCGCCATATTTTAGGACTGTCTGTCATCAGCCAGTAATGCAGCGAAGCGTAGAAAGGAGTATAGAGTACCTTATGAGAAAAAGAATCAGCGCATATTTGATGATGCTATGTATCTGTCTGGGATTATTGATTCCTGATACTGTCGTTTGGGCGGCAGCGGGAAAGACATCGTTGTCCGTTTCCTCAGGTAGTGTGAATATCGGAGATACCGTTACGGTAACAGGAAAAGCGTCGGGACCTGCGGGAGAGAAAGTCGTGGCGACCATGACGCTCTCATGGGATGCAAGCGTTCTGGAATTTGTCAGTTCCTCGGTAGATTCAAACGGGGGCGGCGGCAGCAGACTGATCAACGGCGACAGCTTTACGATCACGCTAAAGGCGGTCGGCGCGGGGACAAGCGCCGTTTCCTTATCTGCGACGGATGGAATTTTATTTGATACGGTAGAAGAACTGAGTTCTATGGAGGGCAGCAGCGCTTCTGTCACGGTAAATAACGCGGCAGGCGGCGGAACAGGAAGCGGCGGCAATGCTGGCGGTGGAAATACTGGTGGTGGAAATACCGGCGGCAGCACATCGGGCGGCGGAAATACCGGCGGTAATACGCAGGGAGCGCCTGCGGAATCGCTGTCTGCAGACAATTCCTTAAAAAGCCTTACGATCTCTCCGGGAACGCTTTCTCCGGCGTTTGCATATAATAAGACTTCCTATACGGCGACGGTGGGAAGCGATGTGACAAGCGTTGTAGTGTCCGCAGTTCCGGCGAACGAGAAGGCGGTGGTGGAATCCGTAACCGGCAACCAGAATTTAAAGGAAGGCGTAAATAATATAAAGATCGTCGTAAAGGCAGAAAACGGTGTGACGGCAACCTATACGGTCAAGGTCACAAAGCAGGCGGGAGCGGCAGAGGAAAAACCGACAGAGGAGCAGACAAAGCCTGAGGAAACGGAGACCAAGGAGCCTGAGACAGAACAGCCGGAGGCTGTTGTAACGGTCAACGGCGCTGCATATGAGATTTCCGAGAAATTTGCAGCGGAGGATATTCCCGCAGATTTTCAGGAAAATACAATTAATTATCATGGAACGTCGTATAAAGACGTAAGCTATACGAAGGGGTCTTTAAATCTCTTGTGGATGACACCGCAGAATCCTCCCGAGGGGCAGAAGGCTGCGGGAAGCTTTTTTGTCTACGATGAGACAAGAGATACTGTCTATCCGTTTGTGCGTTTTGCAAATGGGGAGAAATATGTGATCGCGCTCCTGGCGCCGGTAGACGCGGTGATTCCCGAGCAGTATATGCAGACAAGCCTTTCGGTGGATGAAGTACGCACGATAACGGCATACCAGCAGACGGCAGAAAGCGAATCTGAAATCGTATCGGCGTTTTATGTATTTTACGGCATCAACCATGAGGGAACGGAAAACTGGTATCAGTATGACTCGTTAGAGGGAACGTATCAAAGGCTTTCGACTGATCTTGCGGGAGAAGGGGAAGTGCAGACGGCGGAGCTTCAAGAACTTCAGGAGGAATATGCGGCGCTTTCCGAGCAATACGATGATGAGAAAACCTTTGCGCGAACGGCAATGGCGGTGATGGGCTTTGTGATCGCCGTTTTGGTGATCGTGATCATAAATCTTTTGCTTTTCCGGTTTCGGAATAAAGGCGCTGGAGAGCTGTCGGAGGATGATCTCTGGGAGGAGGATGATAGTGACTTCAGAGATGAGGAGGATATGGACGAGACGACCGATGCGGACGACGAAGACTTTCCGGAGGGGGACGAGGAGGATATTGACGAGACCGGAGATGATCTGATCGATGAGGAAGACTGGGAGACTGACGAAGCTGGGGAGACCTTGGCGGATGATGAGGAAGATGCAGCCGGAGAAGAAAAGGAGAGCAGACCAGGAAAGCGGCAGCCGCAGGGAAAAAAGGACGGCAGCGGAGAGAAGGCGCGCACATCCGATCAGTTGGAGATTATTGATTTTAATGATTTATAAAAAATTACCAGATGGAAGGAGGAGAATATGCAGATACCATACACAGGAAAGGCAAAGCGTGCGCTTGATATTGCAGCGCGCATGTCAAGAGCCATGCATCATAATTATATCGGAACAGAGCATATTTTGTTGGGGCTTCTTAAGGAAAATACAGGTGTTGCCGCACAGGTCCTGAAAGAAAACGGCGTAGAACTGGATAAGGTACTCAAGCTGATCGAGGAGCTGATCGCACCCGGGCAGTCTGCGGCGATTTTAGAACCGGAGGGGTATTCGCCGAGAGTTGAGCGTGTACTTGCGGGAGCCAATAAGGAGGCAGAGCGGTTTCGTTCGGAGTTGATCGGTACGGAGCATATTTTGCTTGCGATCGTCAAAGAACCGGAATGCGTTGCGGCGAGACTGTTAAATACACTTTCCGTTAATATTCAAAAAATGTATGTCGATACATTGCTTGCAATGGGAGAGGATGCGAACCTTTATAAAGAAGATTTTCAGAACGGGAGACCGGGAAGAAAGAAGAATGCGGAGACGACTGCGGTGCTGGATCAGTATTCCAGAGACTTAACGGCGCTCTCTGCGGAGGGGGGCTTAGATCCGGTAGTCGGAAGGGAAAAAGAAATTGAGCGCGTGATCCAGATTTTAAGCAGGAGGACCAAAAATAATCCGTGTCTGATCGGAGAACCGGGGGTCGGAAAGACGGCGATTATTGAGGGAATTGCTGAACGCATTGCTGCGGGAATTGTGCCGGACACCGTGCTTGGGAAGCGTGTTGTGGCTTTGGATCTGTCAGGAATCGTTGCGGGTTCAAAGTACCGCGGAGAATTTGAGGAGCGGATCAAAAAAGTTCTTTCTGAGGTAAAACGGGCGGGCAATATTCTTTTATTTATTGACGAGATACACACCATCATCGGTGCTGGCGGAGCGGAGGGAGCGATTGATGCGTCAAATATCCTAAAGCCGGCGTTGGCACGCGCAGAGGTGCAGGTCATCGGAGCGACGACGATGGAAGAATATCGGAAGTACATTGAAAAGGACGCGGCGCTCGAGCGCAGATTCCAGCCTGTAGTCGTTGAGGAGCCGAGCGAGGAGGAAACCGTAGAAATTTTGCAGGGTCTAAGAAGCCGTTATGAGAAGCACCACGGTGTGACGATTACGGATGAGGCGCTGCGCGCAGCAGTGCGGTTGTCCGCGCGCTATTTAAACGACCGTTTTCTTCCCGATAAGGCGATCGATCTAATGGATGAGGCAGCTGCCAAGGTTCGTCTCGCTGTCGGAAAAACGCCGAAGGAAATGGCGGCGCTGCGGGAGCAGATTACTAAAAAAGAAAACGAATTGGAGCAGGCTCTTACAGATGGGGATTTGGAAGCGGCAAGGCTTGCGGAAAAGGAAAAACAGGAGCTAGAGGAAAAAAGAACAAAGCTGGAAGCGAAGGCGAAGCGGGAGCTTGGACGGCGGCAGTATCTGGTCGGTGAGGATGAAATTGCGGAGGTTGTTTCCGGCTGGACGAAGATACCGGTCAAAAAATTGACGGAGGGAGAGGCGGCAAGACTGCGCCGGCTCGAAGAAACGCTGCATAAGCGGGTGATCGGGCAGGAGGAAGCCGTGACGGCGGTGGCAAAGGCAGTGCGCCGCGGGCGTGTCGGTCTAAAGGACCCGAGACGTCCGATCGGCTCCTTCCTGTTTCTTGGACCCACCGGAGTCGGAAAGACAGAAATATCAAAAGCATTGGCGGAAGCAGTGTTCGGGCAGGAGCAGGCGATGATCCGTGTGGATATGTCTGAATATATGGAAAAGCACAGTGTCTCTAAGCTGATCGGTTCGCCGCCCGGCTATGTGGGTCATGAGGACGGCGGACAGCTCAGCGAGAAGGTGCGCCGCAATCCATATTCCGTGATACTTTTCGATGAGATTGAGAAGGCGCATCCCGATGTTTTTAACATTCTTCTTCAGGTACTCGATGACGGTCATATCACGGATTCGCAGGGAAGGAAGGTAGATTTCAAGAATACCATTATCATTATGACGTCGAATGCGGGGGCGCAGGCGATTGTAGAGCCAAAAAGACTTGGCTTTGCCTCCTCGCAGGATGAAAAACAGAATTACGAGCACATGAAAAGCAGCGTCATGGAGGAAGTGCGCCGTATTTTCAAGCCGGAATTTTTAAATCGTATCGACGAGACGATCGTATTCCGCTCTTTGAATAAAGCAGACATGAAGCAGATTGTCGGCTTGCTGGCAAAGGAGCTGACACAGCGCTGCCAAAAACAGCTGAACATAGAGCTGCTGGTGCGCGATGGAGCCAAAAATTATATTGTAGAAAAAGCGTATGAGCCGAAATACGGCGCAAGACCGCTGCGCAGAAAGCTGCAGAATGAGGTGGAAGACAAGCTGGCACAGCTGCTTTTGGATGGAACGGTAAAGAACGGAATGCAGGTGATCGTTACTACAAGAAAGAACGAGATTGCATTTGAGACAAAAGAAAAGTAAAAAAATCCTTAAATGTCAGCGAAACTACTGGAAATACGACAAGGCTTATTATATAATAAGACTATCATATTTTTACAATATTAGCACAGTTTAAAAAGCTTTTTGCCTTTTAAGCTGTGGCGCAGGAGGATAAGATGGCTGTGATTAGTGAGTTAATTCGTTCGGAGGCAGATGGAACGATCAGCTTTGGAGACTACTCTTTGAGCACAAAGGCAAAGCTGGATAATTTCGAGCATCAGGGAGATGTTTATAAGGTAAAGACCTGCCGTGAGCTTACCAAGCTGGAGCGTAACGGGATGTTTGTCTATGAGTCTGTACCGGGGACTGCTGTGGCAGGCTTAAGGGCAACAGATACGGGGATTGAATTTCTGGTAGAAGGCTGGGAGGATGCACAGCTTACGGTAGAGCTTGAGGATGAGACGGAGTATGACATCTGTATTGACGGATCGGATGCGGGACAGATGAAGACCAATCTTGGCGGCAAGCTGAGTCTCAGCGTTGAACTGGGAGAAAAGCCGGTAAGAGTGTCTGTTTGTAAATGCTAGAGTCGTATAAAATATCCGCCGGATGAAAGACCTCTTTTCTTTCATCCGGCGGATATTTTCGCATAGGGAGAGACTCGTGAAGCGGGAAGCCCGCTATTTGCGGGGGGCTTGACAGCTGTGCGGGTTTATCGTGTCACACGGCTGCTTTGGGATTTCCGCAATAGAGTGTCTAACAGACAGCTGTATTGCTGTTCCGAGATGAGAACGGCATTCCCGTCTTTCGTTTGGATAGTTGTAAATTCCTCATTTAAGATGGCATTGTTGATCATGGATTCTGCCTGAGAGAGAAAGTCTGATAATGTAACATAATTCATTTGTATCACTCCTCGTTTCTGGGCGGATCATTACAAAGAGAAAGCGCAAAAAAGCTATTTGTTTTCGCCCGGGAACAAATAGTCGTGTGGGACATGGCAGCATCCGTATCGTTGCGGATTCCACCTCGTCTTTTGTAGATGAATTCTATTATATCACAAACAAAAAGAAAAAGTGCAGAGGATGCTATCATTTGCAATAAAATTTTAGTTTTACAGATTTTTTACGGGAAAAATAGAATGGAGGAGAAATGGCAAAAGGAAAAACAACTGTATATTTTTGTCAAAATTGCGGCTATGAATCGGGAAAATGGCTTGGGCAGTGCCCGGGATGCCGTGAATGGAATACGTTTGTGGAGGAGATGATCGATAAAAAAAGTGCCGGAAAGGGAAAGTCGGCAGATGGTGAGGCTGTGAGAGCGGTTCCTCTCTCTGCGATAGAGATGAAGCATGACGAACGCGTATCGACAAGGCTTGGAGAATTGGATCGCGTGCTTGGAGGAGGTATCGTACAGGGTTCTCTGATCCTAGTGGGAGGCGATCCGGGGATTGGAAAATCGACGCTTCTGCTTCAGGTATGCAGAAATCTTTCGATGCAAAAAATAAAGGTCCTTTACATATCGGGAGAAGAATCCTTACAGCAGATCAAGCTTCGCGCAGAGCGCATCGGAACCTTTGGGGAGAGTCTAAGCCTTTTGTGCGAGACGAACCTTGAGACGATTGAAAAAGTCATAGATCGCGAAAAGCCGCAGATTGTTGTGATTGACTCGATTCAGACGATGTACCATGAGAATGTCACCTCTGCGCCGGGGAGCGTTTCACAGGTGCGCGAATCGACCGGTACGCTGATGCAGATCGCGAAGGGACGCGGGATTTCTGTCTTTATTGTCGGACATGTGACAAAGGAAGGCGTTGTGGCGGGACCGAGAGTTCTGGAGCATATGGTAGATACGGTTTTATATTTTGAGGGAGACCGGCATGCAGCCTACCGTATTTTGCGCGGTGTAAAAAACCGTTTTGGCTCTACAAATGAGATCGGAGTTTTTGAAATGCGGCAAAGCGGATTGGAGGAGGTTGAGAATCCATCGGAATTTATGCTCAGCGGGAAGCCGGAGGGCGCGTCCGGGTCCGTCGTAGCATGCTCTATGGAAGGAACAAGACCGATCTTGCTTGAGGTGCAGGCATTGGTGTGTCATACGAATTTTGGGATCCCGCGCAGGACAGCGGCAGGAACAGACTTAAACCGTGTGAACCTGCTGATGGCAGTGCTTGAAAAGAGATTGGGGTTACAGCTTGGGAGCTGTGATGCTTATATTAATATTACAGGTGGTATCCGTATGAATGAGCCGGCGATCGATCTTGGCGTTGTTTTGGCTTTGATCTCAAGTTATAAGGAAAAACCGATTGATGAAAAAACAATCTGTTTTGGGGAGGTAGGGCTCAGCGGTGAAGTGCGGGCAGTCAGCATGGCAGAGCAAAGAGTTCTTGAGGCAAAAAAGCTTGGCTTCCATACTTGTATCCTGCCGGAAGTATGTCGTACAAATATGAAAGAGGTGCAGGGAATTCGTCTTGTCGGCGCAAATACTGTGAAGGATGCCATGCATTATGTGATGAAATAGGGGGAAGAATGGTGATTGTCGGGAATTGTATAAACAATAAGTATAATTTCCGGCAAAAGACTTTCTTTGTCGAAAAAGCAAAAAGAGTGTTGACAATCAAAAACATTGGTGCTAATATAAACAAGCTGACCGCAGGACAGTGGGATGCACACAGGAAACCGTGGGAATGATTAAAAAGTAATTTAAAAAATGAAAAAAGTTGTTGACAAATATGATTCAAAGTGATATAGTAACTAAGCTGTCGCTTGAACAGATTTGCGACAGAGGTTGAAAAGCCTCACAGCACATTGATAACTGAACAGTGAATAAACCTTGAAAGATTCAATAGATTCAGAAAATCTGAATCATTAGAAGAAAATCAGCGATTTTCTTCTGGGATATGAAAGGCTTTGCTAAGTCTGGATATCCAAAAGAGATTTCAAGCTGTCAAACTAAAAAAGCTTGGTTTGCAGACGAACACTTCTATATAAAATAGAAGAACCTTAAAACAGTAAATCTTGGTGCAACCAAGATCAGCCAGATTTAATCTGGACAGAATCAAATTTTAACATGAGAGTTTGATCCTGGCTCAGGATGAACGCTGGCGGCGTGCTTAAC
>ERZ772969.779-NODE-779-length-28058-cov-9.341749_pt1 | contig 28058 bp, 14 predicted proteins | sample MGYA00511676_ERZ772969 | MGnify/ENA primary metagenome ERZ772969 (study PRJEB29015, sample SAMEA2737651) | human gut metagenome | biome: human gut; feature: human-associated habitat; material: faeces | place: China | collected 2012 ... | reverse complement strand
CTATGATTAAAACCTCGCGTCTGGAAACAGGTGTCATTTCTCTGGAAAAGAAAAGCCAGCCGCTTTATGACACGCTTGCCGCCGCATTGGGAGGTATTCTTCTGAACGCCGAGAAAAAACAGATCAATGTTCAAGTGGACTGCCCGGAGAACTTGGTCGTTTCCCATGACAGAAAATGGACAAGCGAAGCACTGTTCAATATTTTGGACAATGCAGTGAAATATACGCCGGAGGGCGGTCAAATCCGTGTTTCGGTTGAAAGTTGGGAAATGTATGTGAAAATCGACATTGCAGATACAGGCATTGGCATTTCAGAACAGCATCAGGGAGCAATTTTCAAGCGTTTCTATCGAGAGGACATCGTACATGATGTAGATGGAATTGGTATTGGTCTATATCTGGCTCGTGAGATCGTAACCTTGCAAGGCGGTTATATCCGGGTAACATCCGAGGTTGGGAGGGGTTCAACTTTTTCCGTCTTTCTGCCTCGACAATAAAATAAGTACGCTAAAAAACAAAATGTCACAGGCCTATGACATTTGAGATTTAATTAAACAGAGGTATTTTGTTTCCCGTGACATTTCTGTGAGGTTTACCTTTTATGATAGAGCCATCAAAAAGAAAGGGTGGTGTTCTATATGAACATATTACAAACGACAGATTTGAAGAAATATTACGGCACCGAACCGAACATTACAAAAGCATTGGATGGCGTGACCCTATCCATTGAGGAAGGTGAATTTGTTGCCATTGTTGGTACTTCCGGCAGCGGTAAGTCTACTTTGCTGAACATGATGGGCGGGTTAGATACGCCAACTTCCGGCAGTATTAAAGTAAAAGGGAAAGAATTATCGAAACTCAAGGATGAACAGCTTACCATCTTCCGCAGACGTAACATCGGGTTTATCTTTCAGAATTACAATCTTGTTCCTGTGCTGAATGTCTATGAAAATATTGTCCTGCCGGTGGAGCTGGATGGTGATACCGTGGACAAGCGGTTTATGGATGAAGTCGTGAAAATGTTGGCTCTCGATGGGAAGCTGAACAGTATGCCTAACAATCTGTCCGGCGGCCAGCAGCAGCGTGTAGCGATTGCCCGCGCCCTTGTTTCCAAACCAGCTATTATACTTGCAGATGAACCGACAGGCAATTTGGATAGCCGGACAAGTAGTGATGTTCTTGGTTTGCTGAAAGTTACAAGTCAGAAGTTCCATCAAACGCTTGTAATGATTACCCATAACAATGAAATTGCCCAGCTTGCCGACCGAATTATCCGTATTGAGGACGGAAAAATCGCACAGTGACAGGGGGTGACATTGATGGATGATATTTTATTTGGGAACAATAATCAGGCAACAATCAATCGTCTTGCCAAAAGAAGCTACCGCGCTAATAAGCAGAGAAATGTTTTCGTTACCATCGCATTATTCTTGACCGCCTTTATGATTACATCTGTATTTAGTTTGGGGTGCAGTTATTTTGAAACCTATCAAATGCAGCAAATTCGTGCGATGGGCACGACTGCGGATGTGGCAATTACAAGCCTCTCAGAAGAACAATATGAAGAATTGAGCCGATCCAGCTTGGTATCCGTAGTTGGTGTCAGTCAGAGATTGGGCAGCATTGATACATCTGGAATGGACGATGCCCTGCTGAGTATTACTTGGATAGACGAAACAGAATGGCAAGAACACCGTGTACCAACAATTTCGGATATACACGGAGATTATCCGCAAGCAAAAAATGAAATTATGCTCCCTACATGGGCTTTGCGTGCAATGGGGATTGATGATCCACAGATAGGGATGAATATTTCCCTTTCCTATCAACTCGGAACAGATTATCAATATATCTCCGATGAATTTGTTTTGTCGGGCTATTACACAGATTATTCGGCTTCACGTGCAGGCAACCGTGGTGCCGCTTATGTTTCGGAGCTTTTTGCAACACAAACAGGGCTTCCCTTTGATAGTGTGTCTACCGCAATGATTTCTTTTTCTGATGACAGTAATGCCCTGCGATCCTGTGAAAAACTAAAACGGAAGATTTCGTTTACAGAAAGTCAGTCCTTTGAAATTGTACCTATTGCTCAGAGCAATTCCACCACCATTGTTCTTCCACTGGCTGCTATTATCGTCTTTATCATTATCAGCGGCTATTTGCTGATTTATAACATTCTGTATATCTCAATTTCAAGAGATACACAATTCTATGGACAGCTTAAAACGATAGGCACGACAAAAAGACAAATCAAGCGGATCGTGCGTTCTCAAATATTCAGAACGGCGGTGATCGGTATTCCCAGCGGCCTGATTGTCGGTGGTATTGTTTCGCTTGGACTTGTTCCGTTTGCCATGAATATGATGTACTCAAGCGATACAGACCTTGGGGAGATAGTGTCCTTTTCCCCCATTATTTTTGCGGGTGCCGCAATCTTCACATTTTTTACTGCAATCATCGGCAGCATGAAACCAGCGAAAATAGCTGCAAGTATTTCTCCTGTTGCGGCTTCACGCTATACGGAGGCAAATACAAGGAGTTACCGAGATCATAAGAGCCATAGAACAAAATTATCTCGGATGGCACGAGATAATATTTTTAGAAACCCTAAAAGCGCTTTCCTTACTTTTGCGTCCTTATTTTTAGGCTTAATATTGTTTTTGGTTTCTGCTGGTCTACTATCAAGCCTAAGTCCCGACAATTTTGTAAATCAATGGGGAGAAAGTGATTTCGCATTGACTTACAGCATTTCCGAAGAAGGAAACCTGCTCTCTGATGAAATGTTGCAGCAAATTGAAACAATGCAGGGAATTGAAAATCTGCGCGTCACTTATTCTGCTTCACCGTGGCCCACTATGGATGTCATTTACGACGAAAATGTATTCGGGAAATATATTGATTCCTTGGATGGCGTATCAGGTCTTGATTTTTCAAATGCGGAAACACGAAAAAACTATACAGATAATTTTTGGAGCGGCGTTTACGGAATAGATTCCAGATATATCGAAGAACTTAATAAAACGCTTGATAAGCCTATTGACTTAACCGCCTTTGAAAAGGGAGAGTTGGTGGTTTTGTCCGCTATGACGGATGATGAGGGAAACCTATTGATTCAGCCAGGGCAAGCAATCACCGTTGTCGGTGAGTCCGGGGAACAGGTCTTTACAGTGGCAACTGGCTTTCTGGACGCTGATTTTCAGAGTGGTCGAGGAAATGAGAGAGGTACTGCCCCTGATTTGTATATCAGTGAGCAGGCAATAGAGAAGTTGTCTGGAGAAACCAAAATCTTTCGGATTGCTTTTGATACGATTGATAGCAGTTATGACAAAGGGATTATGGAGCAGCTTCAATCCATTACTGCTTCGTCACCGGGCATTACGATTCTGTCACGATATGAAAAGCAGCAAGAAATGGCCGGATATTTGCTGACCTCAAGGATTATAGCCGCAGGGTTGTCCGCTGTATTTTTGCTGATAGGAATTATGAATTTCATTAACACAATGGTTGTTAGTGTAAATACTCGGAAACATGAATTTGCAACACTTGAAAGTATAGGAATGACGAAAAAGCAAATTAGAAATGTATTGCTTTGGGAAGGCGGGTATTATTGGAGTATTTCTTTCCTACTGCTTGCCACACTGGGAACAGCGATATATATTCCAATATACTCAGCCTTTAGAAGAATGGTTCCTTATGCAGCTTTTCACTATCCTGTAATTTCTCTGTTGGTTGTCGCAGCTATTGTTTTGCTGGTCTGCTTGGCAACCCCCGTCATAACTTTCATGCAAAATGTTAAGCAAAGCGTTGTAGAGAGACTGCGGCAGAATTAAATATTTGCGATGAAAACCGGGAGATTATTCTCCCGGTTTTTCAAATCTCACAGGTTCGTGAGATTTCAGCCCATTATTCTGTCGAAACAGCGTGTGTCAGTGACATTTCTGTGAGGATTGCTTGTTAAGATAAGCGCAAAAGGAACAAGCTGCCGCACGACGGCAAAAGAAAAAAAGCCGTCGTACAGCAGCCTATCAACACGCCCATTTGAAACGGCGGCTTTGATTTTCAGAGCCGCCGTTTCTTTGCGTCTACACAAACCAATGACGACTTGTAGGGACACGGTAGCCGATGGGAGGTTATTTTGCCGTGTTCATTTTATTATTTCATTGTTCGCGTGATCTGCACCAGCTAAAAAAAGCGTAGCCCCTCCGTCGGAGCAGTCCGGTTTTGAACATGAAATTAAACAGTACATAACCGATAATACTTTTTCGTGCGCTTGTGCGGCCTTGTGTCGCACAGGCGCATTTTGCTTTCCAGACTTCGAGACAAAGTGTCCCGAGGTGCGGTGCCGTTCTCCGCCGTTACTCCATTTCGTTTCCGACCAACCCCGAACAAACTGAAATGGAGGATTTTACGATGACTACTATCAATTTGAAAGATTTTTATTATTGGTACACGCAGGATCAGCTTATCGAAGTTTCTGACGAGGTGGCCGAGGTATTCAAGGCCGATGTCCGCTATGAAATGGCCTACCAGCGGCGGCTCTCCCGGCACAAGGCGCAGTATTCTCTGGACTGCGATGACGGGATTGAATATTCCGCTTGCCTGCATGAGCCGACCCCGCAGGAGCTCCTTGAACGGATGGAAACCTTTCTTCGTCTGTGGAACGCTCTCAATTCTCTGCCGGAGATCCAGGGCCGCAGAATTGACGCACATATCATTCTTGGCAAGTCGATTAAGGAAATTGCCGAGGCCGAGGGCGTACATGAGGAGTCTATTCGCCAGTCGATCAAGCGTGGCCTTGAACGCATGAAAAAAACTTTTTGATTTTTTCTTCTTAACCCACTTGGAATTGATGAAAAAATGTCTCGGTTTATGAGAGGAGGTTTTCTTCCTAACGCGAGGGAATAACGGCAACCCTGAGTAAGTACGTGGAGCCAGACGGTGGGTGCGCGGTGACATTTCCCAAAAGAGATTGAGCGAACAACACCAACACTGTAAATGGGCCCGGCCATCCCAAGGCCATGATCCGGCGCTGAACAGGTTGGCTGCCTGTTCCTCCGGGCTTGTCGCTTTACTTGCGTTGAGAGCGCCGCACAGAAAATAACGATTGTCTTTGGACAGGCCAAGTAAATATGTGCGGCGCTCTCTAATATTCAAAAACTATAATAAACCTCGAGACAAAGTGTCCCAAGGTGGAGTAAGGCAACAGGCCAGCATCCCGGTGGTGCTGGCCTGTTGCGTTTCCCCACCAAACAGCGGGAGGCGTTCTATCAATCTGCGAAGGAGGTTTACCGTGAAATTAACTACACAGGAACTTGAACAAATGAGAAGCGTTGACATTGGCGCGGTGGCTGCCGAGTCCCTGCCTGATGTGAGCGGTATGACCTTTGACAATGCGCTTTCCCGAAAGGAGCGCATCTCTCGATTTTTGCAGACTGTCAAAAATCCATACTGCTTTTGCATCGGTGGTGTTGGCGTGAAAATTGAATTTGCTGAAAGCGGGCCATCTCTCCAAGATAAGCTGACGGATTTCCTGCTGCGGCAAAGAAGCGGGCTGTAACTTCGGTTACAGCTCGTTTTGCTTCTTCGAGACAAAGTGTCCCGAAGCGGAGGCATCCTTGTTGTCCTCCCCGGACAGAGTTATAATATAAGTGTAATGTGATAGGGAAGGAGGAACAATGGCACGAGCAAAAAACAGAGGGTATCAGCAGAGTTTCTCTCCCTCTTACACAATCCGCCGCTGGCGGCTGGGCATCTATATCCGGCTTTCAAAGGAAGATTTGAAAAAAGGAAAAGACGATAGCAACAGCGTAAAGAACCAGCGTGACCTACTGAACGATTTTTACCGACGCAACATTGACGAGTTTGAAAGTATCACGGAATATGTAGATGACGGACATACTGGAACGGACGCTAACCGTGAAGATTTTCAACGGCTCTTGGCGGATGTCATGAGTGGTAAAATCAACTGCGTTATAGTAAAAGACCTGTCCCGCTTCGCACGAAATTATAGCGATGCCGGAAGTTTGATCGACAACCTGTTTGTTCAAATGGGTGTTCGCTTTATCAGCCTTGCTGAGAATGTGGACAGCTACAAGAACCCCGACAGCGTTTCAAATATCATCGTTCCCATTACAAACGTGATGAACGATAATTACTGCTATCAGACTTCCAAAAAGATCCGGCAGGTATTTGATTACAAACGGCGCAACGGCCAGTATATCGGAGCATTTGCTCCTTACGGCTATGTAAAGCACCCAAAGGACAAGCACAGGCTGATTGTTGATCCCGATGCTGCTGAAAATGTCAAACTCATTTTCACAATGCTTATTCAAGGGTCATCAAAACGTGCTATCGCGCTGTACCTGAACGAACACGGCGTACCGAGCCCCTCGGCTTACAAGGTACAAAAGGGCTTGCCTGTTTCGACAAGAGGGTATGACGATCCTATGTGGGGAGTCCGCATGATCCACTCCATTCTTACCAATCCGACCTACACCGGGGATTTAGCCCAAGGCCGAAGCCGGGTGAAAAGCTACAAGGTACACCAGATTGAAGCTGTTCCACGCGAGGAATGGGTGGAAGTGGCTGGAACGCATGAGGCCATTATCGACTATGAAACTTTCGACAAGGTACAGGCTCTCTTACAGCGTGATACCCGTACTTCCCCGAAAGGCCGTGAGGTACATTTATTCAGCGGCTTTCTGAAATGTGCCGATTGCGGGCGGGCCATTACCCGATGCGTTGGCAAGAACAACAATGTATATTATTCTTGCTCAACCTACAAGAACCGTTCCCGGACAGCCTGCACCATGCACTCAATCAAGCATGAACGGCTGGAGGCTGCTGTTTTGTTCGCTGTACAGCATCAGGTACATTTGGCTGTTTCCTACTCGGAAATCGTCACGCAGATCAATTCCGCTCCAATCAAAAAAAGCCAGTCTTACCGACTGGACGATCTGATAGCTGCAAAAGAGCGGGAACTGACAAAGATAACACGCTACAAGCAATCTCTTTATCAGGACTGGAAAGACGGTGAAATCACCCAGCAGGAATACCGGGATATGAAGGCTGACTATGAACGGCAGACTTCTGATATTTCCGCGGTGCTTACCCGGCTGAACGCTGAACGCGCAGAACTGGCAAACGGTGTGGACAACGAGCATCCTGCACTGGTAGCCTTTATGAAGTATCAGAACATTGAAGCCCTCAACCGTGAAATCTTGGTTGAACTTGTGGACTATATCAAGGTCTATGAAAACGGCAATATCAGCGTGAAATTCAAATTTGCTGACGAACTCCGCAAGATTGCCGAGTACATTGAAATTAACACTACGGAAGATACCGCAGTAGCGGGGTAACTCCCGCTACAAACCCCTTTGACAGTGTGTTTTCCTAATAGGCGCTAATCATATGCTTGTCCCTTAAAAACTCTTTCTGCATCAGGCAGTTTAAGATATTCCAGCAGCAAATCAAAGGAAGACAACTTTGCCGGTTCAATGACATCTGCATTTTGCTTCTTAATCATATTCTGGTACATCGTCTTGCCGGAAGGCATTTTTTCTGCTTCAAGTGTTGTCGTATAAAAATCGCCCTGTGGTGCAAATACACTTTGAACGTCCTTAAAACTCAGCGACCAAACACGAAAATTACCACTTCTCCGAATAGCTTCTCGCTTAATTGTGTCATTGGAAACGATATCTTTGTGATATAGGAAACCATCTGTGAATACAGCCACAGGCTTGTGCTCTGGTGCGGAAACTGGCCAGAACACAAAATCCGGCTTACAATCTACCGAAACACCAGAACCAGCATCCAGAAGGACCTGTGGCTCGATTTCCCAAGCAAAGTTCTCTATCTTCACATAATAGCTATGTTTTCCATTGCGGATTGTGTCACTTACATTGGCGGCACCAACCTTGGTGCGAATTGCTTCCATAAAGCGCTGTTCCAACTCGCTATCAAACAACGGATTAACGGGAATATCATTGATCTTATCAATCTTCTGAACATTATCTTTGCCAGAAAGAATTGATTTCAAAATTCTAATAGCCGTAGTCCTTGAAATGTTACCTATCTGCTGACTCTGACGATAGGCGTACAAACAATGGTAACATCCATCCTTCTGCGGGTCATCCTTGCAGGAACAATTCTCCATTACATGAAGTGCCTTTTCGAAAATTTCAATCAGAGCGTTCTTTTCATGCATCAACTGTTTCAGATAGCCCGTACCACCCGGAACAGAATCATAAATAACCAGATACTGCTTTCGATAATCTGCATCGGGAACAGGGACTTCACTGACAGTTGCCCTTAGATGATCAACATTACCGAAATACTCTTTCATACCCAACATAAATGCAGCCACAAACGATTCCATTTTCACAGAGGAAGAATCCATTGTAGTCGCCGGAACAAGAAGTCGGAGAATTTCTGTGCTGAACTCACGGTACAGGAACAGACATTCTTCATAAGCGTCAGCCTGCATTAAAGTGGGCATCTTTCTTGTTTTGCAGGCGAAGCTATGGTTAGCTTTTCCGTTTTCAGGTTGGATTTTGCCGCAATATTTACAGATTCTGAATCCCTTGCGTACTTCTTCGACACCGGAAACAGACAGCTTTTCACCAGTCATGTCACTCTCGCCAAAGTTAATTTCGCGCAGAGTTGCTTTGCGAACGAACTCATATCCAAACGGGAAATCCTCGTTGTCCATACGATATGCGCTGGAAATATCGTGATCCTCATCTACATCAACCAAGAGTTGCTTACAATAGAAAACATTGTTTCGATCATCGCTTTCATCGTTAATTAGGCTCTTGGTATAGTCCATGTTAGAATAGACCATTTGAACCTTTAGCATGGTTCTAACCTGTCCAGCGTCAGCCCAAGCAGGACTACCACACTGAGGACAAGCTGATGTATTCTTGCCAGTTTCCTCAATCTGAGCATGAGAACAATTCGGACAAAGTCTCCATCTTGCGGTCTGAGCGGTTGTCAAATCAACCTGATCTATGGTCAGCTTACGACCGTCTACATAAAAGCTATTATTAGGAGCAAATTCGCTAATAGCGGAGGAAGCGCTGCGGCTATATTCATAGACCATCTTCTCATATTTTTTCTTCTGAACCGGTGTTTCCTCATCCTCCTTACGATAAAGAACTGCCCGAAGAATAATACCCGCTTCAGGGAAAGCGTAATTTGGAAGCAATCCCTCATCAGACAGGAAATTAAAGATATTTTTCTTGCCAATTTCTTGAAGGACTGTAAGCAATGCCGCTTCTTCACGCTTCAGTTCTTTAATTTCCTCATCATAGGAACTATCTTTTGGCTTATCTTCCAGATCACGAATCATCGCTTTTAGGGCATCAACGCTTGTTCTCAATGCATCCTGTTGTTTTTTCAAATCCTCGAATGCATCCAGAATTTTGACATACATAGGACTATCATTAGCGTCTTTTCCTCTGGCGAACATTTGCAGCTCTTCTCTTGCACTATCATCAAGGTACGCTGCAAACATCTGCATGAAAGAGTTCAACTGACGAGATAACGTGCTTTGTACATAATTCAAGAAGTTAAATGGGAACATATCATCCGGGCGGGCATCCAATTTTTTCAGAACAATACCAACTTTATCAGGAATAGCGCCATCAGGAATCCCCTTTTTAACCCAGGAATCCATGCAAAAAGCTACAAACTGCCTTTCCAAAACAGCAGATGCTCGAAGGAATATTTTGGGTGGAGTGACCTCGCCGGCAATCATATCCAAAGGATCAGAATAGAAATATAAATCATGGGGTCTTGCATTCGCAATAGCCAAGGTCAGTGCATTACCATCCTTACGACCTGCTCGACCTGCTCTCTGTAAGAATTGGCTCTGAGCTGGCGGCATACTACACAGGATGACGGTAGACAAGTCACCAATATCAATACCCATTTCCAGGGTCGGAGTACACGATAATACATTGGGGTCCCAAATCTCCTGAGTATCCTTACTGCGCTTAAAATCAATTTCGAGCTGCTCTCTATCGGGGCGTTCTAACAAACCCGTATGTTCCCTTGCGTTGATACGAACCAAATCACCAGCACTGTAAAGGCGGCCATAATAATTTATTTCGCCTGACTCGTATTCTTCAAGGAACCCACCACAGGTAGTCCTTTGGCAAGGCGCACCAATCCAAAGCTCTGCATTTTCTGCTGCAACAGCATATACAGAACCACATTTATCGCAACGCATCTGCATCACATCATCCGTGATAAAGACACGTTCCTTATTTAGCCCGTAGATCTTATAATTGACCGAAGAAGGAACCAGAGATATTACCTTTTGCTTCACTGCTTCATCCAAAATAAATTTACTGATTGCCCGAAAAGTACTGTCATCTACCAGCACTTCGTTACAGCAGGAAGCAATCCAGTCCACATACTTATTAGCAGCAGGTGAATCGAACTCAAAAGATGAGCGACCATTGCCAATATGCTCAGCAATAAAGCGAGGTGTGTTTCGACCCGACTGACGACCAGGCAGCCAACGATTCCTGTCGTTTGACAACATATAGCCATTGCCATCGCCCGTGGTATATTCATCGAACACTTTATCCTCAAAAGCGCCATTTGTGCGCATAAGGTTTAAGTACCCGATAACCATGCGTTTGAACGAATCCGAGTTTTCAGCGGTCAGCACACCAAGCTCATTGATAGTTCTTTCCTGTACGGCATCAGCAATCCGAATAATATCTTCCGTAGCAAAGGAAATAACAGAGCAATTAGACTTTTCAAGCGTTCGCCCAATGTTACCGGCAAGACCAAATTCAAGCATGATTTCGTATTTAATACGCTGCTCTACTTCATATACCAGAATTTGTGCCTGCTTATCCTTGCCTAAGCTGCGCTTCTCAACCATATCTTCATAGGCTTGCTTCCAAGTCAGATTAGGAGCAATGAAGAAGCTTACAAACTGCTCATCGGTCATGTGCTCATGCCAATACTTAATAAAACCATTCTGAAAATCCGCAAGGTTTTTCCCAGAACCTATTTCAGTACAGTATTTTTGAATAGCAGTTCTAAGGCCAAAACGCCATGTTCTTGAGTTGAAAAAGCCTGCTCTGTGTGCAGCATCCTGGACATTATCAGAGAATGCCAACGTCTTTTTATCATCGTTAAACTTGGACGCAAACATTTGAGAAATGCTTGCGCTAATTTCTGTTGCACTACGAAGGCCCATCAACGACAGACCACGACGACTGCCACAGCAGGGGCAAACGTATTGCTTGTGGTTCTTAGTGCCAGAAGTCTTGATTGGATTGGGAATCATTACATCAACCATTTCGGCACCGCAGTTGACGCACTCATCCGTCCCGTCCTCACCAAGTTTTACTTGCAGACAATCGGGGCAAATTCTTGCAGGGATCATACCCGAAACATGTTCATCATGAGAATGAGGAAACATCATCACGATTTTTTCGTCCGCACGGAAATATAGATTATAGAACGATTCAAGATTTGTCATGGTGGCATTGCTACGTTCATTGAGTATGGATACCCAACCTGTAATACCACAATCACGACAGTTTACAACAGGAAGATACTGCTTTGCCTGTTGTTTATTCAAATCATGAGCAATCTCATAAGTAATTTCATCTGAGTCTACTTTTGCAACCAAGCGACGAAGTTCCCGCATCCAAAGCTGAACCTGAACATTCAAAAAAGGACGTAGCTTTCCGACCTTTCCCGTTCTTGCATGAGAAATCAAAGCAAAGAGAGAATTGATAACTACATCTGCATCAGGTAGGGTTTTCAAATCCGGGTAATGGACAGCCAAATCTTCTGCAATTTTTGAAACCTGATAATATGTACCGCCGGTCAGATTGATAACCGATTGCATGAAACTGTGATGCATCAGTTCATATCCAAGCTGTATTCTGCCTTCATCGTCAAGGACATCAAAAGAAAAATTCGGGAGCCAATCTTTTACCGCGCTCTGCAAGTAGGCCGAAGGCTCATCTTCCTCAGACAATTTTTCCAGCTCTATAGCCTGCTCTACTGTTGGCAACGTAAATTCCGTCACTTCGGCTCCCGCAAAGAATTCTTGCGCACTCAAACGGTCTTCTGTGATAATTGCGTCCTTGTCAAACGGCTCACCAAAGATTTCTTCTGCGTAGTTCAGAATATTGCTATTGTTTTCCTTTGAGCCCATCGTTGCAGATGTACCGACGCAGCACAGGTATCCATCATAGATGCCCAAGCGCCGTTTCAAACGACGAAGCAAACAAGCCAAATCTGTGCCTTGTGCACCATCGAATGTATGCAGCTCATCGACTGCGATATATTTCAGAGTCTCAGGCTCATTATCCTGCCACAAGAGAGCATCTTTCGGACGCACCAGCAGATAGTCCAGCATTTTATAGTTGGTCATCAGAATATCCGGTGCGTTGTTCAGCATGGTTTCGTGGTCTGTAATAACGCCATGTTCACTCATAGTACGGGCGGTCATATGCTCTTGTCCACCAACATACATGCCGACAGTCACATTTCCACGGAGTTCATCACTTCCATAGATCAGCTCCGCTATACGTTTCGCCTGATCCGTTGCCAAGGCATTCATCGGATAAATAATAAGTGCTTTTATTCCTCGCTCGCCACGGTGCTGATAGCAATACTCCAGAATTGGATAGAGGAAGCACTCGGTTTTACCGGAACCAGTACCCGTAGCAACTAACGTGGATCTACCATCATCTCCGGTCAGTCGCTCAAAAGCTTTTTGCTGATGCACATAAGGAAGATATGCAGGATGAATTGCTTCAAAACAAGTTGGCATTTCCGCCGCCACACGGAACGGAAGGCGCACAGCAACATAAGGCTCATGGTAAACAGAGCCTTTATTCGACAGCATTTTCTCTACGGAACCTTTGAACGGTTCGTTGGTCATCGGGAATGTGGTTTCAATGTAATCCCCGATACCTTTCTGTAATTGTTTCGCAAGTATGGATGGTAACATACTGCATTCCTCCTTAAGTCCTTTATAAAAATATGTTTTCTTGCGTAAAATCCGAGTAATCTTGCGTGAATTATAAAGAATTTACTCAAGTCAAAATTCTTGAATATCACTGTTTAGTGACTATAGCTTGCGTAAAATATCGAGTAACCTTGCGTAATTTTCACTTAAGAATCCAAGACGCTCGCTGCTGATTACTCGAATCTGGATAAATAACCTCCTGCTTCTTTAGCGATGCTAAGAGATTGCCAATCTTATATTCCTTCTGTTTGTCAGAAAGTACATCTGGAAGTTTATCCCATAATAAGTTTCGAATGTCTTTCTTCTTCGCTTTTCCGTATTGTTTTAAATATTTCACAATCAAGTCCTTATAATACTGATCATCGAATGCTTTGTTTTTAATATATCTTGCTTCGTCATCAATCGCTTGTGACACTCCTGCAGAAAGATACAAATTATTAACACGTCCTTCTACAAGATTATGCTTGCGCAAATACTGTACAGCATCTTTGGACAATTGCGATCCGTTACCTTTCTGAACTTGGTCAAGTAGATAAACCGTTTCCAGGTCAAGTTCAGGATGATTGAAGAGAATATAGGTATATCGCTCATCCAGTATTTTTCCATAAATTTTAACCCTAACCTGATTTCCATTACTCAGATCATAATCCGGCATTGGAAAAAATTTGTCTTTCTGAATTCGATATACTTTTTTAATGCCGCTGGTTGCAGTGTCGATCATATGAAACTTCACCATCGCCTCAGCAAGCAACTGATTTCGATAAAACGGCGGATTATAGGTTTTTTGCAAAACATTCTCAATCTTCTGTGGAAGAAAATCACCCGGATTCACGATACTTATACAATCTTCTTCCTCATTCACATAGATGCGACCACCTAAAACATAATTAGAGTGTGCAATGCAGTTATTCAGGAGTTCGCGAAGTAGCCAAGTGTCGTATTGCTGTGTTTCCTTAGGGAAGAGTGACAATTGATTTGGCATATATCTATAGGTCAAATTTCTGATTTTTGCAAAAAGCTTTTCAGTTACAGTAATAAACGGAATCGTAAATATTTCATAATCTTTGATTTCCCCATCTGCGTCAATCAATCTCCACATTAAACTCGGCGTGTTTGGGAACAAGTCATCATGATCTGCACTACCTAACAACAGCATTGCAGCGTTAGTAACTTTACCGCCAGACATCAGCTTTACCTTTGTAAGGAATTCCTCATCTGACATTTCATCCACTTCAGCAGTAATATGCGGACGGTTCATTTTCTCTTTGTATCGTTTACGCGCAAAGGCGATCGCACCCTTGTCCAGATGATCAATTGTTGCACCGGGCAAGACTTGTCTGGACCAATCTCGGCGTTCCTGGTTTCTGATCGAATCAATTTTGTATTGCTGTAACGGGACAAGACTTTCACCACTCCGAGCGTAATACCTTGTTTTCCATTCTGTCGGCATACCAGCAACAGCAGCTGGAACTTTAAACATTAAAACACGACATTCTTTTCCCTCATAAACAGGATATAACTCAATAATATCAAGGAAAGTCATTCCGTCTGTTGTTTCTTTTGCAATTTCATATTTGAACTTTTCTAACAGCGAAGAATTACCCTGCTTAAATGATGTTCCAACCGGATGCCTTTCTTTACTTTCGCTCACACCAAGAATAAACCATCCAAATTGCTGTTGCTTAAGATTTGCCTCATTGCTGATGGCAGAAAAATACTGTCCTATTTTATCTTCACTATAACTTCCTTTTGCTTCCTTGAATTCAACAATCTCGTATTCCCATCGTTCCATAAGATCCTGAAGAATCTCATAGTAATCAGCTTTTTCTGAAGTTTTGTCATAGTCAAAATAGTTCACGTCGTATCCTCCTTCTTTTATTTTCTCAGCGCCAAATCTATATTTATTGCGTGATATAAGCATCTTTAATTTCTTTGAAAGTTGAAGCTTTCATTATATACAAATCACCACGGCTTCGTGTCATTGCAACATACAACTTGTTAAGTGTTGAAAGTTTCACTCTGGCAGGATTGAAATTATCGTCGTCGAGATTATCTAGACCGTCTGTTAAGATCACACAAGCAGAATCAACTGTATCGCCTTTGGAATATGACCAATTAAGAGCCGGAAATGAATACTTACCAGCCTCCTGAAATACCAGCTTGATAATTCGATCATCATTCAAAACTGAAGATGGATCATCGTCGATCCATTTTACTACTCCGCTATGATCTCCGTTTGATGTAATCTCAATCCCTAATTTTTGACTGACATAATCACATATATCTATCGAACATCGACGGGATTTTGCAAGTGTCGATGCATCTACAGTAAACCCTTCCTTGATGATACTTGCGACAAAATCATCATAGCTAACTTCGCCCTTCTTGTTCTTGAATGGCTTGCCCGAATTATTCGTGGCCGAAACAGAATGTTGATGGTAATCACCTACAAGAACAACATCTTCAAGTTTTTTCGCCAAAGTCATAATCAACTCATAATCATATTCTCGAAAATCCTGAAACTCATCAATCAACACACAATCATAAAACATATTCAGACGTGCTGCTACTCTTTTAATAAGAGATTCTCGATTCTTCTTTACTTGTAAAACCAATTCGGACAGGGTTGCGCAGTAATATTGTCCCCTCATGGTGACATAGTGTGCAAGCCTATCTTTTTTCTTATAAAGCGGATTGGCAACAGGCCTTCCTTTGCTATTCTTTATTGTTTGTGGTGGAGGATCTACCGTACAGATTCCACGACTAACAAACTTAGAACACCCGAAATGTTCAGCTATGCTCGGCTCATACGGTAATACCAGCTGATGATAGACAAACGAATCAAAAGTAGATACCGTCGTTAATTCAGGCACACACCCATGCGCATCGCATAGTTCTTTTTGGATATTGTAAATGTTCTCGTGGGTAAAAGCCAGTATTAAATTACGCTTTGTCGGGTCTATCTCATGGCAGATATGATAGGTTTTTCCCGCACCAGCTACTGCCAAGATTACCCTCTTAGCCATCCAATCGCATCCTTTACATACTGCGGAACAGCAAATGTTTTGCCAGAAGTAAGCATTTGATATGCCACATCAACTTTGTGGTTTAACATCTTACCTAACACAGCACCGTAATCCTTGTCATGGAACTTATAAGCTGCTCCTGCCTGAACATCAATCATTCCATCCAAGGTATCTTTATTCTCTTTGTAAATGCAGGCTTCCCAAGTCCATTCATCTATTGTCACACCCATAAAAATGTGCTGTAGAACGTTAGCTTGATTAAAGGAAGCCGCTTCTGCTATTCTATTACTTTTCTCGTCATTATCTGTAACAACAGCAATCCTCTTATCCGTTGCTTTTGCAATTTCGAGATAACGCTTATAAGAAATGCCATTGCAGGAAATCACAGAAATACCATCTTCCTCGATGGTGTGATCTGTGATTTGCTTGTAGAACATGGGAAGAAGGAGAAACTCTGTCGCACCTTCAACCAGAATCACTTTTTTTGATAACAGCAACTGCAAGAAAGCGTTGTCATCTGCTCGAACGAAGAACTCAGCCACATTAGACTTAACACCCTTAAGGCTTTTAACTCCGTCTTCGGTGATCCATAGAACATTATTCAAATTCAATCGGCTGGCAATCATGTTGTTATGAGTTGCCACGATAATCTGCGAATTTTCTTGCTGATCTGAGATCTGCTGGAGCATTTTTCTCAAGGTTGAAAAACTAAGATGATTTTCCGGTTCTTCCATCAAGATAACATCCAATCCATTCGCTCTATCCAATGCAATCTGTGTCTTAATAAGACTCTCCATGCCACTACCACGATTTTCGAGAGCGATGGAGTCTTCATAAATAGACAGCACCGTTTCCAAAACAACCTTCTTGCTGTCTACACCAAACTTCTGATTTTCACTAAGTGCAGGCAAACCAAGGTTATCAAATGCTTCAATCAGCTTATCTCTAAACTCATTCTTAGCCTTTGCTTTCGTAGCATCATCATATCTACTCGTAAACAAAGTCCTGTTGAAGTAGTTAAACGACGGAGCCGATGCGCTGCTCGTTGTGTCGATTGCTAAGAAGTTAAGTGGTCTTTTGATCATCTGATATGGGCGATTAGCAAAGGTTGTCCAAGTCAGTGTATAGTATTCATACGGAATCCTACCTTCCTGAATGGATTGTTCCATGCCGGTGCCAAGTTCCTCATCATACTTGCATTCAAATCGAATGCCGAATTTCTCAACCTGCTGCTTTTTCTGCCCATAAACTTCTCCATAAAAGTAAGAAGCGTTTTTTTGCTGAGGATCAAGTGCCAGTTCTACCTCGATATAGATTCGAGGCAGCGTCCTAACACTCGGTTCGGCCTTAAATGCAGCTACCATCTGCGTATTGAACAGATCACGCAATACCGACTTGTCGGCATTACGGTACTGCTGATTCAACACAGTTTTGATTGCATCTAAAATCGTGCTTTTGCCTGCTTCATTCTCGCCAACGAGAATGTTCATGTGTTCATTGAACTCCACATTCAGGGAGGTGAATTTCTTAAATCCCTCTATGTGTAGCGCTTTTATATAGTTCAAGTGATTTACCTCCTCGGTGTGTCGAAATCATCAATGTTTATCGAAATATGCTTTTAATTTGTCGAGAGTCATATTTTGAAGTTTAGAATCTGCCTGAAGCTGTGTTCTCACACAATGTTCTCTCAGATAATTCGCAATCTCAACACGGCTCATCCCAAACTCACCTAAGTAATCTTTCAGGGCATTGACCTGATTTCTCACCTTGACCGTTGTTACAAGCTCCATTGCTTCCGCAATGCTATCGACGCCATAGAATTTGCTCAGCAGACGCATAATCTCATTTTCTGGCGTTTTCATTTCAAAAAATGCAGCAATAGCGCAACAAACATCGTTCTCTTTCTGGCGAGCCACTGCAAGTGCGATTTCTTCCTCATAATGAAGATCCATCGCATCACGGAAACAGTCACGCAAAAATACAGTACCTTTTTGAAGTATTTCTTTCGTATCCAAACTTACACCTCCTTGTACTTCTCCTCAAAGAACTTCCAAGCGGTTTCGTAGTCCTGTTCACGGTCACAGCGGTCAAAGGGGGCAACATACTCAATGGTGCGCTCCACCGGGCCGCCGGGAAGTGTATCATCAAGGATGCTATGTCGATACATGTTCCCTTTAGGTAGTAGCATCAAAATATTTTCAAATGTTTTGCGTTCAACACCAACTCCAGTTAATGCATTATTTTTTGCGTACACAATAGTTCCATTGGCATCATAATATGTATCCTTTTCATGCTGCTGCAAAATAGGGAATTGGATACGATATGCAGCTAGTAGTTGATCTAAAGTCATTCCTAACACCATTGCAACTAAAACATCAATCTCAACCATCAATTGTCTTCTGCTAAATGCATCTCTTGCAGGGGTGTGATATGTCCATTGTTTGTTAAGTCCTGAAAAAACACGGTTGTCCAGTCTGCGATCTGCTTTAGACCAGCGAATTTCATTAAAATCAACCGAATAAATACTTTCCCAGAACTCAGAGTAATACTCGGTCAGGCAGTTGAGCAGCATTGCACGACATGCGATTTCATGTGAAAGTTTGTGTTCAGGCTCAATCAACGGAAGCATTCCTGCCGTGTTCATTTGGAGATTTCCTTTTCCACATACTTTAATAAAGAAGTCATAAGGAAGTGAAGAAAAAGCTCCCAACATAACTGCCATTATGTTTTTATCTGCAAAAGCAAAACTGATAATGCCATTTGTGTGACCCACATAAGGAGGTAATAAGGCCGTCATAAGTGTTCTTTCACCTTCAATATCAATCATCTTGCGACCTGCAATACGATAATTGTCGGTATATTTATTCCCCCAAGCCGTATCAGGCAGCCTAAGAATGTAGTCGTGAACATCACATGCTGGAGAGTAATTGCTTCGCTGAAGATATTTCTGGGGAATTATAGTCAGATCAATACTGGTGTTATCGTTGTTACCGCTACATCCTTGATTAGAACAATTAAATAGGGGATTTGATGTTCCGATATGTGCTCCAGAAAGAATGGTATCAATTCTTTCACCAAAATGAACATTTCGCACTATTGTCCCATCCTTCTGTGCATTGGTTTCATCCCACATCATTGAAACTGCAAGGTCATCTCCTAAGTCTGCCAGTTTCTTTTTTTGCTGTTCAAAGTGCAAAAGAATATCTATCAGTTCTTCTGTATATACACTTATCAACCTTGCGGACGCCCAATCATCGCTATTATCAAGAATTCTCGCAAACAATTTCAGTTCATTCTTCTTGATAGACGTAATTCTGCTTCGCTGACCTTTTAGATTGCGCTTACCATCCTTGTTACGAATATACACAGGTGCCTTATCTGTATTTTCATAACACTCATCAACCGTCGATGCTGCATATAGGTTTACAATCTGGTCGAAACCAATGGTTTTTTTGTTTGAATATACATTCAGACCATATTCTCTACTGGTATGAACATCAGCGAATAATTTGAGTGCATTGCTAAATCTAAAATGTTTGCGAAGACGAGCGTTAAGCTCTTTGCGAATTTCCGTTCCTTTGGAATCATTAAATACACTCTCTGGATGAATTAAAGCAAAAACGCCACTATCATTACAATATGTCCATGCCTGGGGCAAGAAGCATTCATATAGATTTCCTTGAAGTCCTTTTAGAGCAGCATAGTTCTGAACAGCATTTATGTAGCTTTGTTCCGCAGATATTGTTTCATATTCTATAAAGTAAAGAGAGCGAGTACGGGAATCTCTTAGTGCCTCATCTCTCTTTTGGGTTGTTTGTGCAGCGGACAACTTCCTTACTGCAAACATCGGCTGTTCGTCGGAAAGAACATCTTTTTCTTCCCAAGTTATTTTAACCCATGGGGGATTTCCAACGATTAAGTCAAAGCCGCCACGCTCTGCAAACAAATCTGCAAATTCCAGCTCCCAGTGCATGAACTTGTTCTGTTCTGCAATTCTTGCAGCCAGATCCAGTCTTGGATTCTGTTTCCTCAACGCAGGAATATCAACCTCACCGATATCTGAATATAAATCAAGAATTTCGGCCTCAATTTTCTGCATTTCTGCCGGGAACATAGAAATCTGTCCGTGAATATTCTTCTTGTCATTCACAACATCAGTCACAAGAACAGATTTGGTAGTTCCTTCAAGAATCAGGGACATATCAAACAGGAACTCGCTTCTGGTAGGAAGCAGACCCGCTTTGTCAATCGGCCAGAACCACAGCGCACACCAATAGTCCATTGCAAATTTCAGTCGGGCATAGGGACCGGCATTCCTCATGTGTTCGCTCTTATAGAGTTCGCTGAAGATTTTGTCCTTCTGGCGAATCGTCGTATGTGAATCCTCTGCATCATCGGTATAACCAAAGATCGTCAGGGAGTCCTGAGTTTTCACATCCACTTCCTTGCGCAGCTGAATTTGCGCTTCCCACAGCTTGTCAATTACCGCAGAAAGGCGCAGCAAAGTAACAACCTCATCATCCGTGGCAGGACTTATGAATTTTTTGTTCCACTTTGCCATCTCCTTGATTTTATCCGGTTCAAGAGACTTAATGACCTTATCGGAATAGCTGCACATTCCCGGATCGCCAAGCAGAAAATGATAAACCTGCTTTTTCGGCATACGCTTTGTTCCCAAAGGTACCCGTTCCGGCTCCATCTCGTACCAGCGCAATCCCTTAGAGGTGGATTGTGTGTTTTCAATGCGGTACACCTGCCGCCTTGCACCGATCAGGGAGTTTCCGTTTACCAGCTGCGTGCCAAACCAGGGCACAAAGCCGCCCTCATAAATGGTGTTCAGCCACAGGGAAACTTCTGCCAGCTCAACAGCCACAGGGTTCAGGTCGATGCCATAAACATTGCGGTCGGCAATGAACATCTTGACCTTCTGCAATTCATTAAATCTCTTTTCATAGCTGATGATCTCACCGGTTTCTTTCTCCTTACGGGAAATATAGGCTTCTGCCAGCTGATTGATTGCTTCGTTCAAGAACGCTGCACTACCCATAGCAGGCTCGCAAATGGTCAGCTTGAGAATTTCATCCGCAGTTTTTCCCTCAAGAAGCTCCTTCAGAGCATACTTAACCAGACACTTGGTCAAAACCTCTGGTGTGTAGTAGGATGCAGATTTTTCACGCTCTCTACCTGCCAGACGATAAATGAAAGTGCCTTTTTCATACATACGAAGCTTGCCCGCTTTTTCACCAGATTCGTAACGGACACGCTCATCTTCGGTATATTGGTCAATCTCAGATTCAGATACAAAGTATCCAACATCCAGTTCGTTAAAGCTGTCACCGGCTCTCTTTACTTCATAGAGGTCATGTTCGGCAATAAAGCCTCGATAAGAAAGAAGCGCCTCGTACACTGCACCCATCTGGTTGATGCCCAGATTTGCATAGGAAATACGGCCACGGCGACCATTTTTTCTGCCCGTAGCCCTTGTCAAGCTCATAAGGTCAATGATACGCAGCATACAGCTGTTTCTCAGCTTGGCCGCAGTAATCATCTTGGTATATTCCGGATCGAAAATATGTGCCTTCAGCGGAGCAATCAGGAACATATCGTGCAGGCTATCGGAACCTGTCGCTTTTTTCAGTTCATCTTCCGTTTTCGGATAGCCGTCATAAATCAGCTCATAGAGCTTTGCCAGAGTTTCATGCAGGTAATAGCCATCACCAACTTCATTTACATCATCACGGATGTTATCCGCAATATCTCGCAAACTTTCCAGAGAATATCCGGAGTAATAGCTTTGTGCTTTGATCGGTGCATAGCCAAGTTCCGGCCTGGACTCAATAAAAAGCACAAACAGCATACGATACATATAGCGCAGACACTCTAAAGTCAACTGTCCGGCATCTACAGGGTTTGCATCAAGATCACGACCAAGGCGTGCCTTCATATCGTAAAGGACTTCGTTACCGAGCAACTCAATACTTTCACGGAGGGCGTACTTCAAGTCTTGCGATACGCCGGAAGCATTCTTCTGGCTCTGTTCATCCAACTCATCCAAAAGAACTTTTCCATCATCAGGGCAAAGAGAATCCTTATGAAGCAGGACAGACATTGCCTGCAAAGTCGTGTTTTCCAGTCGAGAAAAAATCTCCTCAAGTTCAAACTGAAGATAGCGCTTTTCGTTCCACTTGTTGCGGTCGATAAGAGCGATCTGATTCATGCCAATCAGCATAATAAAACGAGGGGGGTCAGCTGTGCCAAAAAGAATTTTTGTAACCAAGTTCTCGTTTGCCATCTCGCCCAAAATGCCCTTGTAAAGTGTACCGGCAGCATCGTCGTCCACATCGTCGGCATTGAACACAAAGCTCTCCATAATGCCCGCATCCGATTCTTTAGATGCTGATAACAATACCCACAGCAATGGTGCGCCATTGCTCTTTGTCATTTCAAGATAAACCGGAACCGACAGAGAATCGTCCACTGCCACAACTTCTGGCTTTGCTTCCGGATAGCCCAACGATTTCAGATAACTACCTGCAAGCGCCTTGATATTTGCAAGCACTTGTAAGTTTACAGAAGAACGGACAAATTTATCATGTGCCGTATAATACTGTCGGGCGTTCTGACGCAGAAGCGACCAGGGAGTTTTGATTTCTTCGGACTCTCTTGCTGCTGCATTCCAATCACTGATAGTAGCACTCGTGTTTTCTTCAAACACAGTGGAAAAATAATGGTTGGTATAGTATTCGTTTTTATTGGTGATACCTGTTAAATCTATGCTCATTGCGATACCCCCATCAGCACAGATACAACTCTGATGTACGGGTTGTTCTGTATTGTCAAAGTTTCTTTCACCCAGCTCATAAACTGATCAAAGAGTTCATCTACCCGGCGCTCCTGCTCTTTCAACTTCCGCTCATGCTCAAACAGGGTCAGCTGGTAGTATTCTTTATGCTTCTCTTGAAGCTCAATCAGCTTATCAACTTCTTCATCCAGCAATGGACTCATTTCCGTCTGGTACCTCTTGTAATGTTCATCCAAATGCATTTTTGCTTGGGAGACTACATCCCTCAACAAGGAACTTGCAGCAGAAATTTCATCTTCACCGATGCAATTCGTATTCGGAATCTTGGGATTGCTCAATCCTGTTTTCTGTACCACTTCATTCATAGATAGCACCTTAACGAATTTGCCATCTTGGTACAGCAAGCCAAACCATTCATCCACCAAAGGAGTTGACTTGAGATTAGGCATACTGCCGGTTACAACATAAATGCTTTCGCCAGCCTTTAACGCCCCAGGAACCCTAAGGACAGGAGCTTCATCTCTCTTAAACAGCAAACTTGCTTTGTCATTAACCCAACTAAGAACGGGGTGGAGTTTCCACAAATACTGAGTAGTCGGCCATGCAGCCTCATCCATATTTTTCTGCATACTGCTTCTCATCTGTTCCATGCAGAAGGTTTTATCATCAGAAACACGGAGAGTTTCTCCCTGCGGAAGTGCTTCTTCTGGGACAAGCGCTTTCAAACGTCGCTCCATATCTGGAGTCAGTCTGATATCTAAACCGGAAACCGTTTTCAGTCTTTCAACCGGATGATTCTCTGTCTGATTTAGATATGTGAGTGCCTGATACAAATAATCTATATCCGAGAACAAGGTTTCGTCTGAAACAATCTCCGATTTTTTCTCATCCTCATCTTCCTCTTTACCAGCTGCGGCCATCAACGCTTCAAATGGATCAAAGTCATCTTCACCGGCATCCAATGTTTGTTCAAAGACATCTGAATCCGAACCGGATTCGATGGTTTCAGCTACAACAAGTTCTTCATCTTCGATGGTAAACTTACCGAGCAACAGAGAAGGATCGCCTATATTTTTCAGAGCCTGCTCCTCTTTAGTAATCAAGATTTCGATGATGCGCATATCGCCCTTGATACGTTTGTTATCACTTTCAATGAGCATATAGCGAATATCAGGACGCTTCTGTTGGCCATATCTGTCGATTCTACCATTTCTTTGTTGGAACACCATCAAAGACCAAGGAATGTCAAAATGAATCAACCGATGACTCAAATAGTGCAGATTCAAGCCTTCAGATGCAACATCAGATGCAACCAAAACACGAACCGAAGATTCCGTTCGGCCAAAATCCTCAACAATGCGTTGCTGTTCAGCGTCGCTCATCCCACCGGAAATCTCCTGAATGGCGTTTGCCTTCAGTCCAAGATCTTGGCGAAGTCTTTCGGCAAGATACTTCATGGTTTCGATACGCTCAGTAAAGATAACAACACGGTCACCGCTATCTGCTGGATTCCAAGCGTATTCTTTACTTTTGAGGAGATCAAGGAGTTTCTGATAGCGTGTAAAATCTGCCGGAGTAATTGCCTCCAGCGCAGTTTTCAGGTTTTCGAGCAGGTGAATATCTTTGATGTCATCTGCGGTATATTTTTTATATAGTTTCTTCAAGCGCGCTTCGATACTCTTGATACAAGCTGCCGGACTGGAGAACAAAGATTTTTCCAAGCTGGTCTTAAACAGCTGACCTGTACCTTTGGTTTTACCCAGATCCATCTCCAGTTGCATTTCAGTAAAAATATCAAAAGCGTATTCTTCCTTTGCAGATGCATTGCAACGCTCAAGCGTGATTTTTCTTTCTAAGAACGAACCACTGACTTGATCTTTGACATCTTTCTTAAAACGACGAATGCAAAGTCCTTTAATATCTTCTGGGGTATAGTTTTGTGGGTCTGCAATCGCGGTTGGGTCGAGCATATTCATCAAGGATGCAAAGCTCTTTGCTCTACCGTCATGAGGAGTTGCTGACAGCATTATCATTGTGTCGCTACGATCTGCAAGTAGCTTTGCAAGACGAGAACGCTGCGCCTGATGATCTCCACGTTCTGCAACGTTCTGAGCTTCATCGATTACAATAATATCCCAATATGCATTTTCCAGATGAGTGCGGTATTCAACATCTCTCTTTAGAGTGTCGATGGATACAATCGTCTTATCATAATAGAAAAACGGATTATAATTCGATGGTAAGTTGGCACGAATCTTTTGAATCCGGTTAGAATCAAGGCGCACCAAAGGAATGGTGAAGCGGTTCCACATTTCTTTCTGAAACTGCGTCATCATACTCTTAACGGTAACAACCAGTATTCTTTTACCTTTGCCACGAGCAATTAGCTCGGACATCAAAATGCCTGCCTCCAAAGTTTTACCGAGACCTACGGTGTCCGCAATAAGAATTCTCTGTCTCGGGCGTTGCAGGGCAAGCTTTGCGGGATCAAGCTGATATGGCATCAAGTCCATCGCCGCTTTATGGCCAATATGTAAATTGGCATCAGTAGGAATTTGCTGACGCCATTGACTTTCTAAATATAATAGTGCTCGCTTGTAGAACGGTGAAGCATCCGCAACTAATTTAACTTCCGCAGGATCAACGATTTGAATTTTTTCCAAATCCGTAAGGAAAATCGCTTCTCTATCCTTAACCAACGGAGAAACACCAACGCAGTATAAAGTCTTGTTTCCAAGACTATTCGTTTCAATTTTTTTGACCATCCATTCCTCGTCACGAATGATGGTTCTCATGCCAGGCGCAAAATCTATCATCACGTTTTCTCCTTTGGTTTACTGCTTTTTATCATCTCGGTAAAACTCCAGAACATCATTTGGAGTGCATTCTAATGCAAGACAAACTCTTTCTACCATTTCAACGGAAACAGGTTCTCCGCGCCCCATTTTTCCAATGGTACTTGCGCTGACTCCGGCAAGCTCGCACAGCTCTTTCTTCTTCATTTTCTTGTCTATCAACAGCTTGAACAACTTGTTATATGATACTGCCATCGCCTCTGCCTCCTGCTTAAAAACAACCTGCCCATGGGTATAATTTCTCTATTTTCAAGTATAGCATTTGTCACCTTCTGAGTAAACAGAAAATCGTGCATTCAAAACGTTTTTCACTTTTCTGCAAGCAGGGCTTTCGTGACACGAAAGCCCTGCTTGTTGGGGAAGTCTCCACTCCGTTCCGGTCCGCGCAAAACCGAGGTTCACCGAACCTCGTGCGCCCCCAATCCCCATAAAACGCTGCCTGCGGCATCGGGCTGCTGCGTCTCCGTTCCACTCCGGTCCGCGCAAAGCAGATGTCCACCGGACATCTTGCGCCCGTTTCGGATGCTTTAACGGCAGTTCCTGCCAAAGAAAACGCCGGAGTGAATCATCACCCCGGCTTCAAAAAACATTTACTTGTGCTTGCGGCCTCCACGCTTTTTGTAGTCCTCGTCTATACGCTTTTTCCAGTCTGCGCTCAGCGGGGCACTGCACCGGACAGAGCTGATTGCTTCGCTGACCACTTCATAATTCAACGCGGTTCCTTCGCTGTCGCACTGATAGTTGACTGCACGGTCTGCGCCGATTCCGAACTGACTTGCAGTCTCTACTGCATCAATATTGGCACCGAGGAACAAAAACTCCCAACCGTATTTCGTTTTCTGCCGCTCGATCATCAGCTTCACTTTTTCGCTGTTGTAGCGGTGGCTGGCATTTTCCATTCCGTCCGTAGTGATTACAAACATGGTGTGTTCCGGCACATCCTCCGGTCTTGCGTACTTGTGAACATTTCCAATGTGATGAATCGCACCGCCGATGGCATCCCGTTCTAATCCGCTCATGGAACCGCTGCGGTCTAAGATAAAAACGATCTCTGGGCAAGCGGATATTCGCAATCCGCTTCGCTACTTGCTCATAACCGAATAACTGCTCCGCAGTTTATCAGAAGGAGCTTGCACTCCTCCTGATACAAGCAAGTCCCCACCCGCCTGCTTATTGCTTTTCGCAATGGAAACAGGGGACTTACTTGATTCAGTTAAATTAACATGATTTGTATCAGCCTTTGACTGCTCCGATTGTGATACCCTGTACAAAGTATTACTGTACCAGCGGATATGCCAGAACGATCGGGCCGGTTACTACAATGGTAAGTGCCATTTTCAGGGACTGGGTCGGCAATGAGATTGCGCTGACGGCAGAGCCTGCGGCGTTGTTTGCAAGAAGCTTTTTATATGCCTCAATATCATTAACCTGCTGATACAGGAAATACTGCAGCGGATACTTGTTCGTGTCTTTGATATACAGCATCGCATTGTACCAGTCATTCCAATAAGCCAGTGCAATGAAGAGGCCCACGGTAGCAAGTGCCGGTTTGATCAGCGGCATTACAATCCGGAACAGAATACGGAACTCGCCGCAGCCATCAATCTTGGCCGCTTCAATCAGAGAATCCGGAAGTCCCACGATGTAACTCTTCATGATCAGAAGGTTGTATACGCTGAACAGCAGCGGAAGGAGCAGTGCAAGGTAGCTGTCCCGCAGATTCAGGGTCTGTGTCATCAGTACGTAGTACGGAACAAGACCGCCGGAAAACAAAGTGGTAAAGTAGAAGAAAAACGAAAACTGATTTCTCCACTCAAACTCCTTACGTGACAGTACATAAGCTGTCATAGTCTGCAGCAGCAGACCAAGTACCGTTCCGACGATGGTCAGACCGATGGTCGTGCCGTATGCGCGGAAGACAACCATAGGATCTTTAAATACGGTTTTGTATGCCTCCAGGCTGAAATCCTGCGGCAGAAGGCTGAAACCGTTCTGGATAATGGCCGATTCCGAAGAAAACGAGCCGGATACGATCATGATGAAAGGAACGAGGCAGACCAGCGCGATGATTCCGCAGAATCCGTACGCGATGATATCAAGTGCAACCGCATCTTTTCCTCTTTTGATTTTACTTGTATGACTGGAAGATCCCACTTTTCATCCCTCCTAGAATAAGGTGTAGTCTTTATCATAAAGACCAACCAGTTTGTTTACGATTACGACAGTGATAAAGCACAGTACCGACTGATACAGACCAACAGCTGCGGACATTCCGAAGTCGTTGCTGCTGATTAAGGCACGGAACGTCAGGGTAGTAAGGCCGTTATAAACTTCTTCGTTGATGAAAGCAATCTTCCTGCAGTCTG
>ERZ772969.777-NODE-777-length-28203-cov-3.151023_pt1 | contig 28203 bp, 23 predicted proteins | sample MGYA00511676_ERZ772969 | MGnify/ENA primary metagenome ERZ772969 (study PRJEB29015, sample SAMEA2737651) | human gut metagenome | biome: human gut; feature: human-associated habitat; material: faeces | place: China | collected 2012 ... | reverse complement strand
TGCTGTTTTCAAGCTTTCGGTATTGCTCATTAGCGTCATTGGACATTTCAGGTGACATTATACTTCCGTTATTGGCAATAAAATTTATAAGGTTCTTTTGTTTTTGTTTATTGTCGTTAAGCCTTCTTTTCATCTGCTCCAGTTCTTTAAGTACAGGCTGTTCGTCGCTTTCAAAATTGCCCTGTGCCTTTTTTAGCTGCTCTGCCAATTCAGATTTATCCGATGTAAGAGCTTTGATTTGCTCCCAGACAAGATCATCGAGAAAGTTGCCGTTTATGCGTTTCACATTGCATCTTTGTCGATTTGAGTTAAGCATCATCTTACACGCATACGCAAAGTTCCTTTCTCCACGTTCATTATAAGTTTTTGCCACACGAGGGTACATTATAGAGCCACATTTGCATCTCAGCAATCCAGAAAGCAATGCACAATGGCTACGTGGACGATTATAGTTCATATTCTTATTCTTATCCAGAATATTCTGAACCTTTACCCAATCCGATCCATCTATGACACCTTCGTGTTCACCAATAGCTACGATCCATTCATTGTAAGGTTTAATTTTATGGCTGGTATTCTTCTCTTGCTTGGTTTTATTATAAACCATCATTCCTTTAGTTCCGTCAAATTCGGTGTCTTCTGCGTATATTGTTGAGCCTTTATTCTCAAAAAATTTAAGGACAGCGTTATCAGCCTTTGCATATACGGGATTACTTAGAATAACCTTTATTGCAAAACGTGTGTACTCATTACCCATTTTCGTTTTGATATTATCATTAAGTAGTGTTGCCTGAACAGCCGTAAGGGATTCTGTTTTGATATAAAGCTTATAAATTCTCTTGATTAGTTCCATTTCTTCGGGTACTATCTCGAGTTTTCGGGCGTAGTGCACTTTGCCGTCTTTATTAGTGCTGCCGAGGGTTTCAACGCTTTTGTAACCCGTTGGAGTTGTACCGCCGAGCCACCGACCTTTCTGTGCTAGCTCGGTCATATTATCAATAATACGTTCAGCAATTATATTTCGCTCCAGTTCGGCAAACACGGCTACAAGCTGTATCATTGCCTTATCCATAGGGCTGTTAGTTCCGTTGAGACCATCGCTGACGGAGATAAAGCGAATATTGTGCTTTTCTAAGTTGTTGAATGTATTTGTAAAATCTGACACAGATCGGCTTATTCTATCGAGCTTATAGCATATTACGCATTGGATTTTGTTATCCTCGCACATATCCATCATCTCTTTAAACTGAGGTCTGTCGGTATTGCCGCCAGAATAGCCCTCGTCCTCGAATATGATAATATCTTCCTCAGCAACGTTCATACTGCTAAGATGAAGTTTACAGCGGTCGATCTGCTGATTTATACTTTCGCCTTTTGCTGTAAACTTCGATTTACGGGCATATATGGCGTACTTCCGATTATCGCAGTCAGTATTGCTTGTACTCATATGAGGTTCTCCTTTTTTATTTTATTGGGTATCATACAGCATACCACAATAAATGGTGTAAGTCAATAAACAATAGTCAAGTATTGAGAAAATTAATACTTGACTATTATTATCATATGTATAGTTGGGTGGTTACATTAATATAAGATGTTATTACAAGAGTTGAGCCTTAATTCAAACTCTCAGAACCTTTTTTGGTTCGTCAGAACTGCCCCCATTTGATTTCCCTTTCGAAACCCTCCCAGTAACCTTCATTATCCCAGTCATCCCAGTGTTTGTTCTTTAGCTCATTAAAACGATCGTCATTGGGCTTAATGCTGGTAACAATAAGCTCATATGTGACACCAAACTCCCTGTCAACTATTTCATTTTCGTTATTCGGAAATTTAGCTCTTTTATATGGTATAAGAATATAATACAATTTCCTTTATTTTTGAAAAGCTCTCTAAGCTTATTCTGCAATACTTCATCTCCAGCTTTAAGTTCTTGTGGAGAAATTTTGATTAATTCTTCTTTTTTCCTCGTGTCTGTATCCGCATCTATATCCATATCTGTATCCGTATCTGTATCCGTATCTTTATCTTTAATCTTTACTTTTCCAACAGTTCTCTTTACTCGAGGTCTTATAAAATAGATAAAATCGGCTTTGCTGTTGACAACAGTTTTAATAAGATTTTTGTGGTCTTCAAGAGTAAATCCTGTGTTATAATCTTCGCCGTCAATGTAGGGAGGATCATAAATAACAAGAGAGTTCTCCGAAAAAGCTCTTCTCCTTACCCCTATGAGCTCCTTGTAATTGTTAGTCTTCAAGTAAGTATTTTTCTGATTCAAAAAAAGTGAATATTCATATATATGTCTGGCAGCATTGAGAAGAGTTCCTGTTTTTGCATCACTATTGAAATCTGTCATTTTATTTCTTACGCTAAGTGTATTAAGATAAAAATAATAAGTGGCATAAGCTAATGAGCTATCGTTCCTGTTATTGTTATTACTATCATATAATTCTTTTATCTTTGTAAAAGTATCCTTGGAAACATCAAGTGTTAGTATATTTGTTATAAGCCCAAATGGTTGATTCTTTACAACTTCCATCAAGTTGTAGAGTCCTTTTTGCGGCAAAGCTTGAGCCTCATCAATGCCTTGTGTTTTCTGCATATTGATATTTGCAGCAACGTCGTCATATACATTGACATAAAGCTTGCCTCCACATTGTTGAACTCTTGTGGAAACCCCAAGAGCACCAGCAAAGACATCGGTTATTCTTTCATATTTATTATCTCTTACGAGTGCCCTAATTGTATCTCTCATAATTGGGTTGAACTTATTTCCATGCAGCTTGATAGCTGGTATAGTTAGTTCATTCGATGACTTATAATATGCGATAACGAACATAAGGCACAAATTAGCTATTTTCGATCTATCATTAGTCAGAACTATTATTTTCAGTAACTGATCTATGTTATAAGGAATATTAACTGATACGGCTACTTGCCGCTCGATTTTGTTTATGTTCCTTTTGATCCAAGGCTTACCACACAGCTTATTGTAGGCAGAAGCATATGCATCTTCAGGACTTTGACCTGTATTTTTGTAATAGAGTGGTGAGCACTCGTTGTAAAAATCACATAAGAAAAATACAAATGCCCGAATAATTATAGTTCCTTGGCGTTCTTCGCCTAACAGTTTACAAACCCTTTCAAGTAACACTTTACTTACTATAACCTTTCTAGATCCTACTTTCATCATCTTGCCCTCCAAGTATATTAATCTTGAGGGTATAGACGTATCTCATTTTTCATATACAAATCTCGATGTATACCCTCAGAAAGGTATAGATTGATCTCGATATGCAAGAAATTTATCTGAGAAATAATTTATTTGATTTCAAGATGTAATCTCATCTGGAACAGCAAATAGTAGTAACTCGCAAGAAAAAACAACAAAACCCGAAAATATCGCCATTTTCAGGTTTTGCTGTTTTTATGTCAGTATTAATTTTATTTCGATAATTCTTTCATCGATAAGACGTGAAAAAATCTAGAACAGTAGTTAAATGAGCAATAAAAAAGCTGCCCAGTTGAAGTAAGAAGTGGTCAGTATAAAAGAATAATATCCAATTAGTGGTACAGCAATTTTAAGATTTATGGTAGCAATCAATGTATTTTTACTATAATCTTGGCATTGCTACACTGCTAAAATTTTCGATTTTATGGTAACAATTAATGTATTTTAAACATAATATTGGGTAAGATCAAGCTATGTGAACCTCAGATATTATTATAGTAATTAATGTATATTTACTATAATATTGACATTACACATTGCAGCAATTCTCGTTTTTATGGTAGCAATTAATGTATATTTATCGTGATTATGCCACAAGAATATTTGAATTTATGATAGATTAGGCTTATAATTTAAGAAAATACTTGGCACAGTTATTAAAGCTACATTTTCCTAAAGAACATTGTATATTTGCTAGTTTTGGCTTGAAATTATAAGAGATTGAGGACTACACGTTCGAGATATTGGGAGACTTTTTAGCATATCCTACAAAGCAATAACCCGTAAATAAACATCGCAGTTAGCCGATTTTTTTGTTTAGAACAAAAAATATGGCTAGAAAAATAAAAGTTTTAAGATTTTATCTGCGTACGTTCAGCTGGCAGTATCTTATACAGAAATCGAACAGCTTATATGCACTCGACCGACAGACGAAAGGACAAGAAAAAAGCCACCACGATCAGTCAATCGTAGTAGCGAACAAGATTTGGTTATGGGTAGTATAGTTTCAGAGCAAGGTAAAATCGCTTAGGAAAAGCTGAATTTTCCCTATAAGATTACAGCTAAGTTAAAATATAACACTACAAGATACACACCAAGTTCTATAATGCGGATCAGAGAAGAAGGTGCATACTAGGATATGACACTTGGAACAACTGATTCAAGTATGTCAGCTAACTCCAGTATCACATCAAGGGGTGGTTGGGTGGGATAAGAAAAGACCTACTCCTTAGCCAAGCCTGACAGGTACGCAGCTAAGAGTTTCTTATCACTAGCAGAAAGCCTATCGTACTTGGTGAGTATCTCAGCTTGTTCATCAGAGAGCTTGACAACGTGGGAGACAGGCTGCTCTAGGGTATCGTCTTTGAAGAAGTCCGACATAGATACGCCGAGACCATTACAGAGTTTCATTAGGGTACTTACAGTTGGCATTGTATTTCTTACGAAGATATTATTCAGACTTGAGTATGGTATATCAGACTCTTTGGCTAGCTTATAAATGCTCCAGTTATAGTCAGTGAGGTACTTGCGAAGTTTTACGAGTATCCAGTTTTCATTAATCATTTGGGTATCTCTCCTGTCAGTTTCTTTAACTTTGCTTTATATTATTATTTTAAAGAAACAAGATAAATAATTGAAGATGTAAATATGAGTTGTATATTTCAAATAAAATTACTCATATGAGAAATTAATTATTAAGAAACTGTTGACTTTAAGTAAGAAAAATGTTATAATAAAGATCAAGAAAAATTTTTCTGAGAAATGTGGAACTTTTTCTGCACCTCGATTGTCTATATATACAGAGGGCAAGAGGTGGTCAGATGAATGAAGAAGTTCTCTGTATGATCTTTGGAAAACTTGCTGATGGGTATCAGCTGACCGAAGATCAGCAAAAGGCATTGTTTAGGAAAATCATTGAAGATGGGAGTAGTTTAGAAAATGAAGGAAGAAGTGGATTACACCAAAGCGGTGGAGAAAGCGAAGCAAGGTGATCAGCAGGCTAAAGAAGTGCTGTACACAGAAACTTGTCAGCATATGTTTTTCCTTGCTAAGAGCATTGTCAAAAGCGATGAGGAAGCAATGGACATTATTCACGACAGCTACATATGTGTATTTCAGAAGTTAGACAATATCAAGAACGCAGCTGGCTTTAAGTCTTATCTGAGAACAACAGTAGCAAACAGATGTAAGAATTATCTTAGAAAGAAAAAACCTTTATATCTGTCAGATATGACAGAGGACGGTACAGAACTCGAACTCGAAGACACGGACGGTGTTATTCCCGGAGAGCTAGTTGGAAATGAGGACGTTATCGAATGTGTACGCAGGGTAGTTGAAAGCCTGCCTGAGGAGCAGCGTATGTGTGTAATACTCAGGTATTACGATGAAATGAGTTTGCAGGAGATAGCAGACACACTTGAAGTTTCTTTGGGTACTGTAAAAAGCAGGCTCAGCAGAGCGTCTAAGAAAATGCGTGACGAGATAGAACGCCTTGAGAAAGAAGAGAACAAGAAGTTCAGATGTATCATTCCGTTCTTCTGGCTCAGAGCTGGTCTTGAGGGTATGGAGAATGAAACTGACGTGCCTAAGGCACTTGAAGTAAAATTATTTGGAAAATCTATTAAAAGAGGGGTATCGAAAATGGCGAGAAACATTATTGTTGCGGCAGCAGCTTTGGCGATTGCAGGAGGGGTATTTCTTACCGCTTGCGGAAATGACGAGGGCAAGAAAGACACAACAAGCAGCCTTGCGGACACAAGTTCAGTATCCTCCGCAGCTGAGGAAAGCAGCTCTGAGGCTGAGGTGAAAGAGCCTAAGGTGTTTGAATGTGAGCTTGAGGCAGGCAGCGAAATGACCGCAGCTGAACTTGCTGCAAAGCTGAGCAGTGATAAGATTGACACAGCTGCATTTGCCAGCGGCGAAGAGAAGATAGCACTTGACAAGTTGGGCGTACAGAGCATTTCACTTAACATCAAGCTTGCCACAGGTGAGGAGGAACTCTGGAACATCACAGTAACGGTAGTTGACAGTGAGAAGCCTAAATTCACGGGTATCAAGGATAAGTACGAAATAACGGAGGGCGACAAGCTCCCTGATTTCAAGAAAGGGGTATCTGTGAAGGATAACTACGATGAGAGTGTGGAGTTCACAGCGGAGCTTGACGGCAAGGCAAAGAAGTCCGACTACAAGGCTGGCGAATACACTATCACCTACAAGGCTAAGGATAGCAGTGGAAACGAAGTGACTGCCACATCAAAGCTCATCATCAAGGAAAAGCCAGAGGAAGAGAAGAAGGACGATGAGAAGTCTGAGGAGACATCTGACAGCAATAACGGCGGCAACGGTGGCAATTCGGATAACGGTAATGGTGGTTCGAGTAGCAACAATGGCGGTAACGGAGGTAGCTCAAATAACAATGGAGGCAACGGCGGCTCTCAGAATAACGGTGGCGGCTCAAGCAATAACAATGGCGGAGGCTCTAGCAATAATGATGGTAACTCAGGTTCTGGCGGTGGCGGTAAGTCTTGGTCTTGGGATGATGATGAAGGGCATCATGAAGGCACAATAGATGATGGCACAACTCCAGGTGGAAACACGCAAGGCACGGGTACTAGACAATACGGAGACCCTTTTGGTTGGGGCTATGATTATTGGTATGTTGTATATCCTAACGGCGAGATAACCACCCTTTAATCTACCATTAAGTTAGTCATATCTACTCCAGTTTAGATATATTGAAAACGAGAGCGATTTCTCCCAGAGAGTTCGCTCTCTTTTCTTTAAAGAGAGGATTTGAAAGTATGATAAGTTACGATAAGAAAACAAGACATCTAATAGTATCATCAGGAGAAGCAGTAACCCTTGACATACAGCTCAGGGGTAGAATAAATGTAGTTAGAGGTGCAGCCGCAACAGGTAAGACATATATGTGCAATCTGATAAGAAACGTAAATCCTCATCCAGATGTAGTCGTATTTGAAAGAGGCGTAGACTCAGTAAGGGATTTAACTTCCCTGTCAGATAAATTGATTATAATAGATAGAGCTGATATGTTGAGTGGTGAAGTAGTTGAGCACATATCCCATGACCTTGACAACACCTACTTAATAATGGCACGAGTACCTCTAGGCTTGGGTATCACACCTCTTCTTTGATACAAAATTAGCAGATAAACAGCATCAAATCAAGTCCTGTTGGCGAAAACTCTTGCACCATTGGATTTTAGCAATATGGGGTATCAAGGGAGTGCATTTATCGCCGCAGACCGATTTTAGGGTGGTTTTCAGCAGCTATTTTGCATTATTAGCCGCCCTGCAAAATCCGGGTAGATTTTCGGGTGAGATTTATTCGTAATTTTGGAGATTTGAATTGCATCTAAACTAAAAAAATCACTATCTATGGGTACTACTAAATAAAAAGAGCACGGCTTGACGGCATTTTTCCTGCGGTCTGGCTGTGCTTTTTTCCTTTTGCCGCCACAGCCGCACACGGCGGCGTACACGGCTTTTGCTCCGCTGCTTGGGTATGTTTACCCTACGGCATTGCTGCAGCTCGACACGGCGGCACTCAGCGGCTTACGGCGTGGGTGGGGGTATCTTGCGACCGTTTGGGACAGTAGATCGTCTGCAAGCAACAACGAAATCAGTTAATCTTTTATCGTTTTAAGCAAAACTTTTTGCAGCCAAGCCAAGTGGAAATTTGCAAGCTGTTTCGCCATTAGCCAAGACCTGTTTGCGATAAACGCTAAATGCCACTTTTGCAAATAAAAGAGCTGAGATTGATGAAAATACAGATCAAATTTCCGATCAAGAAATTTTAAAAATATTTTGATATTAATTTTGAAGATGCTAAGCTGCGATTATATTAGTAGCTCCAGAGTGAACGGATGCGTTGAATTTAAAATCAATAACCTGAAATTCACGGCTGTCCGCTCTGGATTCTCTGGGGCAAAATTTTATAGGGAGGCGATTAATATGCCTGTGAAACAAAGGTCGATTTTTGCAGAGTGCTTAACCCTGCTCAAAGACATTAATTACGACAAAAAGTTAGCCTTGCAGACAAGGCAAGCAGGGTACTTTACCCAAGAGCGAGTCATTGCCGCAAATAAGCTTTGGCAGTATATAAGCAGCTGCAAGTGGTGTCAGAGCAAGAGAGCGAGAGATCTCGTTAATGTGGCGAGAATGTCTGACTCTCAGGCGGCAACGGTGCTGAGTATTTCACCTAGCACCGTAAGAAGTCTGCGTAGCTATGCCAGCAGAAAGATCTATTCAATTATTGGCAAGGACTGCATTGCTGTTATCCGCAACGGAAATTCCAATGATCTTTTCAAGCTGTGCTGCAAACTCCATTACCATCTTTACGGGTACGAGACAGCCAGCAACTGGATACCTGAAAAGGTTATGGAGATGTTTCTGAAGAACGGGAGAACATCTACTCAGGTGTACAACCTGAGTCAATGCCTGCGTGAACTTGAGTTTCTCGCAAGGTACGATCTTGTGCGAATGTCGCTAAAGTGTTCAAGGGTCAATCCCGACAAGCTCACGTTTCTGCTAGAGATCCTGTCGGGTACTTCCACCAAGGGCAGCGGCTACACAAAGGAAGATGTGGTAAATCTCATTTTCCGACTTCAGAACAAAAACATTGGCAAGAAGTAAGTTTGAAAAACTATACATTTACGAACTACAAAGAAAACGTCCGCAAAGTCTGTGTTTTTGACTTTGCGGACGTTCGTATATAAAGTGAACTTTTACGAACAGGAGGACAATTTTTATGGTGTTTGGGTATGCGAGGGTATCAACTAAGCAGCAGAACGAAGACAGGCAGCTTGCCGCCTTGAAAGAGTACGGCGTTGCCGATAGCTGCATTTACATTGATAAGGAGTCGGGGAAAAATCTCCAGCGTGAACAGTATCAGATTTTGAGAAACGCTATTCTCCGTGAGGACGATACGCTGGTAATCAAGGAGTTAGATCGCCTGTCGAGAAATAAGTCTGACATAAAAGCCGAGCTTGAATACTATCAGCAAATGAAAATTAAGGTAGTAATACTTGATATTCCCACCACTAAAATAACATACGAAAATGAGAATAAATGGGTAGGCGATATGATAACCGCCGTGCTGATCGAGGTGCTTTCCAGTATGGCAGAGCAGGAGCGGCTAAAAATCAGAAAGCGACAAGCAGAGGGTATCGCCATTGCCAAAAAGCAAGGCAAAAAATTTGGCAGACCTAAGGTAAACAAACCTTCCAACTGGAATAGTGTGATAATTGCTCTTGATCGGGGTGAGATAACAGCTGTTGAGGCGATGAAAAAGCTGAGATTAAAGAAGACATCGTTCTATAAGCTTAAGAACGCCGATAAAAACGCTGAGATGAAATAATAAATCGAGATGAAAAGTGTACAACGTGATGAAACCTGAGATGAAATATTTCTGGTGTACGAAATCGGCAGAAGTATGCATATCGGACGAGCTTTTCGTATAAATATGTTTATAGGAGAGGTAATCTAAATGAGAATTGTTGTACACGAACCAGAAACCGAGTCGGGAGTTCTTGAGCTGCAAAAGCGTGTCACAAATCTACACGGACACATCATCAAGAATTACATAACGAGAAATGTTCCCGAAGCCAAGAAACGTGAAGATGTTTTGCAGGCAGTAATTTCAGCATTACAGACCAATGTCACCTCAGTCTAAATAGCTTTTTATTTTGAGGTAGTTTTCTTGGGTCATATTGGCTTTATTGTACTCCCATTGTTTAAGGGTCGAGTGACCCACGTTCAATAATTCAGCCATTTTGAGCTGCGTAAGCGATAATCGTTTACGCAGCTTTTTTATTTGCTTGCCTTGATCGTTATATAAGAATTTGTTATAATCGTCCAGCAAGTCGCAAACGTCCACCTCATATAATTTTGCAAGTAAAATGATCTTATCGATAGGATATACACTTAATACGTTCTCCTCATATCTTATATAGGTTGTTCTGTCAACATTAATGTAATCGGCAATTTCGCTTTGAAGATAGCCGTTTTTGCAGCGGTAAAATTTAAGCTTGTCCGAAACGGTTTCTGGACTTTCAGAACTCTGCATCTTATGCACATAGTCAACATTCTTGTGCTTAGGAAAAGGGTTATGAATAGAGATGGTGTGAATGTATACAGGAGTGAACAGGGGTATTTTGTCATTTGAATAAAAGACGAAGAAGTTGTTGCTGAATGCCTTATAAATTCGCCAATGCCGCCCAGATGGACTATCCTTTGCAACATCGTGATAAAAATACGACTTTATGTTAGTGTTGCGTTCTCCACGCACCTGCTCCCATAGGTAGCGAAGCGGCAGCCTTTCTTGTGGTCAAATGTTGACACAGCTTTTATTAGACCGATAGTGCCGATAGAGATAAGATCCTCCTGATCTGTGGAATTTGAATAATACTTTTTTATAATGTGTGCCACAAGACGGAGATTGTGTTCGATAAGCTTATCCTTTGCCGCCTTGTCACCCTGCGCCATTCTCTCAAAACACTCACGCTCCTCCTTCGCCGAAAGCGGTTTTGGAAACACACTGCGGCTGTCAAAATGCAGTGCGAAAAATAGAAAATTCCCCGTAAGCAGTTCAAAAAGTGCTGAAAACATATTTGTCCCTCCTTATATAAAATATCGCTCATACGCTTTTTAATCATATGATTTTTAGGGATTGTACTATTCTGATTTTGACATAAGGTCGCAAAATGTTTCTGATTTATTAAATTTGCTGAAATATTGATTGTCTTGTTTGCTAAAATCACGAATATTGTTAACGTTTTGTAAACAGACGACATTTTACTTTTATCGTTAAACAAAGGGTGATATAATTATCTCAGATAGGTATGTTTTTTGGGGGTGAGCGCTCATGATAAGCATAAAAGGACGATCGGTATTCGGAAGCATTGCAAGAGGAAAGCTGACCTTTTATCACCGTGACGAATTTATCATCAACAAGATAAAAGTGTCCGACCCTGAACTTGAATACAAAAAATATGTCAAGGCTAAAAACGCTGCTCTTGTGGAGCTTGGGGAGCTTTATGACCGTGCAAGGTTAAGCGTTGGGGAAGGCGACGCTCAAATATTTGTGATACACCAAATGCTTATCACCGATGAGCAATACGACAGCAGTATTCGCACAAAGATACTTGACGAGCATTTCAATGCCGATTATGCAGTTGCAAGCACTTCAAGAAGCTTTGCGGAGATGCTGGCACAAATGGACAGCGAATATATGCAAAGCAGAGCGGCTGACGTCAAGGACGTTTCAAACAGACTTTTAAGACACATTTTAAACTGTGCCGACAAGCTTCCCATACTTAAAGAGAATGCCATTATATGCACCGGTGACCTTATGCCCTCAGAAACCTTGCTCATGGACAAGACGAAGATAAAGGGCTTCTGCACAAGGTCCGGTTCTGTGAACTCTCATACTGCGATACTTGCGAAAAATCTTGGCATACCTGCCATTGTGAACGTTGGAGCGGAGCTTTCTGACGAATACGAGGGCAAGGAAGCCGTTCTTGACGGCTACAGCGGAACGCTTTACATAGAGCCTGATGAGCATACTCTCAGGCAGCTTGAATACAAGGAAGCCGTTGAGGGCAGGAAAAAGGAACTTCTCACAAGGCTCAAAGGAAGAAAAAACATCACTCGTGACGGACATGAGATAAAGATATATGCGAATATACTCAACTCTGAGGAGCTTGAATCGGCGGTAAAAAACGACGCAGGTGGGATAGGTCTTTTCAGAACGGAGTTTATGTGCTTCGACAGACCTGCTTTTCCTGACGAGGATTTTCAGTTTTACACCTACCGCAAGGCATTGGAGGCAATGGAGGGTAAAGAGGTCATAATAGGCACTTATGATATAGGTGCAGACAAGATACCTGATTGTGCAGACATGAGTGCTGAGAGAAATCCCTCTATGGGCTGTAGAGGCATACGATTTTGTCTTGAAAGAGAAAGCATATTCAAAACACAGCTAAGGGCGTTATACAGAGCGTCTGTTTACGGACAGCTTTCAATACTTCTGCCTATGGTCATAGACGTGAGCGAGATACTGAGGGTGAAAGAGCTTATCGTGCAGGTCAAGGCAGAGCTTATAAAAGAGGGCAAGAAATTTGCCGACAATGTTAAGCTCGGGGCAATGATAGAGACCCCTGCGGCGGTGATAACAAGCGATATCATTGCCAAAGAGGTGGACTTTTTCAACATCGGCACCAACGACCTTGAACAGTTCACCTTTGCACTTGACAGGCAGAACCCATGTTATGACAGGGTATCACCGAAAAATCACAGGGCACTGCTTAGAATGATAAAAATGGTGTGCGAAAACGCCCATGCAAACGGCATAAAAGCAGGCATTTGCGGTGAGATAGCAGGCGACCCAACGCTCACAGAGATATTTCTGGAGCTTGATGTGGATATGCTGTCGGTAGTTCCGTCAAGGGTACTGCCACTGAGGAAGGCGGTAAGGAGCATAAGTCTTAAAGACCCGAAAAAGGCAGAGAATGACCTGAAGCTGTTTTTATAAAAAGGGTAATTTTCCTCATTCCATATAGGCGGTGGGATACGTTATCGTGCGTGTTCCACCGCCTTTTTGCTTTGCTTGCAAATACGCTAATAAGGAGAGCGAACTGTTCGCCACTACAGATATTTAAACAAAAACCATATTTTATCTTATGGTCTGTATGGTTGTCTTATGAAAATCTTAAGCGTTTCTTAAAGCGGTTGACAGTTGGAAAGGGCTATGATAAACTTATATACGACACCAATAATACGTCTGAAAAAGGTAAAACACAAGGAGGAGAAACAGTGAAACTAAGAAACATAAACAGAGGTCTGGTTCTTGGCGGTGTGCTTGCGCTGGGCGTTGTATGCTACACAGTGTATGATAACAACCAGTTCAAGACTTCCAAGCCTGAGATAGAACAGACCATGAGGGATTATATCGCAGACTTGACAAGTGCAAACGTTGGAAGCAGTGATAAGTTAAAAAGTCAGCTGACAGATTTTGTGAATAAGCATTATGCTGACTACACCACATCTGACAATGAGTACGCTTCGTCAAAGTCAGGACTTCTGGAGGAAATAAACCAGGCTGAAGTTGCAGCGCAGGGGGGAGATATCACCTCGGCTGAGTATGACATAAAAGAGATGTCAATAAACAAGAGTGGAGCTGACGGAGCAAAGGTCATTATGATATACAATGTGTGCTATGACGTATCAAAGGGCGACCCAACTTTTCTCACAACCAACGGCATAAACACCATGACAAGCGGCAATTACACAAACGCCGACAACTATAAGCCCAGCACATCTTCATACAAGGCGATTTTCAGTTATGAATATGCTGAATTTTATCTTTTGCGTACCTCTGACGGCTGGAAGATAGCAACGTCCAGCGACTATGGATATGGCGAGGATTACAGCTTTGATGATAACAACAGTGACAGCGTGGCTGATGAAAGCAAGGCTGAGTCTGAGGTAATTCCGGACAGCAGTTTGGCAGAAAGCTCAGACAGTGCAGAAAATACCGACAGCGAGGGGGCAGACAGCGTTGAGTGATACTATTCTAAAGATAAAGGGGCTTAACAAGACCCTTGGCAAAAAGCAGATACTTCACAGCATAGATATGGAGTGTTACAGCGGCGAGGTCTACGGCTTTCTCGGTCCTAACGGCGCAGGAAAAACCACAACTATAAAGATAGCAGTGGGACTTTTACAGCTTGACGAGGGGGAGATATCCATTGACGGAAAGGATATCAGAAAAGACTTCGAGGGCGCAATGGCAAACGTTGGAGGCATTGTTGAAAACCCTGAGATGTACAAGTATCTCTCGGGACTTGAAAACCTACGTCAGTATGCAAGAATGAGAGAGGGAGTAACTGAGGAGCGTATCAAAGAGGTGGTGGAGCTTGTAAGGCTTTCAAACCGCATTAATGACAAGGTGTCAAAATACTCTCTGGGTATGCGTCAGCGTCTTGGCGTTGCGCAGGCTATCCTCCACAGACCAAAGCTTCTTATACTTGACGAGCCTACAAATGGTCTTGACCCGCAGGGCATAAAGGAGCTTCGTGACATACTCAAAGAGCTTGCTCACAAAGAAGGCACTTGCGTTGTGGTATCGTCACATCTCATGAGCGAAATGGAAATGATGTGCGACAGAGTGGGCATTATCGCAAACGGAAAAATGATAGGCTCATACACAATGGAAGAGCTTATCTCACAGTCTGACAGCTCAATTGCTGAATATGTACTTGAAGTTGACGACCCGCAAAAGGCTATGGACCTTATAATGCTCGCAGACGAGGGCAAGCGTATCGACAAGGAAACAGGTGCAGTTGTCCTTTCTATCCCTGTGGAGATAGAGAAGAAAAAAATAGCGTCGGTGAACAAGACGCTTATCGATGGCGGAGTTTCACTTTACACTGTTCACCGCAGAGAGAACAAGAAGCTTGAGGACGTATTCATCGAGCTTACAGGAGGAAAGGAAGGGGGCGTACAGATTGGCTAGATTTTTCAGACTTGTGAAAAACGAGTACATAAAGGTTTTCAAAAAACTATCAACAAAAATAATGATCGTGCTTATAATAATATGTGCGCTTGGACTTTCAGGAATTGCACTTTTTGCAAAGCACAATATGGAGAGCAATAACTATTCAAGCTATGACGCAACTGGTGATTATCAGCAAAACATAGATTGGCTCAAAGACACAAACGGCGACCCTAACGAGATCGCAATGTGGCAGTATCTAATCGACAACGATATCGACAGCGATGATTGGAGATATGACGTACTGTCAGCCATGTTTGCAGACGGCACCGGTGATATGTCAGGGATAAAGAAATATCTTGACGACAACGATTGGCGTGGCTTCTGTCAATACAGGCTGGATAATGAAATACTCACAGAGGGCGAAAAGTGGGAATATCAATACAGGTTGGACAAGGATATTTCCTTTGACAAGTCAAACGAGAAGAAAAACGATCTTATCATGACAGTTGCAAACGCAAAAAACACCATTGCGACCATGGGCGACGCAAAGTCTGACGGACAGAACAGCAGAGCAAAGCTGGAGGATAATATAAAACTTGCACTCTATCAGCTTGACAATGATAAGCTCGACAACACGGCAAACCAGATGTCGCTGTTTGAAACAAGCGAGCCTGAGCAGATAACATTCTGGACAGTGTTTCTCACAAGCACTTCCCTTGTGACAGTAGTCGCACTGCTTGCTATCGTTATCGCAGGCGGCATTGTATCCTCTGAATTTTCACAGGGAACTGTCAAGTTCCTGCTTATAAACCCTGTTAAACGTTGGAAGATACTGATGGCAAAATACTTCACTGTCATCACAGTGGGTTACATAATGCTTTGCATACTTTTCGTTGTGATGATACCTATTACAGGGCTTATGCTCGGCTTTGACGGCTTTTCAACGCCTTATATCTATGTAAGCGGCGGCGAGGTAAAGGAAATGCCTACACTGCTTTATGCGGCAGAGCAATATCTGATGAAAAGCGTTGAAATGGTGGTAATGTCAACACTGGCGTTCGCTATCTCGTCACTTGTAAGAAGCACGGCTCTTGCTATCGGCGTCAGCGTATTCACAATGTGCATAGGCTCAACGGTCACACAGCTTTTGGGTCAGCTTGGACAGGATTGGGCAAGATTCCTTGTGTTCGCAAACACAGACCTTGCTTCTATCTCAAAGGGCTACTCAATATTTGCTCAGCACAGCCTGACATTTGCCGTAGGCGTTCTTATAGCACACATGGTGGTGTTCCTACTCACTGCATGGGACGGCTTTACAAAGCGTTCTGTATAAAACAGAATAAAAACATCAAACGGGCGGAGAAATTTCGCTCGTTTTTTGTTGCTGAAAAGGGTAAACAAATGAACAGATTATCATATAAACATAAGATTGACAAGGCTGAATAAATATTGTATAATAGTCGAGTTGATACAGAGATCGTTTTAAGACCATGGATATTTTACAGGAGATAGATATATGTTTGAAACTTTAGTTGACGTTTTTCTTGACGCATTAATAGACAGCCTTAAGATCCTGCCTTTTCTGTTCGGAGTTTATCTGCTTATAGAGTATATAGAACATCGTTCTGCCGACAAGCTTGGAAAGGCTCTTAGAAAAATGGGACCCTTCGGTGCGATAGGAGGAAGCATACTTGGAGCAGTGCCGCAGTGCGGATTTTCCGTTGTAGCTTCCAACCTTTACTCAGGCAGGCTCATCACAATGGGAACTCTCATTTCGGTATACCTTGCCACAAGCGACGAGGCAATACCAATGATGATAGCAAACCCTGCATTTGCCGGCAAGCTTTGGCAGCTTATTCTTATAAAGGTAGCTGTGGCTATAATAGCAGGTGTGCTTGTTGACCTTATCTTAAAGCTTATGGGCAAAAAACAGGACGAAGAGCCTTTCAAAGAGATATGCGAGGACTGCGACTGCGAACACCACAGTATTTTGCACTCGGCACTTCACCACACTGTAAGCATAATACTTTTTATATTTGCGGTAAACCTTATTCTCGGTGCGGTAATGGAGTTTGCAGGAGAGGACACAGTAAAGACCCTGCTTATGTCTGACAGCATAGTTCAGCCGTTCATAGCAGGAATAATAGGCTTTATCCCGAACTGTGCGGCTTCCGTTGTTCTCACTCAGCTTTATATCGAGGGCGTTGTGAGCTTCGGCTCGCTTATCGCAGGACTTTGCACAGGAGCAGGAGTGGGACTTCTGGTGCTTTTCAAGACCAACAAGCACAACATGAAAGAGAATTTCGCCATAATGGGAATACTTTATGTTTTCGGTGTGGCAGCAGGCTTTGTGGCAAGTCTGTTCTAAAATACGATAGACAGACAAAAGGAGCAATTCGCAATGAACTGCTCCTTTTTGTTTGCAAAAAATCTTCGTATGTATAATGGGCTGTGATAGGCGGGCGACCCACGGTCGCACCTACACTACATCATATCCTCAATAAGATAAGGCAGGCTTATGCGGAAGCAAACGCCGCCTTTTTTCATATCGTTTTCTACCTCTATGCTGCCCTCGGAAAGCTCGATTATCCTTTTTACAAGTGCAAGTCCAAGACCGTTGCCCTCTGTTGCACGGGAGCGGTCGCCCTGATAGAACTTATCAAATATCTTCGCCTTTACGTCAGGGGCTATAGACGGACCGTTGTCCCATATCTCCGCCGAAATATTCTTCTCGCTGCGGAAAAGCTTCACGCTTATCTTTCCGCCCTCCGGGGTGAACTTGATAGCGTTGTTGATGATATTCTGCCATATCTGCGCCATAAGCTCCTCACTGCCCACATACATGATATCCTCAAGGTCGATATCAAGGTCGATTTTTTTCTTCGACCACTCAGGTTCAAGCACAAGAAGTATTTTTCTTATCTGCTCGTCAAGAGAAAACCTTGTCTTTTTGCCCACTGTTTTCTGATTTTCAAGCTTTGTAAGCCTCAAAATATTTGACGAAAGCTTTGAAAGCCGTGATGTTTCGTCGATTATTATCTGCGTGTATTCCTCACGCTCCTGCTCGGTTATATCGTCAGATTGCAGAAGCTTTGCAAAGCCCTGTATGGAAGCCAGGGGCGTTTTGAACTCGTGGGAAACGTTTGAGATAAAATCGCCTCTCAGCGTTTCCGTACCTGCAAGCTCCTCAGCCATTTTATTAAAGTTCTGCGCAAGTATGCTGTATTCAGGATCAGACGGCTCTCTTACTCTTACCTTAAAATTGCCCTTTGCTATCTCAGCCGCCGCCACACTAAGATCTCGTATAGGCTGTATAATGCTTCGGCTCATGAACGCTGTTATAATAGTACCGATAACGATACAGACCATAAAAGCTATGATGACAACAAGGTTTACTACCCAGTAAACGCTGTCGTTTGAAAAGCTGTCTATGATAACGAACTTATCATACACCTGTGAGATTATAGTTGCGTTAGGCACAACACCCTCTGAGGACACATAATATCCCTTATGCACGATATCTGCAAAATGGTCGTGTACTCTTGAATCGTTTTTATCCACCACTGACAGACTATAGGCTGAATTGTTCACAATGGAAACTATCTCGTCCACAGTGAAGCCGCCCTTTTCTTCAAGCTGATCCATTGCCATGGAAAGCTCCACCAACTGCTGTTCGGCATTGCTTTTCATTACAGGACTGCACACCATTACAAGCACTGACACCGATATAGAAGCCGACACCAGCATCACAAAGAAAAACATAAGAGTCAGCTTGAACTGCAAACTTGTTTTATTTTTGGTCTTTTTCTTATCCAAACCCCTCACCCCTCAAGCTTATCCGTCACTGCTTTTTCACAGCCTTATAGCCAAGTCCACGAACCGTGACAATATCGAATGACTCACAGCTTCCGTAACGCTCTCTCAGCCTTTTAACGTGAACGTCAACAGTACGCTCATCAACGTCCTTATCCATGCCCCAAAGCTCGTCAAGGAGCTGGCGGCGTGTGAATATCTTGTCAGGATAGCTGAGCAGTTTAAAAAGCAATTTGAACTCCATTTGCGGTATAGTTTCCGCCGCTCCGCCGTCAACCGCCACGCTCATAGCGTCATAATCAAGCACGCAGTTTCCCACAGTAAGAGAATGTTCCGACGCCATTTTTGAACGCCTTAAAAGCGCACCCACACGGAGTATCATCTCATTTATATCAATAGGCTTTACCATATAATCGTCTGTGCCGGCAGAAAAGCCCTCCTGCTTGTCCTCGAAGGTCTCCTTTGCGGTGACCATAAGTATAGGCAGGTTGAAATCAGCCTTTCTGAGCTGTCTTGTAAGCTCGTAGCCGTCCATATTCGGCATCATTATATCTGAAATTATAAGGTCTATATTCGTTTTTTCAAGAACGTCCAAAGCCTCCAGACCGTCATTTGCAAGAAAAGTCACATAGCCATGCTGTTTAAGTGCGGCAGACATGAGCTTTCTAAGGCTTGCGTCGTCCTCCACCACAAGTATCTGAAACATAAAATATCCTCCCTCGTAAAAAAAGAATTCCCCAATAATGACATTATAGCTTATAATTGTGAACTGGTGATTAACATTTATTTTTTTCAAAAAACTCTCCGAAATCCCCTGAAAATTCATATTCGGTTCACACAGAACTGGTATTATATAATCACAGCAGAAGATACAAAAAAACTTTGGTAATTGGTAAAACTTAAAGTCAGGTTTTTATCTTCTTTCCCTCTGCGATTCCCCAAGTCGCTGATACATTTCCTCGTCTTTAGGTTTTACCAAATACCAAAGAATCCCTTTCATAATTCTATAAAAATTAATGCTCATTTCAGCCGATGGAAGTGGGTATTAATTTTTTTATTGCTCTTTTAAGACAAGATACGACAAAAAAACCGCAGAAGCCATATAAAATGACCTCTGCGGATATTTTTTTGCCTTTATTAGCCGTTAGCTGCAAAGCTTTTCACGAAGCTCAGCCGCCTTTCCAAGAAGCGCACAGATGTAGCTGTCCACATCAGGCTTTGCAAAGCCGCCAAGCGCTGAGCCTTTAAGCTTTCGCTGACCTGTTTCTCCGGGGATAACAAAGTTATCACCGTTCTTTTTCTTTTCGATAGCCGACTCCAGCATATAGATCTCGCTTGTTATGGTGTCGATATATTTTAATGTATCAAGCTTATCATAGCCGCCAAAAAAACACGTTTTCAGACTATCCATTTTTCTTCCCCCTGCCTTACTGCTGTTTTGCACAGCAATTGTTATCAAAGCCTACAATCTTTATTTGATTTAATTATATCACAAATACTTAGCTTTGTCAATAGGTTCGAAAATGAATGTTCACATTTAAGTAATTTTATATGAATTTTCATGGCGTTTTCTGTTGAATCGTTATATATATAAAAAGACGCAGCCCTTGCAGACTGCGTTTTTACGTTATATAAGTCTTTTGATTATAGTGATGTTGTTGTATCTTGAAAAATACTCAACATTTGAAATAACGATACCAGTGGCAGTGTTCTGGGCGTGTACCATTTTGCCGTCGCCGATATAGATAGCAACATGGTAAATGCTCGAGATCGACGCTCCGCCAAAGAAGATAACGTCGCCCTTCTTCATGTTGTTATATGAAACTGTAGTGCCGTATAAAGCCTGCGAAGCCGCATAGTGCGGAAGATTTATTCCCACCTGTGCGAACGAGAGCATCACAAGACCCGAACAATCCGTTGCACCAAACTGTGAACCGCCCCATACATACGCTCCGCCCACCATGCTTTTGGCATATGAAACAACAGTGTCTATTTTAGAACTGCTTGAATAATCAGGCTTAGGTGCAGGCGCTGCTGTTGTGGTGGTAGTGGTCTTTTTGCTTGTTTCAGGCTTTGGCTTAGCTGTTTCCTGCGGAGTTGTGGTAGTCTGAGCCGTAGTTTCGTCAGGCTTTTCCGTCTGAGCCGGCTTCTTCGTGGTAGTGGTCTTTTCACCGCTGTTACCACTCTTTTGGGTGGTGGTAGTCTTTTTCTTGGTGGTGGTCGCAGTCGTGGTGGTATTCGCCTTTGAGGACACCTCTGAATACTTATTGTCCACCTGCTGTGACTTATCTTCAAGGTCGCTCTTATCGTTCTTTATCTGCTCGATAAGCTTACCCGACTCCTGCTCCATTTTCAGAAGCTCCGCCTGCTCGCCCGCCAAAGTTTTCTGCTCCTTGGCATATTCCTCAGCCTTTGCTTTGAGCTGTTTTATCTGCTCGTCAAGCTCCGCTTTGGTCTTTTCAAGCTTTTTATACTGATCCAAAAGCTCGTTAAGCTCGTCATTATCGTGCTTTGCAACTCTCGTCACAAGCTCTATCCTCATAAGAACGTCATAAAAATCAGATGAATTTATCAGCACGTTTGTGTACGAATTTGCTCCGCCTGCAACATACATTGCACGAATACGCTCCATAAAATCGTCCTTGCCCTCGTTTATTGCAGCTTCCTGCAAGTCAAGGCTGTGCTGAGTGTCAAGCTGTTTGCCGTCAAGCTCTGCCATTTGGTCTTCAAGCTCAGAGGAATATTTCTCTGAATTTGCTATCTTTTTCTGTATGGACTTATATTTTTTCTTTATAGCCTCAAGGTTGTCCTGCTCGTCGGCAAGCTTTTTGTCAGCGTCAGCTATCTGCTTATCAAGCTCCTGCTGTTGCTTTTTTAGCTCTTCAAGCTGACTGCTGTATGTATCATTATCCGCCATTACGACATCTTTCACACTGTTGTCAGAAAAACCAAAGGCGGCAAAAGCTATGCACAGAGCCATACAGCCTGCGGCTATTCTTTTCATGGGGTAAATTTTTTTCATAATATCAGTTCTCCAAAATATAAGCGTATTATATATTTCTCACGCTGTAACGTTTATGTAGTCCCTTTTATTATAACGCAAAACCCCGTTCTTGTCAAGAAACCAACCGCTAAAAGCCGTATTTTCGGCATTTTAAGACAATTTGCCACACATATTTTGTGCGTTATTGCACCTATTCTCCTCCGAACATCTCACCCAAGGTCTTTCCTATAAGCTCGCCTGTATACTGTGCCTGAGTGATAGAATTGCCGTGGCTTCCCACCTCTATAAGAAGCGAGCCGGTGGTCAAATCCTGATTATAGTGGCGATAGTCGAAAAGTACAGGCCGTGTAAGCCCCTGCCAATCGCTCTCCAAAGCCGACTGCAAGGCACAGGCGAAGTGAAAATTCTTCATATAGTCAGGCATACCCATAGTGCCGTCATCACACCCTGATATTATCATAAGCTGAGCCGCTTCCCTGCCATCTATCTCCGCCACAGGTGCGAGCCTTGTGCCGTCCTCACGCTCTATGCCGTCACGGTGAACGTCAAGACATACCTTTATAGAGGGGTACTCCTCCAATATCTGCTTTACCGCCATTCGGCTTGAATCGTAAGAGCCGTCATAGCTGGGATAATCATGCACAAGTGTATCGTGGATGTACGCAACGCCTGCTTTGTCAAGCTGTTCGCATATCTTGTCCCCTACCGACAGCATATTCATTTCAGGGTCGGTGGTCTTGCAGGAAAAGGAGCTGTCATAGTGGTCTTTGTCTGTGGGCTCAAAGCTTTCCGTGGCGTGGGTGTGATAAATAAGTATCTGCGGCTCAGAGGAATTTCCGTCTATTTGAAAATCATATGGCTTTGAGCTTTCCTCGTAAAGCTCATCATTTGAAAGGTCAGTGCAGTTTCTCACCTGACCGCCGCCGTCAAGGTCGAAATACTGCTCGCCGTCATATCTGCCGTAGGTGTATTTTTCTATAACACCGTCATTCCCCTCCATGCTTGCAGGATATGGTATCTTGTCCGTCACGTCCTGAGCAGGCAAAGGGCTTGGCACTTCTGCGCTTACAGAGGGCGTTTGCTTCTCCTGTGGCGCCATATCCATATCCCATATGCTGTGCTTTGACACCACCGCCGCTTCAAGCTTGTTTGATACCACAGGCTTTGATGCCGTGTCCGTTTCACTTTCCATAGCGAAATAAGGCTTGTATTCTCCCATAGCTACCCCTGCCGCCACAGCCGCCACCCTGCCGAACCTGCTTGCAGATCTTGCATAAAGCCATATCCCCGTGGGCATAACGAACGCCACAATTATAACTGCAACACAACGCAGGCAGACTTTCTTTATATCCAATGCTGTCACTCCCATATACATCTTAGTATTATAATGTATATGCAGGACGAGCCGTCATATTACCTGCCCAGCTTCACCTTAACAGGCTTGCCCACTGTCATAGAGTCAGGGGTCACGTTGCAGTCATAGCATAGTATCTTCACGCCCTTTCGGGAAGCTTTCTCCAAAGCCTCTCCGAACTCAGGGTGAGTGTCATAATTTGGAGTGAAATATTTCACATCGCTCATCTGAACGAGTATCATTATATAAGACTCATACCCCTCGTCAAGGCAGTGAGAAAGCTCCTCTATATGCTTCACCCCACGGAGAGTGGGTGCGTCCGGAAAAAGCACAACATCGTCTTTCTCCAGCGTACAGCCCTTGACCTCCATGAAAATTTTTCTGTCCTGCGACTCTAAGTAAAAGTCAAAGCGTGAATTGCCGTATTTCTTTTCGGGATAGACCGAGAAGCCCTCGCCGAAAGGCATTTTTTCTCTCAGCCACTCCCCTACCGCCTTATTCGGGGCTTGGCTGTCCATGTTTATGAGCCTGTCACCTTTTTCCACTGCAACAAGGTCAAAAGCGGTCTTTCTCGATTCGCTGTCTGAATGCTCAAGCCAAACAGTACACCCCTCCACCAAAAGCTCTTTGCATCTGCCCGTATTTTTCACATGGCAGACCTCGGCTTTGCCGTCTATCTCAACGTTGGCGATAAACCTGTTCGGTCTTGATAGAAATTTGCCTTTATGTATATTATCGTATCTCATAATTCGCTCCTTTTATTCTTACTATTCACATTATACCACAAATATGTTTGATTATAAATACCTAAATCATGCATTCTTAGCTTTGCTGATTTGTGGTTCGATACAAAAAGGGAAAAATATTTCACAAAATCTATTGACGTTATTTGTGAAATATGTTATAGTTTTGAGTATAGGTTATATAACAATAATAATTTATTAAAATTTTAGAAAGAGGTATTTATAATGAAAAAAATAACTGCACTTCTCGTTTCACTTATAATGTCATGCGCAGTAATGGCAGGCTGTTCGGACAGCAGTTCTTCAAGCTCATCAAAAGCAGACAGCACATCAAAGGCAGAAACAAGCGCAGCCGCTGACGAGTCAACTGCTTCAGAAGCAGGCACAGCCACAGATCTCGAGGATACTCTCACAGCGCAGTATACAAAGAAGATACAGGGCGAGAGCCTTGCTATCGACATGACAGTGGCAAGCGAATATGACAATTCATCAGCCGTTGTTGAGATAGCAGGCGGCAATATGCACATGAAAATGAACTTTATGGGCGTGGATATGGATATCTATAGTATCGACGGAGTTATGTACACACTTGACAGCGAGTCAAAAACGTATTACACTGTTGATATGGAAGAATCTATCGACGACTTCAAGAGCGAAATAGGCTACGGCATTAACGACAGCTACAAGTTCATAAGCTCTGAAACAACTGACGACGGTCTTATCTGCGAAACTTTTGAAAACACAGAAGATCCTGGCATCGAGCTTGAATCAGGCGTAACTCTCGACACAAGCGATTCTGACGATCATTCTTTCACAACAACATTCAAGTATTACTTCAATGCTGACACAAAGGATATTGTTAAAATAGAAACTATCTCTGACGGCTCAACGACTACTGTTACAGTAAACTCATTCACAACTGAAAACGTTGAAGTCAAACTCCCTGACGATTTTGACAGTTGGACAGAGCAGTCTTTCGATATGAGCACTGACGATATCCCTTATGACGCTGAACTCGATGTTGAGTCAGGCGCTGAGTCAGCCGAGTAATTCTTGTCATTTTTCGGAGGCAAAATATTATGAACAAGAAAATGGTAACTATTATTGCAGCTTTGGCAATGTGTACAGCAATGGCAGGCTGCTCGGAGAGCGATACTGCAAGCTCTTCAAAGGCTGAAACAACTACTACAACAACGGCTGCCGCAGAGTCTGCCGCTCCTGCTGAAAGCACAGCAGACGAAAGCTCCGCTGACAGCACTTCCACAAACGCAGGCACAACGGATTATGACGTTGACGGCGATTTCAGAGCTTTCGAGCAGATGAAAGACAAGTATGAGGGCAACTATCTTGCGAACCTTACAGGTCAGATGTCAAACAACGGCACAAAGTATACTATCTGCGTAAAGGACGGCAAGGCTTATCAGGCACTCACAGTTCAGGGCATGAAGTCATACACAGTTTGCCCTGGCGACGGAAAGCTTTACAACGTTTCAGAAGGCACGACCACCTACAGCATTGAGGACGACGACGGAAATCAGTGGAAGTCAGCCGACATTCTTTTCGGCGCGACCCTCGATTTTGACCACGCATATATTGACGAAACAACAAACGTCGTTCACGAATACTATAAGCTCGACAGTGCCGTTGCAGGTGCTGAGGGTCAGATAGTTTACGGCTTTGACGGCGCTACATATGACCTTAAGCAGGTAGTTCTGCTCCCAGAGGGTGCTGACGAATCAAGCGCAGTTTACTTCACTGTAGATTCCATAGGCGAAGCAGACGACAGCCTGCTTGCTGTTCCTGATCTTTCTGCTTATACAAAAGAATAATTTTATCTGATCTTTCTCCAACATCGGGCGGACAGACCACTGCGGTCTGCCCGCTTTTTGCATTTCCAGCAAAGTGTTGTGCAATATGACGGAAAAGAAGTTCAAATATTTTTGAAATTTGTGAGAAAAATAGTCTTAAACCCCTTGACAAAATCGTCAAAAGGGTATAAACTATACTTAGCACTCGAGAAGAAAGAGTGCTAACACTTAAATGCAATAAGTGCTAACAAGAAGAACGGGTGGTGAGCAAATGGACGACCGCAAGCTGAAAATACTTTCAGCGGTAGTCAATGAATATATCGTAACAGGCGAGCCTGTAGGCTCAAAGGCGATAATGGCTCACGTCAAAGCGTCCTCAGCGACCATAAGAAATGAAATGGCAGAGCTTGAGAAGCAAGGCTATCTCGAACAGCCACACACCTCCGCAGGCAGAATACCAACATATAAGGGCTACAGGCTTTATGTTGACCAGCTCATGGAGCAAAACCAGCTTACAGCAAATGAAAAGAAGATGCTGGATTCAATGATACCGCAGGAATATGTCACAGAGGAAGACCTTGTGAACAAGGCTTCAATGGCATTGGCGGATCTTACGAAATGTGCGGCAGTGGTTGCTAACGCAACGCCAAAGTTCTCGCTTATCTCAAAGGTAGAGGTAATACCTACAGGAAAGAGAATGTACGTTATTTTGATGATAACGTCCAACGGCTCTATTAAGAATAAGGTTTGCCGATTGGAGTTCGACCTCAGTCAGGATCAGCTTGAGTTTTTTGATAACTTCGTAAAGGAAAATCTCAACGGCGTGCCTATCGACAGTCTTTCGGACGCTTATCTTGAAAAGCTCACAGAAGCAATGGGAACGTACATGATGACCCTTTCACCGCTTGTTTCCGAGATCATGAAGATGACAAAGGAAATGAGCAGCGTGTCTATCAAAGGTCAGAGTAATCTTCTCACCTGCAAGGACTTCAACCAAAACGAGATAATAAGCTTTCTCGATAATCAGAAGGAGCTTAAAGGATTTATAGACGAAACGTTCTCAGGGCTTCACGTTATGTTCTCCCCTGAACGTGACGGGTTTGTTATCCACAACTCCTCTATTATAACAGCTCCGTTCTCAAAGGACGGCAAAACAGCAGGTGCGCTGGGGCTTATAGGACCTATGAGGCTCGACTATGCGAAGTTTATCCCATATCTCGAGTATTTCACAGGGAAGATATCGGAAATGATATCCGAAAAGCCACAAGAGCAAAACAAAGAAGATGACGAAAATGAATAAAAAGGAAGGCAGGCGGCGTAAATTGAGTAAGGAAACTGAAAAGGACCCGATCATTTTCATGACGAAATCCAGTTTGTCGTACAGGAATTTCGCGCGGATGCCGAACATTCTGCGGCAGTCGTCATCATTTTCCGGAATGCGGAATACCTGCAGTCCGCAGTTGATGCCGCCGGTCTGTGCATTGATCTCGTTGAACAGTTCGCCGTAGGTGTAGTGTTCGGTGTCCACATAGCCGAGAACGGATTTTAATACGCCCATGTACGGGATCAGATCGTTCGGCACATTTTTCGTATCAAACAGCAAGCTTAAGTAACCGATGCCGTTCGTGAATACGTTGTGATGAAGAACCGTCGTTCCATCGACTTCATGCTCGTCATTGTAAAGTTTGACAGACTCACGTTTGATATCGCTTCGTTTCAGGAGCGGAATCGTCTCGAGTGCTTCCTCGCTCTCCTCTTCTTCCTGATATGCTGCCAGCTCTTTGGTGTCAGCAATGATTTTCTCGATCTCTTCTTTTGACAGGCTCTCTTTGTATTTCTGCAGTTTTTCTGCGGTCTTTGCATCATTTTCTGCGGCAAGACCGGTCTTTGGAATGAGGGTCACGATGGAGGCATGGGTGTTGTCCAGCAGATACGTCTGGATCAGGTTTTCGAAATAGCCTTCTTTTGCCAGTTTTTTCAGCTCATCGTAGATCGCAAGCTGCTGCAGGTAGGCGAACGGTTTGTTCTCGTCATACAGCCAGCTGTCGAAGACGTCAATGCCGTACATCAGGCCCTTCGGGAAGCTGGAGAAGTCCGCCTCACGGAAACGGAATTCGAAATAGTTGATGCCTGCCTCGATGGCTTTCCGATCCATGCCGTTTTTCACGATATCCTTGAGGGTGCCGCGGATGATGGACAGGAATTTTTCTTTCTCATTTTCATCGGCGTTCTTGGCTACGATGGAGAAGAATGGCTGCAGGATGCCGTCCTCGTAGGAGCCGTAAACATCTTTTCCGATGTGTGCGTCAAGGAGTGCCTGTTTGACCGGGGCTCCCGGTGCGTCAAGGAGTGCATACTCCAGAACAGAAAATGCCACGTTTAATTTTACATCCAGACCGCTGCCGATGACCATGTTGTAGGACAGGTACGCATTGTTTTCAAGCGGATCGCCGTCGAGTACCGGGTACTCGTGTACAATGTCGAGGGTCTCTGCAAATGGTTTCTGATACGGAATTTCGGATTTTACTTCTTTTGCATCAAAATGGGACAGGTATTTTTCATCCATCCATGCCAGTTTTTCTTCCATATCCATGTTTCCGTACAGGTAGATATAGCTGTTGGACGGATGGTAATAGGTCTGATGGAATTTCAGGAAGTTTTCGTAGGTCAGGTTCGGGATGCAGGACGGATCTCCGCCGGATTCTCCGCCGTACGGAGTGTCCGGGAACAGG
>ERZ772969.773-NODE-773-length-28317-cov-4.069846_pt1 | contig 28317 bp, 24 predicted proteins | sample MGYA00511676_ERZ772969 | MGnify/ENA primary metagenome ERZ772969 (study PRJEB29015, sample SAMEA2737651) | human gut metagenome | biome: human gut; feature: human-associated habitat; material: faeces | place: China | collected 2012 ... | reverse complement strand
GAGGTTTTCTTTTATTCAATTGGCGTTATTTCTGAATTACAGGAATGCTCCAATTATAAAAATTATGCCCAGTACCGGGAAATGGGACTGGGCGTTATGGTGTTTCAACAAAAGGAAGCGGTCGCCGGAGCCTCCTCCTATGCCTCCTTTTGCGGCGGTATTGAGATTCAGATCGATACAAAAGAAGCTTACCGCAGACGCGGGCTCGCCAGCGTCTGCGGCGCTGCTTTGATTCTTTCCTGTCTTAAGCGCGGGCTCTATCCGAACTGGGACGCGCAAAATCCTTCCTCACTTGCGCTGGCGAAAAAATTAGGCTACCACCTTGACTTTTCCTATCCCGTCTATGAAACGACGGTTCCGTGCCCCTTACACTGATCTGCTACTGCCCGGGCTGCGGCTGCCCTTCGGCTGCCGGAGGCTGTGGCTGCCCTTCGGTCGCCGGAGGCTGTGGCTGCCCTTCGGTCGCCGGAGGCTGTGGCTGTCCTTCGGTCGCCGGAGGCTGCGGCTGCTGTGCTTTTAGCTGCGCCAGCGCTGCCTCTGCGGCAGTCAGCGTGTCAATGTTTGTCACATACCCCTTTGCCGTATCTGACAACGCGTTATAAAGCGTCCTTGCACTGACAATCGCCGTCTCACTCTCTAACGTCACTGTCCCGATCGAATTGATCAGCTGAACAACATTCTCGGCGTCTGCCTTCTGCACCGCCTCGCTCTCTGTTCCCGGCAGCGTGTATACAAGAACCGGATAGCCCTGCTCGATCGTCTCGTAAATGGTCTTTGCGGCAGAGCGCGGAAGATTGATGCAGCCATGCGAACCGTTTGTCTTATAAATATTACTTCCAAAGCTTTTTCTCCAAGTCGCATCATGCATTCCAACATCCCCGGCATATGGCATCCAGTATTTTACCGGCGTTGCGTAATCCTCACCGCGCAGCACCGCATCAGTTGTCTTATAGGTGAGACCGAAGGCTCCGGTCGGCGTCGCGTGCCCCTTCGCCAGATTTCCTGAAACAAAATCACTCTCCACGATGAGCGCGCCGTCCTTATACAAAAACAGATGCTGTGCCGTCAGATTGATCTCCACATAAGAATCTCCGTAATCATTCGCTCCATGGCTGTTCGCCCGCTGTGCATAAACAGGCTCCCTTGTAATGCTCTCACCACTTTCCAGATCTGCGAGTATCTGCTCTACTTCCCCCGCATTGTCGATCCTCCAGCCATAAAAACCATTGGAAATTGTTACCGTTGCACCGTAGGAGGTCTCAAGCTCCTTCGGCTGATACGCCGTATTGTATTTTTTGGCAAGCGTCTTGACATAAGAGAGCACCGCCTCCTCATCCACTGCGATCCTGCCGTTTTCATCCTTTAGCCATGTATGAATCGTCTCGGCGTCTAAAATCTCTTTCCTGTCGCCAAACTCATAGGTAATGACCGTTCCCACATAGCGGTTCAAATCTGCAAGCAGCGTTTTAAGCTCCTCGTCATCATCAGCGATGGCGGGCTCCTCATAACAGCCGGCCTGATCAATATCAAGCGTCTCCTCCAAGCCCAAGACAGCATCCGTCACTGCCCCACGCAGCGCCTGCTCATTGATCTTTGTTCCGTAATCCGCAGGCACAAGCGTATAACCGCTCTCGCTGTCGTAATCCGAATAAGTCGCATCCGATGGCGCACGCTGCTTTTTGCTGTCCATAAACCCAAGCTTTAAAACCTCATCGTAAAGTGCGTCCTCATCATACGACACTGACTGTTTAAGCTCCAGCTCATTGCCCGCAAACAACGCCGCGATCCACTGGTAGCCCTTCTGCTCCGCGAGAAGCCTCTCCACCTCTCCCTGAAAAACAGGCGCAAGCGAAATACTGCTGCCGTCAATCGTTCCCGACGCGCCCTCCCGCCCTTGGATCGTAAGCGAATACTGGCGTATTTCCTCCTCGATAAGCTGCTTAACGCCAGCTGCGCTCCGACCTCCGACTGAAATGCCGTCAATCGTTGTTCCAAAGGAGAAATGGCTCTCAAAAAAAATCGCAAAGCCCATATAAACAGCAGCTATACCCGTAAGCACAAGGAAAACCCAAAGCCCTTTTTTTCCCATTTTCTTTTTCATAGTTCCCATCCTCTTATGTAAATATATTCCAGACCCTTTCTTTATATTTCCGTATATATTTTTCATTATAGGGAGCTTTTTTGCCTTGTCAATAAATTCCGCGAATCGTAATATTTATGTAAAACATTCGTTTTATTTTGCAACGGAACTCTGCAAAAACAGGATGTTCTGGTTAACCTTTTCTTAAATTTTGAATAATCTTTCTTAAAATAAATGAAAGATAATTGTTTTGGCAAAACCCCTGTGCTATAATCGCAAAAGATAAAAAAGCAAACACATTTTGTCAGAGAGGATGACCGTTATGAAGCTATCTGTCCCAAAGAGACTGTACACATATCTACAAAAAAATAAGCACGCTCTCCTACTGTTATATTTCGCCATTTATCTTCCGTGGTTTTGCTATCTGGAAAAAACGGTGACGACACATTTTCACGTCATCCATATGGCGATCGACGACTATATTCCGTTCTGTGAATATTTTATCATCCCCTATTTCCTCTGGTTTTTCTATATAGGATGGGGAATCGCATATTTCTATCGAAAGAACAGGGACGAATACTTCCGGCTGTGCACAGTGCTTTTTGTCGGCATGACTGTCTTTTTGATCATATCAACAGTCTATCCAAACGGACATTACCTGCGCCCCACAGAATTTGCGCGCGATAATCTGTTTACAGATCTGGTGCGTCAGTTATATGCGACCGATACCGCGACGAATCTTTTTCCGAGTATTCACGTTTACAATTCCATTGCCGTAAATATTGCGGTGTGGCATTGTGATAATTTTAAAGAAAACAAGGCGGTGCGCTGCGGCTCTGCCCTCCTGATGTTAAGCATTATTCTGTCCACGATGTTCCTTAAGCAGCACTCGGTATTTGATGTGCTTACGGCTATCGTCATGTCGGTCTGTATGTACCGTCTGGTCTATGTGTCGGCGCCGTTTCGGATTCCGGCTGCACAGCAGAGAATGGAACGCAAGCTCCGCCGCATTTAACATCGGAGAGCCGGTGCATCATACACCGGCTCTCCGATGTTACCACAGGTGAAAAACCTGTATTGCAGTCTTGATCACTTTGTAGCGCAGATTCTCAAGCTCTGTGGCTGCATTTTTTAATTCCTTTCTGATCTCAATCTGCTGTGGGCAGTGACTTTCACATTTTCCGCAGCCAATGCACTGTGACGCGCTGCTTGTCTCCTTGCGAAACGCCGTACATTGCAGATAATCACGTCTGCCTGACCTTTTTCCCTCGGAATAGACCGCATTGTAGCAGCGAAACGTCCCCGGAATATCAACTCCCTTGGGACACGGCATACAATATCCACACCCCGTACATCCAACCCTGACTTTCTGTGCAATCTCCTGCTTTACCTGTTCGATCAACGCCGCATCCTCGTCTGTCAGGCATCCCACAAAAGACCCGGATGCTGTCTTAAGATTCTGCTCCACCATTTCCATAGAATTCATGCCGGACAGCACACAGGTGACCTCCGGCTGGTCGTAGAGCCATTTGAACGCAAGCTCCGCCGGCGTCCAGCGCTCCCCCTCCCTGCGGAAAAGCTCCTTTGCCGATTCCGGCAGAAGCTCCACAAGTCTGCCGCCCCGCAGCGGCTCCATGATGATAACCGGAAGCCCCTTCTGATGCGCATAGCGCAGACCTTTTACACCGGCCTGCGAATGCTCATCCATATAGTTGTACTGGATCTGACAAAAATCCCAATCATAAGCGTCTACCAGCTGCATAAACATATCAGCATTTCCATGATAGGAAAAACCGATATTGCGAATCTGCCCGGAAGCCAGCTTCTCCTCGATCCACTGCGCCACTCCAAGCCCCTTTAGCTTTTCCCATGTCGGAATATCCGTAAGCATATGCATCAGATAATAATCAATATAATCCGTCTTTAACCGCCGAAGCTGCTCCTGAAACATCCGTTCCGCACCCTCCGCGGATTTGATGAGGTAATGCGGGAGCTTCGTCGCCAGATAAATTTCCTCCCTGCAATGATTGCGGCTTAAAAGCTCACCGACCGCCGTCTCATTTCCCGGATATACATACGCCGTATCCAGATAATTGACGCCCGCGCGGATTGCCGTCATAAGCTCCTGCTCCGCCTTATCAAGATCGACTGCATTTCCCTTCTTTGTAAAACGCATACATCCATAACCCAGAACGGAAATCTCATTTCCCTTTTTATCCTTCCGATACTGCATTTTCATCCTCCGTTTTGCAGAGATTTCGCGCCGGAGAAGATACACCTCTCCGGCTCAAAGCAAGAAACCTTACCCCTCCGTCAATTTCTCTAATTCATCCAGCCAAAGTCTTGCGCAGGCGTCTGACGGCATCCTAAGATCACCGCGCGGAGAAACCGCTACGCTTCCGATCTTTGGTCCATCCGGCAGACAGGAGCGCTTAAATTGCTGCGCAAAAAACCTGCGGAAAAATATCTTTTCCCATTTTAGGATCGTCTCATCGTCATAAACGCCGGAAAACGCCGTTTTCGCGAGACGGTAGATTTTTTTCGGCGGAAAGCCCTCACGCAGCATATGATAGAGATAAAAATCATGCAGCTCGTAAGGCCCCACAATATTTTCTGTTTCCTGTGAGATCCTTCCGTCCTCCGGCGGCAGCAGCTCCGGCGACACGGGCGTATCAAGTACATCATAGAGCACCTGACGCAGTGTCTCATCCTCACAGGTATCTGCATAAAACCGCACCAGATGGCGCACAAGCGTCTTCGGCACAGAGGCGTTGACCGCATACATCGACATATGGTCGCCGTTGTACGTCGCCCACCCGAGCGCAAGCTCAGAAAGATCGCCGGTTCCGATCACCATGCCGTTTTCCTTATTCGCGATATCCATCAAAATCTGCGTGCGCTCCCGCGCCTGACTGTTCTCATAGGTCACATCATGCGCCGACACATCATGCCCGATGTCTCGAAAATGGAGCAGCACCGCTTCCTTAATATCGATCTCCCGAAAATCTGCCCCCAACGAACGGATCAGCTGTACGGCGTTATCGTAGGTGCGGTCTGTCGTACCAAAGCCCGGCATCGTCACCGCCTTGATCCCCTCATGCGAAAGCCCCAACAGATCAAAGGCGCGCACCACAACGAGCAGCGCGAGCGCAGAATCAAGCCCGCCGGAGATTCCAACCACTGCCGTTTTGCAGTTTGTGTGCTCCATACGCTTTTTTAATCCGGCTGCCTGTATCGCAAGTATCTCGGCGCAGCGTCTCTGTCTGTCTGCCTCCTCCGAAGGCACAAACGGCAATGCCTTGATCGTTCGCGTCAGCGCCGTCTCCTCCATGATAAGAGAAAACGGAATCCTGCGGTACCCGTCCTCCCGCAGCTCAAACGTTGTAATTCTTCGCCGCTCTGTCACAAGCCTTTGCACATCCATTTCAGACAGCGTGATCTCGTTGACAAAACGAGGCGCTTCCTTTAGCAGCCGTCCGTTTTCCGCGATCATATTGTGACCGGAGTAAACAACGTCCTGCGTAGACTCGCCCTCTCCGGCACTCGCATAAATATATCCGCATAAAAGTCTTGCCGACTGTCCGCATACCAATGCTCTGCGATAGTCTTCCTTCCCCGTCGTCTCATTTGATGCGGAAAGGTTTACAAGCACTGTCGCACCGTTTCTCGCATGACGGATGCCCGGAGGCTCGGGCGTCCACAAATCCTCACAGATTTCTGCGCCAATGACAAGCTCACGCATCCCCTCGCACGCAAACAAAAGCTTTGTCCCAAACAGCGTCTCCTGCCCAAGACAAGAAACGGTTAAGACCTCCTCCATTCCACGCGCAAAATAACGCGTCTCATAAAACTCGCCGTATGCCGGAAGATAGGTTTTGGGAACGATCCCCAGCAGCCTGCCCCCCTTTACGGCAGCCACCGCGTTATAAAGCTTTCCATTATATGCAAACGGTAATCCGACAAATACGATCGCATCCTGTCCCTCCGTAAACGTCATAATCTCACGCAAAGCCTCTAATGCCCCCGCAAGCAGGCTCTCCTGCAAAAAAAGATCGCCGCAGGTATAGCCTGTAATGCTAAGCTCCGGAAATACGATCACCTTTGCGCCCGCGCGCGCTGCCTCACGAATGCCCTCGCAGATTACTTTTGAATTATATGCCGCATCCGCCACTCTGATCTTTGGCGAGATTGCCGCCACCTTAATAAACCCATCTCTCATTTTCTCATTTCCTTCAATTCATCCATGCCAAAATGATACGCTTTATTGCAGAACTGACACTTCACCTCAATTTCCTCTCCGTCATTGATCATATCATCAAGGTCTTTTCGGCTTAAGGTCGCGATCGCTCTTGAAACACGCTCCTTTGAGCAGTCGCAGACAAATCCTGTGTCAGTACGCTCCGTTATCTCTACGCCAAACTCTCCCAGAATGATCTCAAGAATCTGCTCCGGCGTATTTCCAGCCTCCAGCATCTCTGTCACCGATGCGATCTCTGTGATTTTTTTCTCCAGACGCTCAATGACATCATCGCTCGTAAACGGCATCAACTGAATGATAAATCCGCCCGCCTGTTTTACGGTTCTGTCCTTATCGACCAGCACGCCAAGTCCTACTGCTGACGGGATCTGCTCCGATGTTGCAAAATAGTAGGTCAGATCCTCCGCAATCTCCCCTGTCTGCAGCGCGATCTGCCCGACATAAGGCTCCTTTAAGCCCATATCCTTGATGACGCTCATAACGCCAAGTCCAAGCGCGCCGCCAACGTCCAGTTTTCCCTTCTCATTAAGCGGAAGCTCCACGTCCGCAGCCATCGGAAAGCCTTTCACACGCCCTTTGGAATCAGCGGTTGCCACAAGCCCCTTTGCCGGACCGCTGCACTGCACCTGAATCGTTAAAAGGTCCTTCTCTCCCTTCATCATCACGCCCATCATCGCCGCGCCGCAAAGCAGTCTTCCAAGCGCCGCCGTCATAACGGGGCTCGTCCCGTGTGCACTTCTTGCCTTCTCTGCCATTTCTTTTCCATTTATGGCAAACGCCCGGATTTGACCGTCTGCCGCTGTTGCTCTTACCATATAATCCTTATTCATCGTTCGCTCTCTTTCCATGCTCTCTTGCGATCACATAAATCCGTTCACTCTCCGGCGCAGGAGGCTCCCTCGTAAACGCGTCATAGGACGCCACAAATTCCATGCCCGCCTCCGCCAACAGCCGTCTTACTGTATCAACCGAATAGGCCCGCTGATAATGCGTCTCCTCGTATCTGCGGAACAACGCTCCCTCCTCCCGGATAAATAACGTCAGCGCATATTCGTTGATACCGCTTTCTTCGTCGTAATAATTCTCCCAGATAAAGCTTCCCTCCTCGCGATTCTCGCTGATCGTCGTCTCACCGAGAAGCTCCTGATATTTATATGCGGTATTCAGATCAAAAATAAAAAGCCCTCCAGGATCCAGATAATTATTCACCAGCCGAAAAACCGCAAGCAAATCCTCCTCCTTTAGCAGATAATTCATCGAATCACAGACGCTTATCACAGCGCGCACCGTCCCATATAACTCAAACGAGCGCATGTCCTGAAGCAAATATAAAATATCCCCACGGACGTCCTTCTCATCCTCCGCCTCTCTTGCAACCGCAAGCATCTCCTCCGAATTATCAACGCCGATCATATCATAGCCCGCCTCTGCCAGAAGCCTCGTCAGTCTGCCTGTGCCGCAGCCAAGCTCAAGCACCAGCCCTTCTCCGATCCGCGCTTCCAACAGCAGCTCTCTGATATAGCCGCACCATTCCTCATAGGGAACATCCTCCATAAATAGATCATAGACCTTTGCAAAACTGCCATACGCGCTCAATCCCACACCGCCTCCCGCCTTTTCTGCAGTTACTTCTCTGCTATACTATCAATTTCTCCGCTTAAAATCAAGGCTTGTCGAATCTGCCTTGATTATTTTTCCAAGAACCCGTATACTTATCTCATAAACGAAAAAGAATGATATAACGGTAAAAGGATCCCACAAATTTATGTCTGAAAATTACGAACATTTTATCACAAAAAATATCAAACAATTTTATAAGCGCAGACTGACTGCCCCGATTTTGTATCTGCTTTTTTTGCTGATGCTCTGGGTCGTCTTTTCACTCGGCGCGCCGCTCTTTCCCGACGAGCTTTCCGCCTCGGACACGCTGGAGAGCACATACCGTTCGCATACCAAATATGTGCATGCCTCAGTTTCCGATTTAAAATTCACCGGCTACACCAAAAACCGTCTCGGCTCGATTATCGGCTATTACTATTATACCATGCGCGCCGACGAATGCATCATCGTTCTGCTCTCACCGTCTACGAGTGAGCAGGGACTTCCCGTGATCCAAAAAGCTGATTTCCGCGCGCAGATCGTCGAGGGGCAGGAAAACTTTGCAAGCCTTTTGGACAGCCTCGCCGCCGATTTAAACTGGACGGAAAACGGCATCCGAAATGAGGTCTCCCAGTATGTCCTGAGCGAGCCGGATTACAACATGACCGGCAACGTCATTCTCTACACGGTGTTTCTTGCGACGGGAGGCTATGCGCTCATCTGCCTTGTGCTGTTTGTGATCTACATTTTCTTCCCGCTGCTCTCTCCCTGTTGTCAGGATCTTGCACGCTTTGGAAATCCAAAGAAATTGCTGGAGCAGGCAGAGGAGGAGCTTGCCACACTGCCGCAGCTTGCGACCGAGGATATGTTCATCACGGAACACTTTTTTATCGAGACCTCTGTCTACGGAAACGCCGTCGTTCCCATCGGGGAGATCATCTGGATTTATAAATATTCGACGCTGCACAAGTTCTTCTGGTATCATTTCAGCATCTCCTATACGCTGCATATCAGTGCGAACCGACACCTCTACATTCGGTGTCCGAAGAACTTAAAATCTGATCTTGACGGTATTATCGATTACCTCTCCGAGGCAAATCATAAGATTCTGGTCGGCTTCTCCGAGGCAAACCGCCTAAAGGTGCAGGAAATTCAGGGTGCGCCGATGCGCTTTGAAAAAATCATTGCGTTTTTAAAGAAGCGTATCTGACCTTGCCTGCCGCCATAGCTCCCTTGGACGCTTTGCTAACGGTTGGAAATACTGATGGACTCCACCGCCACCGCGCCGCCTCTTACTACCTCAAGTCTGTGAAATTTTGACTTTAATAATGCAAGCAGATCGTTATTTTTTTGCTCCGTCTGCTTGCATTCCAGCAGTACACAGTCATCTCCGATATCTGCAACCTCCACGCCAAACACCTGCGCGATCTGAAAAATCTCCTGCTTTTCCTCTGCATTGACCACAAATGCCTTTGCAAATAAAATTTCCTTCATATGGATCGGCACATCGGTAAGGTCCGCAACCCTGATCACCTCTACCATACGATTGAGCTGCTTTTTTATCTGCTCAAAGGTAACGTCGTCGCTCATCGTACAGATCGTCATGCGCGAAACTGTCTCATCCTCTGTCGTTCCCACGGTAAGGCTCTGCAAATTATAAGATTTTCCGGAAAAAAGTCCGGATACCTTTGCCAGCACGCCAACCTCATTTTCCACATACAATGCGATCCATCGTCTTTTCATGATTGCCTCCTTTGCCATTTCCTTTTATCCCAAAATCATCTCGCTCATAGGATTGTCGCTCTTTACCATCGGGAGCACAAGCTCATCTGCAGAAATCATAAACTCAATGATCGTCGGTGCATCCGCACAGGCTCTTGCCTGCTTAAGCGCCTCCGCAATCTCCTCCCTGCGCTCCACACGAATGCCATGTGCGCCATAGCTTTTGGCAAGCGCTACAAAATCAGGCGTATACGGCGGACAGCCCGGCGAAGGTCCCTCACAGGTGCCCGGACAGCTTTTTCGCCTTCCCAGACAAGTTGCCGCATAACGCCCGCCATAGAAAAGCTGCTGCATCTGACGCACCATCCCCAGAGAATGGTTCTGAAACAGACAAATGATCACCGGCGCGTCCCACACCACGGCTGTCGCCAGCTCCTGAATATTCATCTGCAGTCCGCCGTCACCGCAAAAGCATACGACCTCGCGCTTTGGATTGCCAATTTTTGCTCCGATTGCCGCCGGAAGCCCAAATCCCATTGTTCCAAGACCGCCGGAGGTGATCAGCTGCCGCCGCTCATCCAACTGCAGATACTGCGTCGCCCACATCTGGTGCTGCCCAACGTCCGTCACATAAATTGCATCGTCAAACGCGCAATTGACCTCCTCAAAGATCATCTGCGGCGTCATTCCCAAATCCCTTCGCATTTCAAGCGGATTTTCCCGCTCCCACCCGGCGATCTGCGCCCGCCATTCGGCGGTATCCGTCTCTTTTGCCCACTCCGACAACTTTTCCAGCGCAAGCCCAGCATCAGAAACGACAGGAACATCCACGACAACATTTCTGGAGATCGAAGCTGCGTCCACATCAATATGGACGATCCTTGCCTCCGGCGCAAATTCATTCAAATCTCCCGTGATGCGGTCATTAAAACGCGTGCCGATGGAAAACAGCACGTCGCATCGTCCAACCGCCATATTTGCCGCATATTTTCCATGCATTCCGCAGTTTCCCACATAGAGCGGATGACTGGTCGGGATCGCTCCCTTTCCCATGATCGTAGTGACCACCGGCGTCTTTGTCTTTTCCGCAAATGCAACCAGCTTTGTGCCCGCGTGCGCCGCGCACACGCCTCCGCCTGCCAGAATCAGCGGTCGTTTCGCTTCCTCAAACAGCTTATATGCCCGTTTAAGCTGTCCGATATGTACCGCCTCATTCGGCTTATACCCGCGGATCTGTACACTCTTTGGATATTCCTCCGGTCCCAGTGTATTCTGAATGTCCTTGGGAAGATCGATCAGCACAGGTCCCGGTCTGCCTGTTCCCGCGATGTAAAACGCCATTTTTATGATACGCCCCAAATCCTCTCTCTTTCGGACCGTAACGCCGTATTTCGTGATACTTCTTGTCATCCCGACAATATCGACCTCCTGAAATGCGTCGTTTCCAATCAGCGAAAGTGGAACCTGCCCCGTAAAGCATACCAGCGGGATATTATCATAATGGGCATCGGCAAGTCCCGTGATGATATTGGTCGCGCCCGGTCCGCTTGTCACAAGACAAACGCCGATCCTTCCGGTGGACTTTGCATAGCCCTCCGCCTCATGGATCAGCCCCTGCTCATGTCTTGGCAGGACGACGTCGATGTCATCCTGCTTGTATAATTCGTCAAAAAGGTCTGTGACCGTACCGCCCGGATAACCAAAAACGGTATCAACGCCCTCTGCCTGTAATGCCTTCACAAATAACTTTTTCCCTGTGATCGCCATGACGTCCTCCTTTTCCTGCTTTCTGCTCTCCTTCGCTCCTGAAAAAACAACGAGCGACACACTTCCCGATCCACTCTTATGTCAATCAAAAGCGCCCAGCTCCGTGCATCTGCCTTTGCTCAACTTGCATTTCCACGAGGCATACTCACTTCACCCGCTCATACTTATAGAAGTAATATTCCAGATCAAAATACGTCTGCTCCTCGCTGTCCGCCGTGATTTTCCACTCCGCACGTTCATCAAGATTCGGAAAATAAGCGTCTGCATCATAAGCAAAATCAATCCTTGTGATATGCGCCACATCGCACGCATCCAAAAGCTGACGATAGATCGTCTCCCCACCGATCACATATATATCATTGCTGTCATACTGCGCCAGCTCCCCGTAAAGCTCCTCCAGCGAATGTACAACTGCCGCCCCCGGCACGCGAAGGCTCTCATCATGTGTCAGCACAATATTCGTCCTGTTTTTTAACGGCATTCCGTTTGGAAAGCTCTCCAGCGTCTTTCTTCCCATTACGACTACCTTCCCGGTCGTCGTCTCGCGAAAAAACTTCTGATCTGCCGGAATTTTTACCAAGAGCTGATTATTTTTTCCGATCCCCCAGTTTTTGTCTACCGCTGCAATTAAGTTCACGTTTCACTTCCTCCTCTATCTGAAATATTTTTGTGCGATACCGCAAAGCAATGTTTCCCGGTACTGCCACCTTCCTCCCTACACCGCAATCGGAATATTTTTGATCTGCGGTCCTGTCACATAATCCTCGATCATAATGTCCTTTGTCGTAAACTGATAAAAATCTTTGATTTCTGGATTCAGTGAAAACTTCGGAGCTGCATACTGCTCCCGCTCGATCAGCTCTTTTATGATCGGAATATGCCTGTCGTAAATATGCGCATCAGCAATGACATGCAGCAGCTCTCCGACCTGCATCTCACACACCTGCGCCAGCATATGCATCAGTACCGCGTACTGACAGACGTTCCAGTTATTTGCGGCAAGCACATCCTGCGAGCGCTGATTCAGCACCGCATTGAGCGTCAGCTTCTCATCCCCCGCCCGATGCGTGACATTAAAGGTCATGCTGTAAGCGCACGGATAGAGATTCATCTCATGTAAATCCTGATGCACATAGAGATTTGTCATGATACGCCGGCTGAACGGATGATGCTTTAAATCATAGATCACGCGGTCCACCTGATCCATCATGCCCTCTTGATATTGATGCTTCACCCCCAGCTGATAGCCATATGCCTTGCCGATCGAACCATCCTCATCCGCCCACTCGTCCCACACCGTGCTGTTTAGATCATGGATATTATTCGACTTGCGCTGCCATATCCACAGCATCTCCTCCGTGCACGTCTTGATCGCCGTCTTCCGCAGTGTGATCGCCGGAAATTCCTTCGCCAGATCGTAGCGGTTGACAACGCCGAATTTTTTGATCGTATACGCGCTCGCGCCGTCCTCCCAATGTGGGCGGACCTCCTCGCCCTCCGTGCTCGTCCCATTCGCCAAAATATCGCGGCACATTTCCACAAAAACCTTATCTGCATAGCTCATGGCTGCTCCCCCTGTCTGTTTCCTTACTGATTTTTCATTTTACCGAATTTGCCTCAAAATAACAAGCGTTCATTTCTTGCTTTTTTCCGAAAAATACGTTATATTAATCTCATATTTTCAAAAAATTTTCATATTTGGGATATATACTGTATAGAGTATCCGAAGCTTCCCGGAATATAAAGTGAAAAAGGTGCAGCTGCACCGGAAATGATAAAGGAGATTTTTATGAGTCAGGCAAAAGTAGACCGCAAAAAAGAACTAAAAGCGAACCGGAAACAGATTGTCGCAAAGGAGAAAAGACGCCGCGTGTTATCCATGATCTGCGGCTGGGCAATCCTCTTTGCCCTTATTGGATGGGCAGGCTATTCCGCCTACGGTATCTATCAGAGCAAGCAGCCTGCGATTTACGCAGATTTAACTGCAATCAATGACTATGTCAGTTCACTGACTGCCGCGGAATAATCCACTTCCGCAAAAAGAACCCGTCTTTCCGGATCACTCCGGTCAGACGGGTTCTTTTTGTGACAGCAGCCCCCTTTTGTTATTCCACAGCTTCCTCCGCTTCCAGCTTTGCCTTAGAAAGTGCATTTTCAATCGCATTGAGCAGCACGACCGAGGTGTACTGGTTATCTGCTTGATAAGTAATCCCCTCTGTCGACTGCTTTTGTACCACCTGCTCCCCGATATTCTCAAGCGCCGGCTGCATCAGCGGATACATCGTAGCCACACTCTCATCCAGATTCACCATCGATATAGACTGAATGCGGTTTTCATCCACAATGACCTGCACATCTACGGTATGATCTCCGAACAAAACAGAGGAGGTATAAACGCCTGCCGCATAATTCATCGTCGGTGCTGCCGCGTCGCCCTTCCTCGGCAAAAACATAAACAGCAGCAGAATGATAAGTAAGATTCCAAGTCCTGCAAAAATAATTGTATAAATGAGTTCCTTCATATGAAGCACTACGATTTTTGTCTTTACACTCATCCTAAGCCTCCAGATACTGATTATTACAGTATATGAGCAGACCTCCGGAACATGACAGAACTTCTCTTAAAACTTCCGGTAAATTTTTTCAAAAAACAGTTGACAATTTTCTCATATCATAGTAAGATACCATATGTGTCTGGCATACAGATATTATTTGCGCGAGTGGCTCAGTTGGTGGAGCACGACCTTGCCAAGGTCGGGGTCGCGGGTTCGAGTCCCGTCTCGCGCTCTCTTACTAACAAAGAAGGCATCCGTTTGGATGCCTTCTTTGTTAGTAACGGGTTCTGCCGGGCTCTTACATTCGAGGTTCTTCGTTCCAGTCCGTGCACCGTCTCACGCTCTTTTATAAATATGTACTGCCAGTCTCCTATCTTCCAACTCCGGTATGCCTCACAGCCATTTTTCTGCAGCATCAGATTCAATTACTGTCAAACACAAGCTTCATGATACCAACCACAATACACAAAACAATACAAAACAGAAATCCATTTTTCCTATCCTGTTCACGTTTTTTTCTTGGATTTTTCTCTCTTACACATGCTTTTTGGGGATTACTGCCCTTGTAATATATCCCCATGTGCGCGGGAGGTTCTTCTTCATACAAATTTATCTCACATTCTACGTCAATACTGTATATATCCTGATCAACCTTGTACTCATAGGTACCATAGGTTTTTCCTTCCTGCGTGTATGTTCTTATGAGCTTCCCTCGTGCTACCCATCCCTTTCTTGTTGCCCTATCCACAAATCCTTTTTGTGAATTGGAAAATATCAGGTTTCCTGCGATGACTATTACAAATATTCCAGCTATAGTTGTTATCCACTCTACCATACTTCATGAGGCAAAAACGGCGTCTATACTTATAATTATAATACGGGAGAGATCCTCTCCATGATATTTATATCAAGCCTATCCATAAAAGCAGCCTGCCCACTGCCACCGTCACTATGATCGTATACAGTATGGATAACAGACATCCTCTTTCCATCCTCGCTGCCTCGGTAGCCTGACCCTCTGAGATTGACTTCTTCGGATTCCCCTTTTTATAGTATAATGTTCTGGTATTTGGGAATATAGGATGCTTCCCCGGGTAAATCTTGGCGCTGAATGCTGCTGTATACTTCTTGCCATCTACATAATACTCATAGATCGCATGCTTGGTCGAATACCGTGCATCCTGAATTTTACTGTCGTGATCCCCGCTATTTATCCATGTATCCAGCAGCACTGCCTCCACTACGCATCCATTTTCCTTTGCTTTCTCTATAAACTTCTGGTTCGGCGATTTCCCACGTATCACAAGCTTCCTGATACATATGATGAGTGTTATGATCCCACACAGAACAGGTATCGCATTCCTTGTATCCTCCATTGTCCACATAAGCTGTTCTCCCCCTTTCCTCCGGTACTGTTCCCAAAACCCTGCTGCCAAAAATTGGCTGTCCTTTCTTACATATTACAAGCTGGTTTTTGTTTCATCAATATAGAAAACTAAAACAAGGTGCAATCAAAAACTCTGTCTCACCCCTGCCCGCGAAATTCCTCAAGCACGATCATTCTGCCGCCCTCCATGCGTGATTCCTCTGCCGCCAATGCCATATAGTGACTTTCCAGAGAATCCCCAAGTCCGGTGAGCGTCGCTCCTCCTTCTGTGACAGCCTCATACAAATCCTCCATCATCTGCTCATCTCCGCCCCCGTGACTTTTCTCATCTGCCTCTCCCGCAGTCACGATCTCGACCGCCTCCCGCCCAAACGGCTGCAAGACCAAACGGTCCTCCTCCATCGTTCCGTATAACTCTCCGGCAGTTCCCATAATATGGATCGTCCGGTAATTCTTCTCGTGAAATCCACACATCGAAAATGAAATCGTCACGCCGTTTTCCATCCGGGCACAGACAACCTGATGATCGACCACATCATTGTCACACCGAAATACACAGCGCCCATAAGGTCCGTCATACAAAGCCTCCCGCAAACACGCCGCCCCCTCCGCACCGCTCACCTCCCTCTGCATCCAGTCCGTTCCGTTTTGCCCGCTTGCATTCACAGCGTCGGTCAGATAAATTTTTTCAGCATCAAATGGACAGTCGGACTTTTTCGGACAACCCTGCATGCAATAGCCCGGCGCACCGCACGGCGCGTTATTTTCCTGAAAATAGGTAAGAGCCCCCATCGAGGAAATGGCCTGACACCGGCTCTCCGTCAGCCATACAAACAGGTCCATGTCATGACAGCATTTTGCGAGGATCATCGGACTGGTCTCCTTACTGTTTCTCCATTTCCCTCTCACATAGCTGTGCGTATAATGCCAGTACCCGACATTTTCCGCCGCCTGAATGGATATTATTTCCCCGATCGCCCGACACTCTAACAGCTCCTTGATTTTTCTGTAAAACGGCGCATACCGCAGCACATGACAGACTGTCACAAGCGCGCCGCAGCCGCATGCTGCCCGGTAGAGCCTCCTGCACTCATCCGCATAGGGGGAGACAGGCTTTTCCAGCAAAATATCATACCCCTGCCGCATTGCAAGCAGTGCATGCTTCACATGCTGTCTGTCCTGCGTGCAGATAAACGCAATATCCGCCATCCTCGGCACGGCAAACAGCTGCTTTGCATCGGAAAAACACTGTTCTTCCCCTAATCCGTATTCCTCCCGGATACGCGCGCGCCGAAAATCATCCGGCTCCGCCACCCCGACAAGCTTCATTTTTTCCGGAAATTTTTTGGTGTAAGGCGCGTACGCAAGAAATCCCCTGCCGCCGGCGCCTGCAATCACAATCGAAATCGTCTTTTTCATTGTTACCTCCATGTACATAAGCCTTTTGCATCTATGATTTTTTTATGATACACTATAGCTATCACCTGATACGATATTTTAACGAGGAGACTTATGATGAGAAATTTTTTTAAGCCTGCTTTTACAACTTCTATGTATAAAAAAATGTTTCTTCGCCATTTCCTACAGCTTTTTTTGATCTTTGTAACTCTGTTTCTGATCGGGGTCTGTACGTTTTCCTATCAGTCCCATCAGCATAAAAAAGAGCTTTTGCGGCAATCGGCAGATTCCCTGTCCGATTTTTCCGAGGGACTGCTCCGCGAGTGCCAGACGATCGCATTTAATGTCGGACGGCTCGACCCGCTTCTTGCGCTCTCTGCCTCCGGCAATCCTTACCTTAATTTTTCACAGACCAACTCCACGATCTTTTTTAATGCACAGCATGATCTTATTTCACATAAGGCGCTCAACCGGCATATTTCTTCCATGAGCGTTTACCTGATGGAAAAAGAGTATATTATATCAGATCACGGAACGATCACACTGGAAAGCTTTTGCCAGAGTGTTTTTAACACGGACTCCGATACCTTCGCAGACTACCTAAGACCTCTGACCCCCGGCTATTACCTGTTCCTCCCGCAGGGCGCGATCGCAGAGACAAACACGCCGCTGCAGTCGGTCTACATTCTGCCGCTCATCAACAGCAACGGAAGCCGCTACGGAACCTTATTTTTATTTCTCGACGACGCACAGATCTTAAAAGAGCTGGATGCCCTCGTCGGAGAAAATATCGAGTATTTTATCCTCGGAGAGAATCATTCCCCGCTTTTTCTTCCGCCGGAGGAAAAAGCCTCCCTCTCCGCTGCCACGCTTGCCCGGCTTACCTCCGATAACCGCTACCTTTCCGCTGCGGATACCCACAGCGGCTGGACGCACTATGTCGGCTATTCCAAAGACTTTCTGCAAAAACAGCTCTGGCTGTGCCTGCTTTTATTTACTGTAATTTTTCTTGTGGGAGTCTGCCTGCAGATTCCGCTTGCAAATGCGATCTGCAAGAAAAATTATGCGCCGATCCGGGAGCTGTCGTCCATGATCACAGACACCGCGTCCGCAGCCGCGCATGAACCGGAATACGAAACCCTAAAAAGCACCGTCAGCGCCATTTTAGAAAATAAAGCATTGTTGGAGCAGCAGCTTTCGCTCTATAAGCCGGTTTTGATCAACAGCTTTTTGCTGGAGCTGCTAAGCTCAAACAACGGGGACGATGCACAGGTTCTGCGCGGGCTTTCCAGTCTTGGCGTGCGCATTCCGTTTTCCATCTGCTTTTGCGTTGCGCTCATCGCGCCGACGCTGACGCATGGTTACTGGTATCAGCTTGCCAAAAGCCAGACAACAGAATCTGTCGTCTGCCTGTATTTATCCTGCCGCAAGCATGTAGGCGTTTTATTCTTTAACTGTGCCGACAAGCAACAGGCGCTTTTGTCCCAAAAAGCTGTCAGTGACATTTTAGAACAGGAGGAGGGCGTCTGTTCCTATGGAATCGGAAGTATGTCGGAGGATTTAAAATATGCGCCGATTTCTTATTCACAGGCGATCTGCACCTTAGATTATTTCTCTCTGCAAACAGAAGAAAAGGCAATTTCCTTCTATGCACTGTTTGCTGCGCAGGTTCTCAACTTACCGACGCCCGAAACGTTAAAGTCACTGGATGCCAGCTTTTCCGCCTTTCGGTTTCAGACGGCAAAGGAAAATTTTTCGGAGTATTTCCGCCTGATCTCCAAATCAGGCTACGGCAAAAAGGAGCATTTGACATATGCACAAAAGCAGTTGCTCCTTGCCGCATCAAAGCTCCCGCAGGAATATCAGTCGGCGCTTGATACGGAGACGCTGCGCGGCCTAAACACAGATGCCCGCGATGCGTTTGACACCTTATCAGAGCTTTGTGCGCAGACCTTAGATAAGCTCACCGCTCTCTTTGAACAATCATCCGAGGAACAGTCAAAGCACGCCTCCCGCCGGATTTTAGAATGGCTGGACGAGCACCTTTGCGATGAAAATCTGTCGCTTAGCTACTTTGCGGAAGCCTTCTCCCTTTCCGAGAGCCAGATGAGCCGGAAAATAAAGGCGCTGACTGGGGAAAATTTTCTTTCCTATGTCAATCAGAAACGCATCGAGCACGCATGCACGCTCTTAACGGCGACCGAGCTTCCTGTACTGCAGATCGCCAATAGCTGCGGCTACGAAAACGACATCACCTTCCGAAGAATCTTTAAGAAATATATCGGCGTCACTCCGGGAGAATACCGCCGTCACCAGATGAACTGATCCTGATAGGCCGGCGCATTCTCATATTGATTGGTCTGTAGGATCATGCGGATATTGCGGTACGCACAATCTCTTAACGCCTCCTTTGGCAGCGTACCGCTCTCTGCTGCCCTGCGAATACTGTCACAGTCAGTCTCCGACCCCGGCATGATCAGATCATTTCCTGCCGCAATACATCCGGCGGCACTGCAGGTGCCGTCCTCTGCGGACAGCGTCGTCGCCCAGTCTGTCATCACAATTCCCTCAAAATTCCATTCCCCGCGCAAAACCTCTGTACACAAACCATAATTGTTCGCCGCATAGATTCCGTTTATTTTATTGTAGGCTGTCATGACAGCCATCGGCTGGGCTTCTTTTACGGTGATCTCAAAGCCCTTGAGATAAATTTCCCGCAGCGCGCGCTCCGAGACAACGGAGTCTGAATTTAAGCGCTCCTCCTCCTGATTGTTGCAGGCAAAATGCTTGATCGTCGCTCCGCATCCCGCAACAGACTGCACGCCTCTTGTGACGGCTGCCGCTATCCTCCCCGTCAAAAGCGGGTCCTCCGAATAATACTCAAAATTTCTTCCTCCCAGCGGGTTTCTGTGAATGTTCATACCCGGCGCAAGCCAGAGAGAAATCTCAAACAGCTCCATTTCCCTCCCCACCATGCCTCCGAGCTCCTCCGCCAGCGCCGGATTCCAGCTCTGTGCCAGCAGCGTACCAACCGGCATTGCCGTACAGTACTGATAGTAGGTCATTCCTTCCGTAACCGCTTTTTTCGGAAAAAACTGCTGCTCCAATTCCCCGATCGCACCGCTCTCCACAAGCTCTCCGTCCTTTACCTGATAGCTTTGCCGCAGCCGTAAGCCCGCCGGACCGTCCGCCAGCACAACGCTCGCGACCCGATATGGCTCGCCGCTCAAGACAGAGGTCGTCTCTGCCGCCGCACCAGGAACGCTTTTCCCTGCCGCGCCGATCAGCCCCCGGCTCTGACCGTCGAGCGCACCGACTGTCACGGCGATCAGCTCCTCCTTTGTGAGACGCTTGACAAGCGCCTTCGCCTCTTTGGAAACTGCCCGAAATGCTTCAGAGACTGCCGGCTTTTGGGGAGTATATGAAAAATGCGGCAGCATCACACATGGCAGTTTCTTTTCTTCCGCCTCCCTGCGCCAGCTTTCTTCTCTGCGCTTTTGCGTGGCTAAGTCAGGCAAAATTTCTTCGATCTGCGTCTGTTTCGCACAAATCGCCCGGCAGGAGCGGAGCATGACCTCCTCCTCCAAAACAGCCGTTCCGATCAGCCGTACATTGCAAAGCGCATTGCCAAGCCAGATCCCATAGCAGCCGCTTTCTAAGATCCATGCCGCCTGTTCCTCCTCATAGGAGGAAAGCGACGCGATTGAAAATGAAAGCTTTACCACCTGCGCCTCCCCGGGCGCAAGCTCTTTTGTTTTCACAAACCCTGCCAGACGCCGAAACTCCTTTGCCAGACGCCCCTGCGGGCAGGAGACATAGACCTGCACCACCTCTTTCCCCGCATACTGCTGCCCGCTATTTTTCACCTCTGCCGTTACCGTTAGCTGCGGGTCTCCCTCCTCCTCTGAAAGCGCGATATTTAACGCTTTCACAGAAAAATCGGTATAGGACAGACCGTAGCCGAAGGAATAGCGGACAGGTATCTCAAATGTGTCAAAGTACCGATAGCCCACATAAATTCCCTCCCGGTACTCCACCTGCCTTTTATTTTCGCTTTTATTCGGAAATCGGGCAGTCGGATAATCCTCATAGCAATACGCCCATGTATCTGTCAGCTTGCCGGACGGTGTGACGTCTCCCGAAATAACGTCCGCCAGCGCATTTCCACCCTCCTGTCCCGCCTGCCCAAATTGCAGAATCGCCTGAATACTCGAAATCTCCTCCGCAAATCCAAGATCGACGATCCCGCCTGTATTTAGCACCAGAATGACTTTGGAATAACACTCCCCGATTCGCTTTAATAAGGAAAACTCCTCATCGGAGAGAAAGTAATCGCCGCGCGCTGCCTTTCGGTCTGCTCCCTCCCCGGAAATGCGCGACAGCACATAGACTGCCGCATCGGCATCATCCCTCTCTGCCTCCTCACCGGGAATACTTCCCGCCGGTATCGCAAATGGCGTCGTGAAATATGCCAGATAAAACGGAATCTTTTCCTCCTCCATCTTCCTCTGGATCGTCCTACTCCACGCCTCGCGCGCTGCCCTTTGACAGCTGTCGTACGCGCTTAGCCATTCCTCTGTTGTGATCTGATAGCCTGCCTGTGCAAGACCTCTGTATATATCGATACTCTCCCGCTCGTTCACATCCCCGGAGCCGATGCCGCCCTTTATTGTTTTTCCTGCGCCCGCTCCGTATAAAGCAAGCTTACTCCCCCTTTTTAGGGGGAGTAAGCAATCCTCATTTTTCAGAAGAACAAAGCCCTCGGCTGCCGCTCTCCTGACTAAGCTTTTATGCTGTTTCTCGCGCTCTGTGATCTCATTGGAAGTCGTACCTGTAAAATTTCGCCAACGAAGCTTCATAGAGTCTCCTTCCTTTCACCTTAATCTGCGATATTTCTGTGCCATTTTCCATTTGTGAAATCAGGAATATCAACGACCGCGCCGCCCTTTGCGATCGACATTTCCGACAGCACCGTGATCGCCATCCAGCTTGCCGCGTCATAGACGTCCACCGGCATCGGTGCATCGGCACGCAGCGCCTCAAAAAACTTTTTAAACTCCAGCCAGTCCATACCGTCATGGCTTCCCTGCACGCCTTCTTTGATATACTCCTTCCAGACAGGATGATCGTATACCTCCTCATATTCAGAGGCATTGTTGATGCACTCCTTGCGCCAGTCATAATCGTGCGCTTTATGCTCCTTGCAATCCACAAATACGGAATCCGTCGCCTCCTCATACATCGCTTTTGTTCCTCTGACAGTAAAGCCGCGGCTGTAATATCTCGGAAGCGTGGTGTCCAGTGTGAGCACGATGGTTTCTCCGTTTGCACACTTGATCACCGTTGTCACAACGTCTCCCTGTGCAAAGGTCTTATCCTTGAAAAATGCGTCATCTGCTTTCTTTTCCTTAATATATGTCTGCAGACCGGACGCCTTGGACGCCATTGAGGTCAGCGTCATCATGCGGTTGCCGTGATTGATCTTTAAGATTTTTGCAATCGGTCCCAATTCGTGCGTCGGATAATTGTCACAGTTATGGCTTAAGTAATTTCTCAGACGGTAATGCCTGTTTTCACGCCCATCCGCAATTTCGTCGCGCAGATCATGATGATAGCCGCCGCTGCAGTGTACAACCTCGCCGAAAAATCCATTCTGTGCCATATGAAGCGCCATCATCTCACGCCGTCCAAAGCAGCAATTCTCCAAAAACATAAACGGCATCCCCGTCTCCTCATATGCTTTGACAAGCTCATGGCACTGCTCCAGCGTATAAGCGCCGCCTACCTCCATTGCCACCGCCTTTCCCGCACGCATGGCTGCAATCGCAATTTCCGAATGATATTCCCATGCTGTAGCGATAATGACTACCGTGACCTCACTGTTTAAGAGAAGCTGCCTGTAATCAGTATAAATCTTTGGCTCCTTTTGTCCGGCTTCTGCAACAAGCTTTGCTCCCTCTTTTGCCCTGTCCTCATAAACGTCACAGACAGCAACGACCTCCTCGCCCTGCGCCAACACGACATCCTTTAATAGCCATGTTCCTCTGCACCCTAATCCCACATATCCAATTTTAATCGTCTCCATTGTAAGTTATCTCCTTTGCTGTTATATTTCTGACTGAAGTTTTTTTAGTAACACACGTCCAAACCAAAAGCCGAACGCCAGTGCAAGCAGTCCCTGCAAGAGTAAGATCTGCTGTGTCGGCGTAAATGGAAAATTTCCAAAATACCAGCTTTTTTTCAAAAGCTTTAAGAGCAGGGCGCTAAGTCCCTGCCCAGTCAGAGACCCCATATTTACCACCATAAAATACCATGACAGATAAGCCGTCTTATTTTCCTCCGGCGTAAAAATATATGCCATATTATTAAAGTATAAGGTTCCGCCCGCCAGCATCGCCTGATAGACAAGCAGTGTGACCGGAAGCAGAAAAAGATAATTACTTCTGCCGATCAGCATATGCAAAAACGGATAGAGCGCAAACAACAGAAATACCTTCTGAAACGCCCCAAACCATGAGACCTTTTTCAAAAGCTTATACCAAAAAGGCATCGTTATCATCGTTACCGCGATATTCATCGCCTGCAGCAGACTGATGAAGGAGTACGGAACCCCTACATGATCAAGCAGATAGGTGTTTGAGGAATACAGCGTCATGGTGGAAATCATCATCCATGCAAACACCGGGATCATTGTCAGGCAAAACTTTGTGTTTTGAAATGGGAGAGCCAAAAGCTTTCGCCCCCTGCTGCTGCTTACGGGATATGTGATCTCTTTTGGCAAAAGCAAAAGTACAAGCTCTGCCAATGCGACAGCATATGCCGCCAGACGGATCCCTTTCATCCAGTAGAGCTCATTTTGCGTGCTCTTTGCCATATCTGCCAAAAAGCTTGCCGTCATTGCCGCCACCGCCGTGAAAATACTGTTGATAACGCCGGAAACTGCATAAAAGCGTCCCCGGAGCTCCTCCGGCAGGAAATGGATATGCCATGCCGGAAATCCGCTTGCCACAAGAATATTGACCGCATTTCCCACCGTAAGGCAAACCGCCGTAAGCGCTACCAGATACTTCGTCTGCCCAAGCTGCGGCAAACATGTGACCGCCGCAATGACGAGCGTGTGATAAATAAATCTTGTAATTCCAAGAACCGCCTTGCGCCTGCAAAACCTCTCCAAAAGGAGCGGCGAAAGCGGATAGAGGATACCCGCAAGAAAGGGGATGCTCGTGGTGATCCCAACCTCCGCCTCATCCATACCGGCGCTCATCAAAAGTCCCGTCAAAAATACGCCTGTCGTAAGCGCCGTATAGATCGCCTTTAAGCATTCCGCACCAAGGATGCAGCATCTTGCTCTCCCTTCCTCCGTCCGAAAAGAAAATATTTCGTTCATTCTGCCGCACCTCTGGCTCTACTCTTTGACCGCACCGATCATCATACCCTTAATAAAATATTTCTGCAAAAACGGGTAGACACATAAAATCGGCAGGAGTGCGACAACGATCACAACATACTTAAGCTGCAGACTGATCATGCTCTGTGCGGCAGAGCCGATCTGGTTGCCCATACTCTCGTTATTGATCAGTATCTTCATCAAATATACCTGTAACGGCTGTAGGTCTTTTCTGCCCGGCAGGTAGATCATAGATGTGAAATATCCGTTCCACTGCTGTACGGCGTAATAGATAACGAGCACCGCCACAATCGGCTTTGACAGCGGAATAAATATTTTCCGCAAAACCGTAAATTCATTCGCGCCGTCTATTTTTGCGGACTCATACAGACTCTCCGGTATCGTTGACAAAAATGTCCTTGCCACAATGATATAGTAAGGAGCCGCGCCGACCGGAAGTATGATCGCCCACCTCGTATTGTACAGACCAAGCTTGTTGATCAAAATGTACATCGGTACCAGCGAGCCTGCCAGAAACATCGAGATCGAAAAGAAAAACGATAATTGTTTTCTTAAGAAAAACTGTTTTCTGGAAAGCGGATACGCTGCCATCAGCGTAAGTACCGTGCTGAAGGTCGTTCCCACAACAGTATACCAGATCGTATTGTAGTAAGAACGCCAGATTTCCGGATTTTTAAACACCATTTCATAGGCAGTCAGGTCAAACCCCTTTGGCAGCAGCTTCACCGTATTGGAGATCACCGCCTGCGGGTCACTGATCGACATACTGAACACATAGATCAGCGGATACGCTGCAATACATGCCGCAAAAAAGCAGAGTATATAATTGGTCGCCGTATAGATCCTGTCGCCCAGCGTCATTTTTTGTCGTTTTTTCTTCCATCGTGTTTTTTCTTTTACCACAGCGAAACCTCCGATACTTTTTTGCTCATCCGATTGGCAATGATCACAAGGATCAGATTGATCGCAGAGTTAAATAGTCCTACTGCAGATGCAAAGCTGTAATTTCCTTCCACAAGGCCGGTCCGGTAGGTGTAGGAAGAAATGACATCCGCAGCCTCCAGCGTGATCGGATTGTAGAGCAAAATGATTTTTTCATAACCGATACTCATCAGCGTACCGATCTGCAGAATAAAGGTCACAACGATCGTCGGCATGATACACGGCAGTGAAATATGACGCACTCTCTGAAATCTCGTCGCCCCGTCGATCTTGGCAGCCTCATACAATTCAGGGCTGATGCCTGTGAGCGCCGCCAGATAAATGATCGCCGACCAGCCAAAGCCCTGCCAGATACCGCTGGCGATAAAGACTGTCCGAAACCACTTCGGTTCCATTAAAAAGTTGATCGGCTCTCCCCCGAAAAACTCAATGATCGTATTGACAATTCCATTGCTCGGGGAGAGGAAGGTCACAAGCATACCGCAGATGATCACCGTGGAAATAAAATACGGAATATAACTTACCGCCTGCACGATGCGCTTATATGCCCCTGCTTTTAAGTCGTTTGTCATCAGGGCAAAAATAATCGGTATCGGAAATCCCCATAAAATACTGTACACGCTGATCAATACCGTATTTTTCAGCACCCGGAAGAAATAGGGGGAGTTGAAAAACTGGATAAAGTAGGTAAATCCCGCCCAATCACTGTCCATGATTCCTTTTGCCGGTGAATAATCCTTAAATGCAATGATATTTCCGTACATGGGGTAGTAGAAAAATATAAGATAATGGATCACCACAGGCAGGATGATCAAAAGCAGTGCCTTATCACGCTTGATATTCTTTTTTAAATTCTCCCATTTTTTCTTCATAAACGCACAAACACTCCTTCTTATTTTTCCAGTCTGTCATATTGTGCCTGTTTGACCTCTAAAATCTTATCCACGCCAAGCTCTTTTACATAGGAAACGTAATTCTCCCATTCTTTTTCAATATCTGCCGTTCCCACCGTAAATTTGCCGGTCATCTCCCAGACATAGGTCGACAAGTCACCCATTAGGCCGGAGATTGCTTTGCTCTCCTCCTCAGTTGCCGGCGGTAGGATCAGCGCTGATTTCGCATAAGGTCTTGTTCTGTCCGAAACATCCACAAATTTGTCTCTTAATTCCTCCGGATACTCAAAGAGCATCGCTTCGCCGCGCTCCTTTGACATGATGTATGGAAGTCCCATCTGGCAGCCATAAGAATTTAATACCTCGGTAGCCTCCAGACCGTCCGGATTTTCCGTCACATACTCGGTAAATCTGACTGTACCGTCTGCCTCGCGTGTATAAGTCTCGCCCTCAACGCCAAGATTCATAAGCGCCGTTCCCTCCGGGCTCATCAGATAGTCGATCAGTGCAACCACAACCTCCGGATGCTCACAGCTCTCCGTGATCACATAGCCGTTGACTGTCACGTCGCCGGGAATCTCTGTCATCTGCGCATACGGCCCCTTTGGCGGAATGAGCGGTACAAGCTCTGCATCCTCCACCCCATTTGCTCTTAACGCATCCTCAAGCGCCGGAATCTTTGCCGGATAAGCAAGGAAAGCTCCCACCTCGTTTCTTGCCACCTTCTCATACAGCTTCGTCTCATCGCCCATCGTCAAAAACTCAGGATCCAAAAGACCGTCCTCATAGAACGCATTCAGCCATGTATAAAACTCTTTTGCACGGTCGCTGATAAACTCATACTGCATCTTACCGTTTTCATCGGGATACCATCCGTCGGAATAAAACAGGTGAAGGTCCCATGCCTGTGCAAAAAATGTTGTATACCAAGCGTGACCCCCTACCGAAAACGGAATTTCATTCTCTTTATTTCCGTCTCCATCGGCATCCTCATCACGGAACGCTTCCAATACGGTCATCCACTCATCGATCGTCTCTGGCTCTTTTAATCCCAGACGATCCAGCCAGTCCTTTCTGACAACAAATGAATACGGCATAAAATAGGCGTTTTCGCTGACTGTGTTTAACGAATAAATATGTCCGTCCGCAGAAGTCAGTGCCTTCACATGCGGAAATTGTTCGTACATCGCCTGAATATTTCCGCCGAACTTTTCAATATAGTTTTCCAGCGGAACGATTCTTCTGTCACTTCCAAGCTCTCCTAAATTAATGCCGTTTGGAAGCAGCATCACATCCGGCAGTTCCCCGCCGGCGCTCACGCGCAGCTTCATCACTTCCACATACTGCGCGGGAGCTGTCACATCCCAGTTGATCTTGATATTGGTACGCTTTTGAATTTCTTCCCATAATGGAAGGTTGTTTGCAAGAGAAGCCGTCGTTCCGTCCTCTGTCGCGATCGTGATCTCCACCTGTTCCTTTAATGGAAATGTAATATCCATATTGTTGATTTCCTCGGTGGACATCACCTTTGCTTCCTCCTGTGCGGTATCCTTGCCGCAGCCACTGAGCGTGCCCGCTGCCATAACCATCGCCAGCAGACAGGCTGTCACTCGCTTCCCTTTTCCTCTGTTTTTCATAAAATACCTCCTCATCTTTTCTTGATTTTTATTTGCGATTAGGCATTTCAAATATATCATCCCGGATTTTGATAAACAACATGTTATTTTTGCACAACACACATTTCTTGCATGCCGTAGATTCAACGCTTTCTTTAGATATTTCAACAATATTTATGTGCAAATGACGAATGTCTTGACAGATCACCAAAACCGTTGCGCCTGCCAACAACGAGCGACACGCTTCGCGAGCCGCTCTTATGTCAAAAAAACAGCCATACAAAAATTGTATGACTGCTTTTTGCTGATCAATGTCATTTGTAAAAAGGAAATACTATATTTTCACGTCCATTTGCTGTATAATAGATACGAAAAACAGATAGGAGGTACTTTTATATGATTTCTACCAAAGGTCGCTATGCCCTTCGTGTAATGTTAGATCTTGCGGCACAGAATCCGTATACCTATATTCCACTTCAGGAGATTGCTGCCAGACAAGGCATTTCCAAAAAATATCTGGAAGCGATCGTAAAGACACTTGTTTCCAATCATCTGCTTGACAGCAGCAGCGGAAAAGGCGGCGGCTACCGCCTGACCCGCTCCCCCGGCGAATATACCGTTGGGGAGATTTTAGAATTGATGGAGGTTCGCCTTGCGGCGGTTGCCTGCCTTTCCAAGGATGCCGCTCCCTG
>ERZ772969.765-NODE-765-length-28453-cov-3.872561_pt1 | contig 28453 bp, 29 predicted proteins | sample MGYA00511676_ERZ772969 | MGnify/ENA primary metagenome ERZ772969 (study PRJEB29015, sample SAMEA2737651) | human gut metagenome | biome: human gut; feature: human-associated habitat; material: faeces | place: China | collected 2012 ... | reverse complement strand
GAGAAAGGCAGTCGCCGGCGTTGTCGCCGCCACCGCGGAATACTGCACCACACCGAGAAGGTGGCAGAGCGCCAGCCCAAACAGGCTTAGCAGAATACGGACTGCCGGCGACTTCTGCTCCTTTGCAAAGCCGCAGAGCGCCACGAGAAACAAAAACCCCCACAGAAAGCCGCCCGTTGGCCCCACGAAGCGCGACACGCCCCCGGTCATGCCGGCAAAAACAGGAACGCCCACCGCTCCAAGCAAAAGGTAGAGAGCCACGGCAGCCGTTCCCCTCTTTGCGCCCAGCACATAGCCGCAGAGCGCCATCGCAAACGTCTGCAGGGTCAACGGCACGCCGCTTGGCATCGGAATCGTCAATACTGACAGCACACCAAGCACCGCCGCAAACATCCCGACGGACACCATTGTCTTTGTAGAAATCTTCATATGTATTCCTCCTCATACAGTGTTTTCCCGCTCTATTACGGTCACCATGAGGACATCGTATTCTTTTTTCTTCCGATTGTCAACTATATTTTATTTGTAGTTAACAATTCATCCGGTCTTACAGCAGCCGGATGATCTTATCATAATTCTCCGGCTGGTGCGGAAAGGTACAGTCCGTACACTCCCGGATTCTTTTTCCGCCAACTTCGATATAACGCGGATTCCCCGGACAATTTTTCAAATGATACAGCGGACAGTAGCAAAACAGACAGTTAAAATCCGCCAGCCCCTCATGACAAGGGAAATATTTACACGACTTATTTTCAAAAAAACGATATGACTGTTCCATCCAAAACAAGGAAGCGTCGGCGTCTCTAAAAGCCGCCCGCCTCCAAAACCCCCTTAATTCCTTTTTCCTGAAAGATCTCCCTGTAATAGCCAAGCTCTCCCTGTATCAGCTCGTCGATGACCTGCATCCCAAGCAGCTCCACGGGCGCTTTGTCGTCGGTGAGCAGATATTCTCCCTTCTCATAGGGCGTCAGCGCCCCCAACACCTGAACCATCATCTCCCGCAGCTCCTGACTGGCAAGCTCCTCTGCGCCCGCCGAAAGCTTTTCAAGACTTCCCTCTCCCATCGCCGCAAACAGCTCACGGTTTGTCGTTCCCGGCACGTCCACCGTATAGACCTCCGGAAATACCCCGGCGATCGTATCCGAGAGATACTGGTTGATATTGCCTTCCTCCTCGGTGTGCATATTCATGTTGACGACCATCACGCCGTCGTCCGTCAGATGGTCCTTCACCAACGTAAAAAATTCCTGCGTGGACATCTGAAACGGAATCGTGATGTCCTGATAGGCGTCCACCATGATCACGTCATACTTCTCCGTCACGGCGTTTAAGTATGCCCTGCCGTCGTAGGTGACCACCGGAATATCCGGGGACAGTTCAAAATATTCATGCGCAAGCTCCGTGATCTTCTCGTCGATCTCCACGCCGCAGATCTCCACATCGCCGAAATAATCCTGACACTGCTTCGCAAAGGTTCCCGTTCCCATGCCGAGGATCAGCACTTTGGGGTTCTCCTTTTCCGTCACGCCCGCCATCAGCGGCGCCGCCAGCGCATAATCATAATACATTCCGGTCAGCCCCGCGTCCTTATTTAAGACAGACTGCACGCCGAACAAAACATTGGTGGAGAGAACGACCCGTCTGTCGTTTCCCTTCACCTGCAGATAGTTGTAGACAGACTCGCCCTCATACACAAGATCCGTCTCCCAGAAAGCAAAGCTTCCGGAATGACCGAAGATACTGCAAAAGAGAAACGCGAGCACACCGACGGTGCAGGTGACGGGCTTTGCTTTGGTGCTGATAAAATAGACCAGCGCGAGCGCCAGAAGGATCCCCGAAAAAATCAGAAACGTGACCGCCGTACCGACCGCCGGAATTGTGACAAAGGTCGGCAGAAACGTGCCGATAATACTTCCGATCGTATTGAACGCACCGAGCGCTCCCACAGTTTTGCCGCTGTCCGTCAGACTGTCCACCGTATATCTGGCGAGGGACGGCGTCACCGTTCCCAGCAAAAACAGCGGAAATACAAAGATCACCATGCAGGCGAGAAACGCCGCCCAGATCAGGAAATTTGTGTTTACGGTGAGCACCAGCACACCCGAGATCGCAAGGATCACATATTTTCCGAGCAGCGGGATCGCTGCGATCCAGACCGCTGCAATGACCAGCCGCACATACAGCTTGTCGGGATTCGGGTCTTTGTCCGCGCGCCTTCCGCCCCAGACATTGCCGAGCGCCATCGCGATCATGATCGTGCCGATGATGATCGTCCACACGATCTGCGAGGAACTAAAGTACGGCGCCAACAGACGGCTTGCGCCGAGCTCCACCGCCATCACGGACATCCCCGTAAAAAATTCCGTCAGATAAAGATAATATTTGTTTTTTTTAATATTGTGCTGCATCTTCTAACTCCTCTCCCGCTGCTGCTTTCTCTCCCGCATCAGCCTTGTATAATCATCTAACGACTGTATCGCCTCTTTTGATTTCGGCAGGATCGCGATCATGTTAAAAATCGTCATCAGACCGATCCCGATGTCGCCCAGATCCCACACGAAGGTGTAGGTCGCAAGCCCGCCGACAAAGAGCATAAAAAGCGCCAGCAGCTTGTAGGCGGTCTGTGATTTCCAGTTATCCCCAAATAAATATGCCACATTAGAGCGCGCATAATACAAAATCCCGATAAAAGTCGAAAAGGAAAACAGCCACAGCGTCACCGCCGTAAACACCACGCCTGCCCCGCCGAAATGATAGTGCATCGCCGTCTGGAGCAGATTCATGCCGGAAAGCCCTTCCAAAAGCTCCGCCGGGGCAAGCAGCATGATCATCGCCGTGCAGGTGCAGATCACCACCGTGTCGATCAGCACGCCAAATGCCTGAAACAGTCCTGCCTTCGCCGGATGGCTCACATCCGCCGCTGCCGCCGCACAGGGGGCAGAGCCGGAACCCGCCTCGTTGGAAAAGAGCCCGCGCTTCACCCCGTTCATCAGCGCCGCGCCAAAGCCACCCGCCACAACCTGACGGATGCCGAACGCCTCCTCAAAAATCCTCTGTAACACCTGCGGCATCAGGCCAATATTTTTTACCATAAGAAACAGCGCGATCAAAAAATAAAATGCCGCCATCACCGGGACCATCACGTCGAGCACCTTCACCGTCGCATGTTTGCGCAGCACGATGAACGCGGCAAGGCTTACAAGGATCACGGTGGAGACGATCGGAGGAATCCGAAACGCATTATAAAACGCCTCCGAGACGGAATTGCTGATGACCTGGCTGATCCCGCACCAGCAGAGCAGACCGGACAGCGCAAACAGCACCGCAACGACGCAGTGGCGCTTTTTCTTGCCCTTCGCAAAAAAGTCGTGGATATAATACGCCGGACCGCCGCGGTAACCGCCGTAAAGCGGATCGTTTGCTTTGTGAAGCTGCGCCAGTGTCGCCTCCACAAACGCCGTCGAAGAACCGATCAGCGCCGTCAGCCACATCCAGAATACCGCCCCTGCGCCGCCCGCAGAGACAGCCGCCACAACGCCGACCATATTTCCCATGCCCACACGCGTCGCCGTCGAGACGATCAGCGCCTGCACGCCTGAGATCGCGCCTTTCTTTTTCCCCTTGCTGCGCTCCACCGAGATGCGCAGCATCTCCGGAAAAAAGCGGATGGGGAGCGCCTTTGTTTGGATCGTAAAATAAATCCCCGCCGGGATCAGTATCAGAACCAGCAGGGAAATGCCAGCCGAATTGCCGCCGGGCAGCGGGATCGTAAACAAATCCCCCCATAAAAAATTGTAAACTGCCGTAATCAGACTCATGTTCTTTTCCTCTCTCTCCGCCGCCTCACTCGCACCTGCGGTTTCTGCCAAATATCACGTCATAATTGATATTCCGGTAGAAGATTTCTTCCACGTCCGCCTCTGTGACGTCATAGTTGCCGAGCATCCACATCACCTTGGCGATCACGGACTCGAGCGTCATATCATACGATTCCAGAAAACGGCAGTACGCCTTCATATCGTGTCCGACCTCGTACACCGTCATATCGCTGCCCTCATGCGCCACCTGCGTCGCCATCACGACAAGCTTTTTGGGATATTTCCGGCAAAGGCGGTAAAACTCGTCCGCGATCGACTGCGGGATCCCTCCCACGCCAAAGCTCTCCACAATGATGCAGTCATAATTTTCAAAAATACTGCCAAGCACCTTCGGCTTGATCCCCGGAATCAGCTTCATCAAAAAGACGCTCTCGTCCAGCTTCTCATAAAACTGCACCTCCTGCTCGTAGGGCAGCATCGGAATGTAGCGCATGATATTGCCATCCTGGATCATTGCGAGACACGGGTAATCAATACTCGAAAACGCATTGTAGCTCTTGGAACGCACCTTTTTCGCACGCGTTCCTGCGATGACCTTTCCGTCAAACACGATCTGCACACCCTGCGATTTCTCGTCCGATGCGTATAAAAAGCTGTCCAGCAGGTTAGACTTCGCATCCGTGATCTCAAGGTCGATCGGCTTTTGTGCCCCGGTGATGACCACCGGCTTTTTCGTGTTCTGGATCATATAGGAAAGCGCTGCCGCCGTGTACGCCATCGTGTCTGTCCCGTGCGCGATCACAAAGCCGTCAAACCACTCATAGTTCTCCCGGATCGCATGAACCATCCGTTTCCAGTGCTCCGGCTCCATGTTGGAGCTGTCAATGTTGAGCAGCTGCACTGCCTCTATCTCACAGATCTGTGCCGCCTGCGGAATATATTGAAGCAGCTCCTCCGGTGTGATCTGCGGTTTCAAACCGTTGTCCGACTTTCTGGACGCAATCGTGCCCCCCGTTGCAAGCAGTAAAATTCTCTTTTTTTGTGACATCTGTTTCTCTCCGTTTCATAACGGCGTCCGCCGTTTCCTCTGGTGCCCATTGTACACATTTTGGCTGCGTTCCGCAAGGCTCGGCTAAAATTTGCAGCTTTTTCCGTGTGAAAGCAGTAAACCTCCCGCCTCCACAAGCCCCCTATGTTTTAAACATCCGTCTCCACAAAATGCTCCTCATAGAGATCCCAGTATTTCCGATAGACCCGCTCCTTGTGCCCGTCAAAATTATACTGATACATCCGGAATATCACCGGGATATCTTTGGGCTGCCACTGCTCCCGGTAGGAATAACAATATTTCATTCCCATTTGCCGCATCACCCCGCCGCTCCTTGGATTATTTCTGTCATGCGTCGCGGTGATATAGGGAATCCCATCCTTCTTTAACAACCCCACAAGCGCCAGAGCCGCCTCCGTCATGATTCCTCTGTGCCAGAATTCCTTTCGCAGGGCATAGCCAAAGTCGTGGCTGTCGCCAGTCTCCGCCTTCACATATCCGATCGGAATATCGTTCTCCCGCAGACAGATCGCAAAATAATACTTTTCATCTTTCCAGCGTTTTTCAAAAAAATCCCTTGCCTCCTCCGGTGTTTTCACGGGAAACCAGGGCAAAAAGGTGTTTACCTCCTCGTCCCTCAACAGCAGATACAAGGCTTCCATATCCTTCTCCTCAAATTTTCGCAATATCAGACGTTCGGTCCGAAGCATATCCATTTTCACATTCTCCTAACTGATCACTGTAAAATTCACGGAGCAGTTTGGCCAGCTTTTCCGGCGCTTCGGTGTTTACCTCATGCCCCACTCCGCCGGGCTTTGCAAGTCTTGCATGGGGCAGACGGCCGGCAAGCTCTGCGGCAGCCCTTTTATTTGCCTGATCCCTCTGCCCACACACGATCAGGGACGGGCAGGAAATTTTATCAAGGGAATCGCTAAAATCCAGTTTACTCATTGTTTTGCAGAGTTTTAAAACCTCATCCTTTTCAAAGCCCATCGAGCGGAACGCAGCCTTTGGCAAAAACCGAAAGACTGCATTTTGAAACCGCAGCAAATGCTTCGGCATTTTGTACTGTGCCCCGATCAAAACCAGCGCCTTTACTCTGTCCGGATGCTCCGTCGCATAGTGGAGGGCTAACACGCCGCCCAGCGACAAGCCGCAGAGCACGAAGGGTTCCCCGACTGCATCGCACACGGCAGAAAATGCGGTGTAGAGATTTGGGTATGTCACTTCTTTTCCGCGGACAAGCTCTGACAAGTCCGGGCATATACAGGCTTCGTCCGTATGTAACTGCTCCATTACTCCCTGCCAGCTCTCCGGCTTTTGTCCCAGACCGTGCACATAAATCTGCTTCATTCTGTTCCTCCATTTTCCAAATCACGGCTGCGGATTCAGCCCCGTTTTCCTATAAAGCCAGAAAAAGGACACTTCCAGTGCCCTTTTCCCTGCCCCCTGTTCCTTTGTCCGGTCCTACCGGCAACGCCGCTCCCACACACGGTTGCCGGCATAAAACGCGAGCATGTCCATCGTGTTTAACAGCAGTGCGATCCCACCGGAAATCGCATCCCTTTTATACAAGACATTGATAACGATCAGCAACAAAAATGTCACACTTCACACGATCACCTGCCGTTACTATCATTATAACCTGACTGTGCAGTCATGACAATCCCTTTAAATGTTGGTTTCCTGCTCACGGCTTGCACCTCTGACATGGCTCATATCCAGCTCCTGTCAGCTCCTCTCTCGTTCCCTGAAACTCGGCACGATTTTCACTGTTAATATCCTTCGCGCTGGAGCAGGAGGGCAGATGAAACTTTTTCGTGTTCTGATTGAGGATATAAATGTCCTGACCGTCTCCTTCTGACAAAATGGCCTCTTGCTCTGCCCCGCCGGAAGCCTCCTCACTCACACTCTGTTCCTTTTCCGCCGCCGGCTCCGTGTTCCAAAACAGCTGCTCTCCATCGCTTGTGACCGTAATCATTCCCTGCAGATCCGTCCGATAAATTTCTGCACCGACTGCCGCGGCATCGTCAAGCACGCGTGCGGACGGATGTCCGTACTGGTTGTCTTTTCCGACACTGATGACAACCGCCTCCGGGGAAACCGCCTCCAAAAACTCCGCGCTGGAGGAGCCGTCGCTGCCGTGATGGCTGGCAAGATAAACATCTGAATCGAGTACAACGCCGCTTTTAAGCATCGCCTCCTCAGACGCTTCCCCTGCATCCCCGCAGATCAAAAAGCTGTTAGCTCCATGCACCAGACGGATCCCCACAGAATTATCATTTGCATCCGCATGATCATAGCTGTCAGGACAGACAACCGTAAAGGACGCATCTCCGATCTCATAGACCTCTCCTGCCTTGGGATAGACAAGCTCTATGCCCTGCTCCGCGATCACCTCGCAAAAAGACTCGTACACTCTCGTATCAGTGACATAATCCGCCGCCAGTACCTCCGCGCAGGGAAACGCATGGAGCGCTCCCACGATTCCGTTTAAATGATCGGCATCATAATGTGAAGCGACTGCATAGGAAAGCTCCGTCACTCCTGCATTTTTCAGGCAGCTCACCACAAAAGAAGAATACTCCCTGTCTCCGCCGTCGATGAGCATCGCTTCTCCCCCGCTTTGAACGAGAACGGCATTCCCCTGCCCAACGTCAAGAAACGTCACTGTCAATTCCCCCTCTGCCTGTGAAGCCTGCGCGTCCTCCGACAGACTGCCAGACGTCTCTCCCTGCACCTCCCCGGCTGTGTCCGTCTCTGCGCCTGCGTTTTTCTGCGCGGTCTCATCATTTATCCCGCAGCCGCAGGCAAACACTATTTGCAACGCAGCTGCCGCCGCCATCCATGTTCTGGCTCTCATTTTATCCTGCTCTCTTTCTCTCTTATGCTACTGTTTCTTCAAACTGCGAATTGTAAAGACTTGCATAAAATCCATTCGCCGCAAGCAGCTCCTTATGATTTCCCTGCTCTACAATATCGCCGTCCTTCATGACAAGAATCATGTCTGCATCGCGGATCGTCGAGAGACGGTGCGCGATCACAAAGCTCGTTCTTCCACGCATCAGATTATCCATTGCCTTTTGGATCGCAACCTCAGTACGCGTATCCACAGAGGAGGTCGCCTCATCCAAAATCAGAATCTTATTATCTGCGAGAATTGCCCGTGCGATCGTCAAAAGCTGCTTTTGTCCCTGCGACACATTGCTTGCATCCTCGTTCAGCTCCATCTGGTAGCCGCCCGGAAGCGTCTTGATAAAGTGGTCTGCATGCGCCGCCTTCGCCGCCGCGATCACCTCCTCATCCGTTGCGTCCAGCCTTCCATAGCGGATATTCTCCATGATCGTTCCCTTAAACAGCCACGTATCCTGTAAGACCATGCCGAACGCATCTCTTAATTCCCTGCGGTTAAAATCCTTGATATTGTGTCCGTCCAGACAGATCTCTCCGCTGTTTACATCGTAAAAGCGCATCAAAAGCTTGACCATCGTCGTCTTTCCCGCTCCAGTCGGTCCTACAATGGCGATTTTTTCTCCCGGAGAGACCTTCACGCTGAAATCATGAATGATCGTCTGCTCCGGCTGATAGCCAAAGCTTACATGATCAAAGCTTACCGCGCCCGTTACCGCCTGAATATCTGCCGGGCCGTTCGCAATCTGATCCTCCTCCTCCTCATTGAGAAATTCAAAAACGCGCTCTGACGCTGCCGCCATCGACTGTACCTGATTGATGACCTGCGCAATCTGCTGGATCGGTGATGTAAAGTTTCTGACATACTGAATAAACGCCTGAATATCACCGATCGTGATCACGCCCCTGATCGCAAGCAGACCGCCGGAAAGCGCAACTGCCGCATATCCGAGATTTCCGACAAACATCATGATCGGGTGCATCATGCCTGAGAAAAACTGCGACTTCCATGCAGACTCATATAAAATATCATTTGTCTTATGGAACTCCTCCAGTGTATCCTTCTCGCGGTTAAACGCCTTTACAACAAGATGTCCGCCGTAAACCTCCTCCACCTGTCCGTTGATGTGACCAAGATATTCCTGCTGGCTCTTAAAATATTTTTGCGAATGCTTGACAACAACAGAGACCAAACCGGCAGATACCGGAAGGATGACAAGCGCGATCAAGGTCATTAACGGCGATATACTAAGCATCATTACAAGCACGCCGATCAAGGTTGCCGCTGATGTGATAATCGTTGTAATACTCTGATTTAACCCCTGCCCAAGCGTATCGACATCGTTTGTGATCCGCGAGAGCACCTCGCCATAGGTGCGGCTCTCAAAATATTTCATCGGCATCCGGTTGATTTTTTTCGAAATCTCTCTCCGCATCCGGTAGCAGATTTTCTGCGTAATCCCGGTCATGATCCAACCCTGGATAAAGGAAAATATTGCACTGCATAGATACAGGGCAAGCACAAATAAAAGCACATTCCCGATATAGGTAAAGTCAATCACACCCGTACCGCGTATTTTTTCCATCAGTCCCTCGGAGAGCGCCGTCGTCGCTTTTCCCAAAATCTTTGGTCCGACGACGCCAAACACCGTCGAGCTTGCGGCAAAAATCATGACGATAAAAATGGCAATTTTATATCTTCCCATATAAGCAGCAAGCTTACCGATCGACCCCTTAAAATCCTTTGCCTTTTCCACATGTCCCATTCCGTGACCGCCCATCGGTCCGTGGTGATGCGTCTGGCGGCTATGTGTTCTTTCCTTTTCGTTACTCATCGTCCGACACCTCACTTTCCTCCAGTCCTAATTCCTTCGCGGACAGCTGCGATTTTGCGATCTCCCGATACGTCTCGCAGCTTCCAAGCAGCTCCTCATGCGTTCCCTTTCCGACAATCCTTCCGTCGTTTAACACCAGAATCTGATCTGCATGAAGGATCGTACTGATCCTCTGGGCAACGATGAGCACTGTTTTATCCGAAACCTTTGACGCTAATGCCTTTCGCAGCGCAGCGTCTGTCTTTAGATCAAGCGCGGAAAAGCTGTCGTCAAAAATATAAATCTGCGGGTTCTTCGCGATTGCCCGCGCGATGGCGAGACGCTGCTTTTGTCCGCCCGACACATTGCTGCCGCCCTGCGCGATCGGACTGTCGTATTTTTCTTCCTTTTCTTCAATAAAATCTGCCGCCTGCGCAATCTGCGCCGCTTCCTTTAGCTCCTCATCCGACGCCTCCGCCCTTCCGAAACGAAGGTTTGATGCGATTGTTCCCGAGAACAGTACGCCCTTTTGCGGCACAAAACCAATTTCCTCGCGCAGCTCATGCAGCGCAAGCTCACGAATATCGGTACCGTCTAACGTAATCTCCCCCCCTGTCACGTCATACAGACGCGGGATCAGATTCACAAGCGTTGACTTACCGCAGCCGGTGCTTCCGATAATCGCCGTTGTCTTTCCGGGCTCCGCCACAAAATCAATATCGTGCAGCGCATCCTCCTGTGCGCCCGGATAGCGGAAATTTACATGGGAAAACGCGATCGCTCCCCTGTGCTCCGTTAAGACGGCAGGATTTTCCTTCTCAACGATTGAGGTCTCAGTCCGCAGCACCTCATCAATACGCTCGGCGGCTACCGCAGCTCTTGGAAGCATCACAGACATTACCGTCAGCATCAAAAACGCCATTACGATCTGCATCGCATAAGTAATAAATGCCGTCATCGCTCCTACCTGCATCGTTCCGGCATCGATCTTATGCGCACCAAACCATACGATCCCTACCGAGAGCAGATTCATAAGCATCATCATTCCCGGCATCATAAATGTCATCACGCGGTTTGTAAAAAGCATTGTTTTTGTCAGGTCACGATTTGCCTCGTCAAACCGTTCTTCCTCTTTTTTCTCCCGCCCAAACGCACGGATCACGGAAAGACCCGTCAAAATCTCGCGTGCTACCAGATTGATACGGTCCACCAGCTTTTGCATCAGCTGAAAGCGCGGCATCGCAACCGACATCAAAATACCGACATATCCCAAAATGACAAGCACCGCAAGCACAATGATCCAGCTCATGCCGGCGCCTGTCTGGATGACCTTGATCACACCTCCAATCCCGAGAATCGGGGCGTATGCAACCATGCGGATCAGCATTGCAGAGACCATCTGCACCTGCTGAATATCGTTCGTACTCCTCGTGATCAGCGACGCCGTGGAAAACTGATCCATCTGCGCATTGGAAAAGCCGACAACCTTTTCAAAAACCTTTCCTCTCAAATCGCGCCCGATGCCGGCGCCGATCCTTGCGCCCAAAAAGCCGACCAAAACAGTGGCAACACCCATTAACAGCGCCATCCCTACCATTTTTAAGCCGGCGCTCCATAAATAATCGGTCTGGAGCGTATCTACGTCGACGCCTGCATCCTTGCTGCAGCGAATGGCATAGGCGATTCCCATAGATTTCGTCAAAGAGCTTCCCATCGTATCAACTGTTTTCTGAAGCTCCTCCCTCATGGAAAAAATCAAATCGCTGTCAATCGTTCCGGCTGCCGTCATCCTTGTAAAAATATCCCGCATATCCACATATGTCTCTGTCGTAACATTGCCGTTCTCGTCGGTCACCTCCCGCTCAACGACGCCCAATTCGACATTCATAAGCGCGCCGATCTGTTCCAGACTCATAGCGTTTAACACCTGTTCGTCCGTTCCGGTCTGTGCCGCGATGCTCTTGCGAAACGTCGTCTCATCCACCGACGTCATCTGATAATTGACAAGCAGCGCAATCCCAAGCTTCTCATCTAACTTGGCAAGCTTTTCCTCATCCGTTACCGTACAGACATAGATCTCCCCCTGCTTTTCATAGCTCTCCTCCCAAAGCGTCAGCTCCTCGTCTGTCATAAAGACCTTTGCCGCCTCAAACTCCCGCTCCGTCACAGCCACGGGCAGCACATGCTCCACCCCGCTGTTTAAAATCCCGACGTCAATGATATCCGACGTATAAGACGGCAGCGACAAATCGCACCATGCCTGCACAAATAACAGCAAAAGTACAATGATCAACGTTTTCCAATACGGGATCATATTCTTAAAAATTTTTCCCATAAATCCTCTACACCTTCCTATTTGTTCTTTCTAACCTCAATTTCTTCCATCGCAACCTGATAAAGCTCATTTAGATAAGCGACAAGCCGCTCCAAATCCTCTTTCTTCATACGCGAGAGAACTGCCTGTGCAAAATCGCTCATCGTATGCTCGATTTTTTCGCAGGTACTCTGCCCATATTCTGATAATCCGACATAGGTATTCCTCCGGTCCGTGCTGTTGATCGTCCGCTCGATCAGTCCCTGCTCCTCAAGGCTTTTGAGTGAACGCGACACGGCTGACGGCTGCGTATGAAGCTTTTCTGCAAGCTCGGAAACCGTCAGGATCCCGTTTTTTGCACTTCTTTTTGCATGGCTGACCGCCATGAGCGTCATTCCGTCCGCCTCCGTCAGATCAGAAAACAAATCTCCGATCCGTATTTTACGAATCTGATTCATCGCATTAAAAAATTCTCCGTATAATTCTTCCAACTTCTCACCACCTTGTTAATAATTAACATTGTTATCTTTTAATGTTGTTAGATATTAACACAGGGAGATTGCCACCGTCAAGCAATCTCCCTGTGTTTATAATAATTTTAGATTTCTGTCTGACTATTCTCATGAATGGCGTCCAATATCCCGCACAATCGCTCCAGCTCATACTGTCCCGGCGCGCTTGCCCTTTGATGTGCCCCAAACGTCACACATGAACCAAACGTTTCGCCGCAGATTCTGCTGATGCTCCCAAACGCTCCCATTGACATTGTGATTACCGGCGTCTGTGGATAATTCTCACGGAACTCTGCCGTGACCTTCAAAAGCTCCAGTACATCCGCCGCACTCTGCGGCATTACCGCAAGCTTAACGACATCCGCGCCTCCTGCGCGCATCTTCTCAAGCAGCATCAGCATCACCTCGGGTTTTGGCGTTTCCAAAAAATCATGATGTGAGGCAATCACACGGACGCCCCCCCTCCTCAGTCTCAAAATCTTTCGCGCTGGATGCTTCTCCCTAAAATACTCAAGATCAACAAAATCCACGCAGCCCGCCTCCACCGCAAGCTGCTGCAGATCCTCTACCGCTTCGTCCGCAAGCTCCGCTGCCCCGCCCTGTTCCCTGCTCCGAAATGTATATAAGAAAATCTTCTCCTTAAGGAGCGGCGCGGCGGCAGATAACACTGCACGGACTGCGTTGCAGTCACACATCCCCTCAAAGCAATCGAGCCTCCACTCAATCATATCCGCATCGCTCTTACTTAGATACGCAAACTCCTCAAGCACAGCCTCCGTGTGCTGCTCCGTAACAGATACGCACACGAGCGGTCTCCCTTTGCCGATTTTTCTTCCTTTTACCTCCAACAGACCTGCCTCCCTCCAAGATCACTCTCTGCTCTCAAACTTACTTTTCCTTTATTATAAGCGGAAACAGAAGGAAACACAATCACTGCTTTTCTTCTAGAACATATGGATCACAAAATGAAGTAAAATCGGATTGATGTAGCATTCCAACAGCATTCCGGCAGTCAGCCCCAAAAGAATGAGCGTCCCTCGCAGGAGCGACTTCGATGCGTTTTTATCTCCGCTTCTATAGTACGTTCCTTCAAACTCATACACGCGCTCCTTTTTAGATTCTGCATAATAAAACAGTGCGGCAAAATAAAACAGCCACTGCGGAAACAGACCGCCGACACAGATGAAAATCCCACGCAGTCCAAGATTTAAAACCGCAACTGTCAGCAGAAATCCACCGGTTGCCGCCGCCGTGCTCTTTACCAGAACAGCAAACAAATTGCCCGGTATCACACGTCCAAGTAAAAAGATGATAACCGCCGCTTTGCCTCTCTCCAAAAAAACGTGACAAAGCAGACGGTTACCATCTACTGCCTGATAAGAATATTGGTTTAAAAAATAATCGTTAAAAATCCCATAGGTCGTCAAAAGCTCTGTTCCAAAAAAATTCGTCAGCAAACAGCCTGACAAAAAAGCCAGAAAAATAACCCACTGTTCCTTTTTCATGCAGCGCTCCTAAACAGGTTCTCTTTTATCCTATGCCTTCCAGTTCCTTCTCATGCAAAAGATTCTTGTAGGCGAGGATCGCCGCCACCGTCTTTGCGTCCTGCAGCTTTCCCTGATAGATCATCTCACAGAGCTCCTTTAGCTCATACGCCTCCACCTCAATGAACTCCCCCTCATCCAGCTTCTGGCTGCCGGGCTTAAGATTTCTCGCGAGATACACGTCAATAAACTCATCGCAAAATGCGACTGTCGTTCTAAGAGAAAGCAAAAACGTCAAATCTCCGCTCTGATAGCCCGTCTCCTCCTCCAGCTCTCGTGCCGCGCAAACGCGCGTATCCTCTGTCACGCTGTCTCTGGAGCCCGCGGGGATCTCAAGTGTCATCCGCTCCAATGCATTCCGGTACTGGCGTACCATCAAAATCTTACCGTCGTCCTGTACCGGAACAACCGCCGCCGCTCCCTTCCTGTGAGAGATAAAGTCCCACTCCTCCGTTTTGCCGTTTGGAAGCTCCATCGTATCTGTATAAATATCAAGAATCGCTCCGCTTCGGATCAACTCTCTTTTCTTTCTTTTTACCTGACAATCCATCTCTGTCTCTCCTCCTTTTCTCCTGCCAAAAAAGAAAACCGCTGCATCTTTCAATACAACGGTTATCTTATTCGCCCCAACGGGCAAACGCTTATTTTGCATAATCTGTAACTCTCGATTCACGAATTACGTTTACCTTGATCTGTCCCGGATATTCCATCTCCGATTCAATCTTCTTGGAAATATCACGCGCCATTAATACCATATCGGCATCGCTGACCTGATCCGGAACAACCATAACTCGAATCTCTCTGCCTGCCTGAATGGCAAAGGACTTGTCTACACCCTTAAATCCGTTTGAAATATCCTCTAACTGCTTCAATCGGTTAGAATAGGTCTCCAATGTCTCTCTCCTTGCACCCGGTCTTGCTGCACTGATCGTATCAGCAGCCTGCACAATACAAGAAATGAGCGTCTCCGGCTCTACATCGCCGTGATGGGACTCTACCGCATTGATAACGATCGCGGATTCTTTGTACTTACGGCACAAATCCACGCCAAGCTGAATGTGAGAGCCTTCCATGTCATGATCCACTGCCTTTCCAATATCGTGCAACAGACCTGCCCTCTTGGCACTCCTTACATCAAGACCAAGCTCTGCAGCAAGTAAGCCCGAAAGGTGCGCAACCTCAATGGAATGCTTAAGCACATTCTGTCCGTAGCTTGTACGGAACTTCATCTTACCGAGTAAACGGACAATCTCCGGATGAACTCCGTGAATGCCGACCTCTAAGATCGCAGCCTCTCCTTCCTCGCGGATCATTGTCTCCACTTCGCGCTGTGCCTTCTCCACCATCTCCTCAATCCTTGCCGGATGAATACGCCCGTCTACGATCAGCTTCTCAAGCGCGATCCTTGCAACCTCACGTCTGATCGGGTCAAAGCTGGACAAAATAACTGCCTCCGGCGTATCGTCGATGATCAGATCCACGCCTGTCAGTGTCTCCAACGTACGGATATTACGTCCTTCACGCCCGATAATCCTTCCCTTCATCTCATCATTCGGAAGCTGCACGACGGAGATTGTCGTCTCAGAGACATGGTCTGCCGCACATTTCTGAATAGCATTCACCACATACTCTCTTGCCTTCTTGTCCGCTTCTTCCTTTGCCCTGCGTTCCATTTCTTTGATCAATTTCGCAGTATCAAGCTTCACATCTTCTTCAACGGTCTTTAAGAGATATTCCTTTGCCTGTTCGGAGGTTAATCCGGAGATTCGTTCCAGTTCCTGTAAACGCTCCTCATTGAGTCTTGCGATCTGCGCTTTCTGTTTGTTGATCTCATCCTCTTTTGCAGCAAATCCCGCCTCACGCTTCTCAATCGCTTCCAGCTTCTTGTCCAGATTTTCTTCCTTCTGGACAATCCGGCGTTCGCTGCGCCCAATCTCAGCACGGCGTTCCTTCGCCTCGCGGTCCAGCTCATTCTTCACACGAATGGACTCTTCCTTTGCTTCCAGCATTGCCTCGCGTTTCTTGGTTTCTGCGCTCTTTACTGCCTCATCAATGATCTCGCGTGCCTTTTCCTCTGCATTCCCGATCTTTGCTTCTGTTACTTTCTTATGGTAAACAGTTGTGATAAGGTATACTACGACAGCAGTGACGACCAGAGTCGCAACAACAGCAATCACTATGTCCACAGGAGCACCTCCTTTATGAAATTTTCATTGTACATATAACATAAAAACTTATCGTTATCTGTCATAAATTACAATAATTAAATTTTATTCTATTTTCAGAATTATGTCAAGTAAATTGCTGTACAATACCGAGACAATGGACCTATCAATAGAAACTACAAGCTTTACAACAAGCGCTTCTCTATACGGACAGCTTCTCTGCCCACTCCGCTTCTTTAAATCCGGTCAGTACCGTATCTCCATCCACAAGCAGCGGACGCTTTATTAGCATACCGTTTGTGGCAAGCAGCTTTAACTGCTCCTCCTCATTCATCGTCGGAAGCTTGTCCTTTAACTGCATCTCCTTGTACAGCATCCCGCTCGTATTAAAAAAACGCTTAAGCGGCAGACCGCTTGCCGCATGCCACTGTTTTAATTCATCATAGGTCGGATGATCCTCAACGATATGACGATCTGTGTATGTAATATTATGCGCATCCAGCCACTTCTTCGCTTTCTGGCAGGTAGAACACTTCGGATATTGTACAAATAACATATGAAACCTCCTTCATCATCATAAAAATAACGTCATCACACCTTGCAAGATGCCAGTTGTTTATAAAAATATAAAATCCTATCAGAAAAATTATATACAGAAGCTGTCGTTTTGACAACAGCATTTATAGAACAACAACTGCCTGTGTGAAAGCAGCGTGGAACAGGCGATACCGGAATACCCTATGACTGCCGCAGCACGGCGAGAATGTCTCCGCTCTGATACCCCCTGCGCAAAAGAAACTGATACATCCGCTGCTGCTCCCTTCGGTCAGCCGCAGCAGCATTGTAACGCCGCTTTTCCATAAGCTCCTGTATCTTGGCACGCTCATCCGATACAAATTCCTCCAAAAGCGCCTGTTCAATCCATTCGCGCTTCACTCCCTTACGCAGCAAATCTATGCGCAGTCTCTCCCTGCTCTTTTTTTGCTGTCCGGTACGCACATAGGTTCTTGCATATTTTAGATCATCAATATAATGATACTTTTTCACATAGGAAAGCGCCTGCGCAATACAAAGCTCGGGATAACCATTTCTCCGCAGCTTGTCGCAAAGCTGCTGCTCGGTATGGTCCATGCGCTCCAAAAGAAAGAGCGCCCGTTTCTTGACCCTTAAACCGACAACCTCCTCCAAAAGCTTGCGATAAAGCTCCGCCGATACATATGCCCCCTCACAAAGAAGCGTCTCCTGCTCCATGTGGGAAAAGCGGCGGAGCTCCCCACGGTAGAGTTCTGCTGTCACACCATCTGAAAAACGGATCCGCACACGTCCTTTCTCTGCGCGCGCCACCTCCATGATCTCTATTTCCTGCATCAGCTTTCTTCCTCTGCCACAGGCTCACCTGTCTCTGCCGCAGCGTCCACATCTTCCTCATCCACGCTGTAATTTGCACGCACCTTTGCCTCAATCTCCTGACATATCAACGGATTATCACGCAGATAATTCTTAGCGTTCTCGCGTCCCTGTCCGATTTTCTCTCCATTGTAGGCATACCACGCGCCCGACTTATTCACGATTCCAATATCTGCCGCCAGATCCAAAATATCACCCTCTTTGGAAATGCCCTGACCGAACATAATATCAAACTCTGCCTCCTTAAACGGCGGCGCGACCTTATTTTTAACAATCTTTACACGCGTATGGTTGCCGACAACCTCGCCGCCCTGCTTTAACGCCTCGACTCTGCGCACATCAAGACGGACCGATGCGTAAAACTTCAGCGCACGTCCTCCTGTCGTTGTCTCGGGATTTCCAAACATCACGCCGATCTTCTCACGAAGCTGGTTGATAAAGATCACAATGCAGTTTGACTTACTCACGATAGAAGTCAGCTTGCGGAGCGCCTGACTCATCAGACGCGCCTGGAGTCCAACATGCGAGTCACCCATCTCACCGTCGATCTCTGCCTTCGGTACAAGCGCCGCCACGGAATCGACGATCACAATATCTATCGCCCCGGAACGCACCATCGTCTCCGCGATCTCAAGCGCCTGCTCCCCGCAGTCCGGCTGCGAAATATAAAGGTTCTCTATATCTACACCGATATTCTTGGCATATACTGGGTCCAACGCATGCTCCGCATCAATGAAGCCTGCAATCCCCCCGCGCTTTTGCACCTCTGCTACCGCATGCAGTGCAACCGTCGTCTTACCGCTGGACTCCGGTCCATAAATCTCAATGATCCTGCCCTTTGGAAGTCCGCCGATCCCAAGCGCCAGATCAAGACTTAACGATCCGGTCGGCACTCCCTCAACATTCATCTGGGAGGAGCTGTCTCCAAGCTTCATCACCGCTCCCTTTCCATACTGCTTCTCAATCTGTGAAATCGCTGCATCCAGCGCTTTAAGCTTATCCTGTTTGTCCTGCTTCTCCTGCTTTGTTTCCTTCGCCATTGTCTCTCCTCCATGCGAACTGTCCGCACCGCGAACTTATGTTCGTTTTTCTGTTTTAATAGTATTATAATTTGTTCCACTTGTCAATAACTAAATTATCACAGCTTCTGTCCCATAAATCGGACAAAATGTTTTCTTTCTGAACTGTAAAAAAACTATAACGGAATACAGGCAGAACATGCCCTGAAATTCAATGAAAGCCTCGAACTGCTCCGCCCAAGCGGAGGTATCTGATAAAAGAATACTACAATGTTAATTTATCATAGCTGTATCAAAATAGCAATATTTTTTTAAACTGCGTGAAAATTATCCCACCCTCTGCTATAATGCATGCAGACAGCATAACAAAAAGCTGCAAAAGGAGGTACTTTATGGAAAAATTATTCATCTTCGGCGCGTCAGATTCCGCATATGCAGGACTAAACCAGATCGCACGCCGTATGCGTCTTGTCTGCGAAAGGGTTTCATCCGACCGTTTCCACTATACATTGGGCGAACTGATCAACGGTACGTCCTCTGCCGGCTCCGGCCTGCCAAGCCCAAACGCAGCCACTCCCTCAGAGTCGCTTCTTTTAATGTGTAATCTCTCAAGTAAGCGTATTGACAAGCTTTTATTTGAATTGCGCCATGCGGAGCTTTCCTTTGATCATAAGGCAATCCTGACGCCGACCAATCAAAACTGGACAGTCTCAAGACTGTTTCTTGAAATGCACAGGGAAAGCGCTGCTCTCCGGTAACGAGAGTGTGTTTTATGACATAGGATTGCAGAGCAATTTCCTATGTCATAAAACATCCGGCTGGCGCAATCCCCCTGCAACTCTCTTTGTCACATTCCATTAAAAGGAGCGGCGGTTGATCAGAACGGCAAAATGTCCAACGCGTGTCTCAAACAACATCGAAAATTCCGGCTTCCGTTCCTTTAACCTTTCTCCAAACTCCTCTGCGGTCAAAAATTTATTTTGTACATAATTGCGCGCATGTTCGGCAGGAATTAAGACCGGGTCAAGATTTTTCAAAACATGATCGCCAAACTCCTCGATCATAGCGTAGAGCAGCCCGCTCATCTCCGACACACGGCTGTCAAGCAGACTGCTCCCCAGATAAAAAATCATCCGCTGTTCCACTACAGACAAAATCGTAATCTTCTGTTTCGTCTCCAGAGAATCGTAGGATTGCTCGTAATAAACGGCTTTTCCAAAATCCTCTCCTTTGTAATCTGTATTAATAAGAATCGGCTTTTCGCCGTGGAAGGCAGACGAAAACATATTGCTCATCACATCTTTGATCGTCTCTCCCACGCTCTCACTCTCGGCGTGCTTCTTTGGCTTTGGCACACCGCTTCCGACAATCGCCATATCCTCTCTTGCAATGTGATTGACAAGCCATGCAAGCACAACTCCGATCAATTTTCTGATCGCTTCCTCTGAATAATTGGACTCCTCCAGCATTTGTTCCAGCCTTACCACAACCATGTCCCGAAACTTATCATGCTCGGCTTTGTGCTCCGCGTAACCGGAATACCCGAGCTTTCTCATATACGCCTCCTCGGCGGTAAAATGCTCAATCACATAGCTTTTTAAAAACTTGATCCCCTCCGCGCCGATATAGCTATTTGCCGACGGCGCACGCATCTCGTCATCATGGATCTGTATGATCTTGCGCGCTATTGTAAACAGCTTGACATGCTGCTTATCAAGCGCCTCAATCCCCGTCTTATAATATTTTTCCCATGCCTGCGCTTCCAACATCCTGCTCTGCATCTGATCCCCCTCATTTCCCAATATTTTCTTTTTTTATTTTAAATGATTTTTCTGCAAAAAGCAACAAAAGCCGGCAAATAAAACTGCATAATAAGTTTATTCCACACATTCCTCCAACAGTCTTATGAGCTGCTCTCTGTCACAAAAACCCGTCGTCCTTCCCTTAAAAATTCCATATTCCATCACAACGAGCAGCGGGATCGTCATAACCTGATACTTAAATGCCAACGCCGCCTCCGCGTTGACGTCCACCCTGCCGAATTTTACCTTCCCGGCAAGCTCCCTGGAAAGCTCCTCCAAAACAGCCTCCTGTCTGCTACACGCACTGTTCCCTTCCTCTGAAAAATCCAGCACGACCGGAAGCTTTTCCGCGAGCACCTCCTGCTCGAAATTATCGTTTGTGATCGTAATGACTGCCATACCTTCGTCCCCTTTTCTACTCCCTGCCAAACTCCGAGAGCCTAAGCCCCTCGTTTCGATCCAGAACCATGCCCACACTCCATGCATTGACGAACAAAAGCAGCGGTCTGCCCTTTAAATCCTGAATCTTTTTCATGTCAGAGGTCCCGACCAGCTTATCTACGTCGATCGACTCATTTTCAATCCAGCGGATATGCTCATACGGCAGCTTATCCATGCGTATCTCCACATTGTACTCATTCTCGAGGCGGTACTTTAACACATCAAACTGCAGCACGCCGACCACGCCGACGATGACCTCCTCCATCCCCATGTTGTACTCCTGAAAGATCTGGATCGCGCCCTCCTGTGCGATCTGCTGCATACCCTTCATAAACTGCTTGCGCTTCATCGTATCGACCTGGCGCACGCGCGCGAAATGCTCCGGCGCAAAGGTCGGGATGCCCTCAAACTGAAACGGCTTTGCCGTCGTGATCGTATCTCCGATCGAGAAAATACCCGGATCGAACACACCGATAATGTCCCCGGCATACGCCTCCTCGACGATGTGGCGCTCCTGCGCCATCATCTGCTGCGGCTGGGAAAGCTTGATCTTCTTGTTTCCCCCCTGCACATGAACCACCTCCATGCCGGCGGTAAACTTGCCGGAGCAGATGCGCATGAACGCGATGCGGTCTCTGTGCGCCTTATTCATATTTGCCTGGATCTTAAAGACAAAGGCGGAAAATTCCTCTCCAAACGGGTCCACCTCCCCGATGTCCGCCCGCCTTGGGAGCGGCGAGGACGTCATCTTTAGGAAATGCTGCAAAAATGTCTCCACGCCAAAGTTTGTGAGCGCCGAACCGAAAAATACCGGAGAGAGCTCACCCTTTGCAACAAGCTCCTGATCAAACTCGGCGCTTGCGCCGTCTAAAAGCTCAATTTCCTCCATCAGCCTTTCATAAGCGGCTTGTCCGATCTCGGCGATCAAAGCCGGATCGTCGACCGGAATATGCTTCTGGACGCCCTCCTTTGTCCCCTTTAAGGTGTCTGCAAACGTCATCACCTCACGCGTCTCCCTATTGTAGACTCCCTTAAATTCCTTGCCGGAACCGATCGGCCAGTTGATCGGGCAGGTCGCGATACCCAGCTCTTTTTCGATCTCGTCTAACAGGTCAAACGTATCATTCGCATCGCGGTCCATCTTATTGATAAACGTAAAGATCGGGATATGGCGCATCACGCAGACCTTAAAGAGCTTTCTCGTCTGCGCCTCGACGCCCTTTGATCCGTCAATGACCATGACAGCAGAATCTGCAGCCATCAGGGTACGATAGGTGTCCTCCGAGAAATCCTGATGTCCCGGCGTATCAAGAATATTGATGCAGTAACCCCCGTAATTAAACTGCAGCACGGAGGAGGTTACTGAGATTCCTCGCTCCTTCTCTATTTCCATCCAGTCGGATACCGCATGGCGCGCCGTTGCCTTTCCTTTGACAGAGCCGGCGAGATTGATCGCTCCGCCGTAGAGCAAAAACTTCTCAGTCAAGGTCGTCTTACCTGCATCCGGATGGGAAATAATCGCAAATGTGCGTCTTTTTTCGATTTCTTTTTTTAAATCAGCCAAATCTATCGCTCCTTTAATCTCATTCAAATTCCTTTTGCTTTTGGCACTATAACATATTTTTCCTCAAAAATCAAAAAAAATCTAAGAAGGGAGCAATCCCCCTCTTAGATTTTATGTATTATTCCGTTGTTGCTTCCCCCACGACGATCGGTGTAATGACGATCTTGTCAGCAGCAACATTTGTTTTGCGCTTTACAATATCCTCCACCTGCGCGCGCTTTGCGTCTGTCACCTCTCCCATATTGAGCACAACATCGCAGCTCTCATCCGTAATACTGACTACCACATCGGTAAATCCCTTTGCCTCAAGAAGCATCTCCGCTGCCGCCTCGCGCTCTGCAATATCAGTCATTGCGATCATTTTGTTGACAGCATCCTGCTTTAAGCTTTCCTCGATTGTCGCATTGTTGACGATTTCCAAAAGCGCTTCTTTATTTTTGGAACGTATCTGCTCGCGGTTTAGCTTCATCTCAGCTGCATAATCAAGATTAGCGACGGATGTACTCGTAAGCACAGCCTCTCCCGGATTTTCAATCTCCTGTCCGCCCGTACCGGCGTCCGCTACCGTCTGCCCCTCTGCCATCGCCTCGTTCGCCGCCTCTGTTCCGTCCACAACTGCAAGCTCCTCTCCCGTTCCCTCATCCGTAAATATCTCCTCTCCAAGCAGGGCATCCTCATCTGAAATCTCATAGCTGTCATCGACGATCCCATCCTTCGCCCCTGCCTGCGCCGCAATTTTTTCATCCTCAAGGTTGTTATTCATGTAGCTGAAATATCCAGCCACCGCAATCATCAGTGCCAATGCTGTTATGACCAGTTGGTTCTTCCGAAATATTTTGTTCACGTTCATTCCTCCTTGGAACACATCTTAACTACCTTAATTCTATGCGCTTCTACCGGCAATAATGCCTTGACCGCCTCAGAAATATTTGAGACGACCGAAGGATTGCCTCCTCCCTCCGCCACCACGACAACTCCCTCCAGCTTCGGCAGCAGCTCCTTTCGTACATACGGCTCGCTCTCACTTCCGATTTCTGTATAGATCGCTGTTTCCTCAGACGTCTGTTCCGAAATACTGCGGCTTCCCCCTGCTTGATCTGTCTCCGTCGTCACCGTACCGGTCTGCGCCGTCTCCTTCTCCACAACACGCTCTCCCTTATCTGATATGGTGATCATCACCTCCACCCTTCCCACACCCTCCATCTGCCCCAGCACCTCCTTGAGCCGCTCCTCCAGATACCCCGCATATTCTACGTCCGAATACTGCTGTCCTGCCGCTTCTTTTCCCTGCTCTCTTTCTTCTGTTTTCTGCCCTGCGAGCATTCCCTCCTTTTCTTTGTGTTCTCCGGTCGGAAGCGCAAGCACTAAAAGCAGAACGCCAACCAGCCCGATCACTGCCCAATCGCTCTTTTTCAACTGCTTCCACTTCTTTTTCTCCAAAAAATGAAAAAGCTCCTGCACGCCTCTCCCCTCCTATCCGCTTTCATATGCAATCGTGATCTTCGACGCATTGATCCCATAAAACTCCGTCAGTTCTTTTTTTAGCTCCGTAAAAATAATCTCCTCCGTTTCCCCGGAAACATGATCCTTTAACAAAATACCAGAAATAGCATCCTCCTCTTTTTGTTCTCCAACGATAAGAGAAATACGTTCCACCTCATATTCCTCAGAAAGAGAGACTTCACAGTCCTTCACCGCAAACGAATGGCTTTCCGCAATCCGCCCAACATCCTCTGCAATGGCGTCCTCATACGCTTCCTTATGATAATCGCTGTACAGATATTCCACCTGCTTCATATCTCTTGATACCGCCACAAGCTCCTCCGTAAATTTCTCATATGCGATCAGCTCCAAAAACGCATCCTTGTCGCCAAAAAATCTAAGCACCGGCGCTAAAAGCGCAAGCGTTAAAATAAATTGTGAAAAAAATCGGATATATTTCTGATATGTTTTGCCCGGCGGCAGATGCAGCAGCACAGATACCAGAACAAACAGCACCAGAAAGCCTTTTACATATGAAGCCATACCTCTCCCCTCCAGCCTGCTATGCCAAAAGTCCCGACGCTGCCGTCGTCAGCGCGATCGTGACAAAAAACAGTGACAGACAGTATAGGATCAGCTTTAAATATAATACGCCGCCCTCCGCCATTCCCTTCAGGCAGCCTGCGATCCGCATGTCTGTGACCGGCTCTGCCACGACCGCTGCAAGCTTATAAAACACCGTGATGCAAAGTATCTTTAAAAATGGGAGCAGTCCCAGCAACGCCAGGATGACAAGCGCCGCTACGCCCACACAGTTTTTGATCAAAATTCCCGACCCAAGCAGCAGCTCTCCGATACCGCTTGCCACAGCCCCAATACCCGGGATCAGCTCCGCCGCCTTCTGAAGCGACCCGCTCATCAGACGATCCTTTGCCGGAGCCAAAAGCCCCTGTACAACATTCATCCCGATCACAAGAACTCCTGCGCTCTTTAAGCTCCACTCAATCGCTCCCTTCAAAAGCTCTGCCAGATTCTCAAATTTCTCCTCCTCAAAAAAATGGCGGAACAGCACAAGCAGAATGTAGCCGTGAATGAGCGGCATAAGAACCTTTAAAAACAGCCATTGGATCAGATAGATGACTAAAAATGCCGTCTGGTAAAAGGCGGCTGACGTACCCGCGCCCGCGGAAAACACCATGCTGACACAAAAAGCAGGCACAAGCGCTTTCATAAAATCGACACTCTTGCCAAGCAGCTCCTCCGCGATCGCCTCATAATTTGTAAAGGACTGCAAAAGCAGCACGGCAAGAATCCCGTACACCAGAAAAAAACTGATCTCCGCTATGTATGCCTGTCGGAACGCGCCCGAAAAATTTTTTAAGACGGAAAATGCCACAGCAAGAAGAAGTACCTCTGCCAGCAGACGGCGGCTCTCCCGAATCTCATAAAAGAGAGCGTCAGAAAGCCATTCCATCAAAAGCCTGCCGTCCAAAGCCTCCAGTCCGTCCGAAATCAGCAGATCCACAAGATCAGAAAAACGGATCGGCGCACGCTCTCCCTGTGGCGTTTCCGTCTCTAAAAGCTCATCCAAATCTGTAAAATCCAGCTCTCCGCGAAATCGAGTCAGATAGTCGCTTTCTGTCTGCGCCTGCCCGTCCGGCAGCGGCTCTGCCCGCACCTTGGCGCTACCAAACAAAAATGCGCCGCATAGAAGGATGCAAAGAAAGACTTTTCTTTCCAAGCTTTTTCTTTCCAAAGCTTTTCCTTGCAGTCCCGTCCGTATTTTTATTTGCAGCTTTTTCATAAATAATTTCCCACCATTTCCAAAAATGCCGCCAATACTGGTACGCTCACAACAAGGATCGACAGCTTTGCAAAAACCTCAATCTGACTAGCAATCGCCGCATATCCGGCGTCCTTACAGATGTTGACCGCAAATTCCGCCACATAGGTGATTCCCACCATTTTTATGAGAATACCGATATAACGGCTGTCTATGGGTATCACAGTCTCCAGACGGCGGATGAAATCAAGAATCGTCCCGACCTTTGTCAGCAGATACAAAAAAATGCAGATACAGACAGTCATCGCAATAAACAGGCTGTATTCACTTTTTTCCCGCTTCAGCGGGATTGCAATTAACACACCTGCAATTCCGAGAACCGCAATTTTTATAATATCCATGAAATACTCCCCTGCTCCTATAGCGCAAACAGCGACTGCATCGTCTCAAAAAGCTCATAGATATAGGGAACGATCCAAAACAGCACGATGATCAGTCCGGCAAGGCTTGTCAAAAATGCATGTTCCTCTCGCCCGCTGTGCTTTAGCACCTGACTGATCACGGTCACCAAAATGCCGACTGCAGCAATCTTAAATATCAGATTTACACTCATGGTCAATTTTTCCTTTCTAAACAAGCAGAATCACTAACATCAGACCGCAGAGCACACTGACTGTCCCATATACCTTCTGCTTCTCCTTTTGTTCCCCGCGCGCCGCTTCAATCAAAAAATCAAGGCGCTCCAACGCAAGCGCAAGGTGCTTTTTGTTCTCCTCCACACTTTTTCCAAAAAAGGCGCTTCCCGCGCCGGCAATGACCTCCGCTTCCTCCTCCTTTAATCCAAGCAGCTTATGAAACGAAAAGACATTGCTTCTCCATACCTCCGCGCCGTCCTGCTCGCTCTTTTCCATCAGTTGCTCCGCAATCTCCCTGCAAAGCTTATTTAACCGCTCGTCCCTCGTTCTGATAAAGCAGCCAAGCAGTATCTCCACCGGCTGCATCGTCTCAAACGCTGCATATGCAATATCCACAAGCAGCTTGCGGATCTCATACAAAATTGCAAGGTGCTCCTTGATTTCCCGCCGAAATGCACTTGCAATCCCGATGCTTGCCGCCACAACCAGAATACTTCCCCCCGCCTTCAGCATAAGCGCTCCATTCCGGCATTATATATCTGATAACGTCTGCCCCCGTCTTTTCCCCGACTGATTCCAACATACCGCTCAAAAACGCCCTGTTTCATCCATTCCTTTAAGTAAGGCTTTCTTGCCAGCTCGTCCATGCTCCCCGCATGGATCGTGCCAAGCACACGGCAGCCGGAATACACTGCCTGCTCCACCGCAAAAAAATCCTCCTCTCCTCCCAGCTCATCAAGCGCAATGACCTGCGGCGACATCGCACGCAGAAGCATCCGGATTCCCGCCGGCTTTGTGCAGCCGCAGAGCACGTCCGTACGAGTGCCAAGATCGTTTTGGGGAACACCGATATGACACGCCGCAATTTCGGAACGCTCGTCCACAACGCATACTTTTAATCCCATATCTGATGCCGCTCCGTCCGAGAGCATCCGAATACAATCCCTTAACAGCGTGGTCTTTCCCGCCCCCGGCTCCGAAAAAAACAGCGTATTACAGACATTCCCGGCATTTTTTAAGTAGGGCAGCAATCCCTCTGCACACCCTTTTTTCTCATGCGCGACACGGATATTTAAAAAGGTGACCGGACTGATGCCGCAAATCTGTCCGCCCTCCGTGACGGCAACGCCTGCCATTCCCACACGATGACCGCCCGTAAGGGTCAGATAGCCCTGCTTTAATTCTTCCTTATAGGCATAGAGCGAATAGCTGCTACTGTAGTTCACAAGCTCCGCGACATCACGCACCGTGACTCGGTAAGCCTTTTTCGCCGCGCCCTCCTCTGCTGCGCGCATCCATGTGCCCGCCCCATCGGAAAGCGTCAGGTAGCTGTTTCCCGTGCCTGTGATAAATTCAAGCGGCTGTCCGATGCGCACCCTGATTTCCTCAAGCGTTCCCCAAATCTCCTCCATGCGAATCTGATTTCTGATATGTACCGGAAAAATCTGCTCCAGCCGAAATTCCTTTTCTGGCATCTGTCCTCCTCCTCTCACTTTGGGTCATGTTCTATTTTATGACTTGTCTCTCTTTTTATGACTAAAATCAGCGTCACCCGTCTAACGGATGAAAACTTTCACAGACAGCCACCCTCACAATTCCAAAAATGGATGGCACTGAAATAGATTTTTCGGGTCTTATATGATAAAAAATGACTTGGATAAATACAAAGCATTTCCAAATTTTATGAAAGATTATCTTAGTAAAGAGCATTTGGGAATAGAACACATAGTAACTGATGAAAGAAAATGACAACTTACAGGTTCCTACTATGTCAGCCTCATCCTGATACCGGTTATCACTCCGGTTATATTGGGACTGTCTTATCTTCTTTCCCGCTCCATTTTCGGGCAGAAAGAAGATTGATTAAAAAAGCAGTCAGTCTCATCAGACTGGCTGCTTTTTAATGTTATATCTCTCTTATAAAAATTTCTCTACATCTCTTGCACTATACAAAAATCGTCGAACTTCCATTACATTGTCGATCACAACATAATAAACGGTGTAGTTACTAACATAAATTCTGTAGTAGTCATGTTTTCGTTTTCTGGCAGAACGATAAGCTTCAAAAGATAATGGATTTTCCAGTCGTTCGTAAATTGCTGCTTCCACATCGGCAAGCAACTGATTCGCTGCGTCTGGATTCCTCAATACATTGGTAGAGCGGTCTCGGAAACTCTATGAATCCCATAGTTCCG